>Ga0160425_1002107_pt1 | contig 16826 bp, 15 predicted proteins | sample BioMet8_FD_108193 | JGI IMG/M metagenome (GOLD analysis project Ga0160425, IMG submission 108193) | Microbial communities from bioreactor (seeded with sewage sludge) at Lawrence Berkeley National Lab, California, USA - Biofuel... | ecosystem: Engineered > Bioreactor > Anaerobic > Unclassified ...
CAGCAGCAGCCCTTTCATGCGTCCTCCTCCCCCTTTGCCAAAAACAAGATAATGTCCTCCAGCGTCAGATGCTCCCGGACAAAGGAGGCAGGAACGCCGCCGCGCTTCACCAACACCTCCGCGCCGTAGTCGGTGATCTTTTTCCCCACCACCGCCGCGGGCTCCAGCGCCTCCAGCTCCGACCGCCGCAGGCGCACAATGGCGTACTCCTCCAAAAGCCGGTCCTTTTCCTCGCAGAAGAGCAGCCGCCCGTTATGGAGAAACGCGATGTAATCGCAGATCTTTTCCAGATCGCTGACAATATGGGACGAGAGCAGAATGGAATGGCTCTCCTCCCGGGTAAACTCGTTGAAGATATCCAGGATCTCCTCCCGCACCATGGGGTCCAGCCCGCCGGTGGCCTCGTCCAGCACCAACAGCGCCGGATCGTGGGACAGCGCCACGGCAATGGCCAGCTTCATCCGCATGCCGCGGGAGAAATCCTTGAAGGCTTTATGGTCCGGCAGGCGAAATTGTTCCAGATACCGGCGGTACGCCTCCCCGTCCCAGTTGGTATAGGTGTTTTTCATCACCTGCGCCACATTTTGGGCGGTGAGCACCTCGGGAAAGTAGGCCTCGTCCAGCACCACGCCGATCTTTTCCTTCAAACGGCTGAAGGCCGGGTCACGGGTGTCGGTGCCCAGCATCCGGATCGTCCCGGCGTCCGGGCGGATGGCATTCATCAGGAGCTTGATGACGGTGCTTTTCCCCGCGCCGTTTTCTCCCACCAGACCCAGAATGCTGCCTGTCGGAAGCGAAAAACTCACCTCCCGCAGTGAAAAACCGGGATAACTTTTGCAAAGGCCCTTTACCTCAATGGCATTTTCCAAACCGCTCATTGCTCTTCTCCTTGCTTTCCCTGATCCATCAAACGCAGCATTTCCACGATGTCGTCCTCCGTCAGACCGCAGGGCGGCGCCAGACGGGCCACCTCCCGCAGATGCGCTTCGATCTGCAAAAGATATTCCTCCCGCAAAAGCGCCGGGCTGCGCTCGGCCACATAACAGCCTTTTGCCGGCACCGTATGGACGTACCCGCCCTTCTCCAGCTCGTCATAGGCGCGCTTGGTGGTGATGACGCTGACCCGCAGATCCTTGGCCAGCGTCCGGATGGAGGGCAGCAGTTCTCCCCGTTTCAAATCCCCCGCCGTAATCCCGTCCTTGATCTGTGCATAGATCTGTTCGTAGATCGGCCGGCTGTCCGCATTGCTGATGATAATATCCACGCCGCACCATCCATTCTGTTTATGTTCAGTATATACAGTATATACATAGCATAGAACGCTGTCAAGGCCTCTTTCGGGCAAAGAGGGCGGCGTTTTCTTCGGCGGTGCTGATGGCAGGGTTCAGCGGTGCTTTTGAAGGGCGGATTTTTGAAAATTTTCCATTCAAATTGTATGGAAATAGGCCTCTTTTCGGCAAATTCTTCCCATAATATGATGATTGACTTTTTTCGGCCCTGTTTCTATAATGGTAGAAAAACAGATATCAGGCATTTCTGCATGGCGGCATATGGCCGCAGATGGGAGTACGGTTATGAAAATCAGTTCTATGCGTCAGGTTTCCAAGGGCGTCAGGCTCCAGCGTTTCCGCGATGCGGCGGCCAAGGTCAGCGCCAAATGCGGCAACAGCTCCGGCAGCTCATTCTGTGTTCTGCTGTGGTGTTCCTATAAGTACGGCGCGGGCCCCACGGACTATCTGATGTGCGAATTTTACAACATGAACGCCTCTGAGCGCGCCACCTTCCTTACGCGCGTCCGCTCGGCGGCTTTCGTCAAGCGGGTGAATCCCCGGGATATGTCCTACATTTTCAACGATAAAAACGAGTTTGCCAAGCGCTTCGGCGACCTGATGCACCGCGACACCATAAAGGTCGAGGGCATGGATGCCGACGCCTTCCGCCGTTTTCTGGAGGGCAAGGACGCCGTTATCGCCAAGCCGGTGGACGGCGATTGCGGTACCGGTATTGAAAAGCTGTATGTGACCAACTTTGCCGACGAGAATGCCATGTACGAATATATCAAGCGGGCGGACAAGCGTTTCGGCATTCTGGAGGAAGTGGTGCGGCAGCATCCCGACGCCGCCCGCCTCCACCCCGATTCCATCAACTGTGTGCGTGTGGCCACCTTTGTGAAAGACGGCGAGCCCCATGTGGTCTACTCGGCCGTGAAGTTCGGCACCGGCGGCACGCCCTGCGACAACACCGGCCGCGGCGGCATCACCTGTATGTACGACCTGGACAACGGCGTCATCTGCGGCCAGGGCCATGACGAGGAGCTGAACAAATACAACTTCCACCCCACCACCGGCATCAAGCTCATCGGCTGCCGCCTTCCCATGGCCAAGGAGGTCAAGGAACTGGCGCTGACCGCCGCCATGCGGTATCCCGCCTTCAAGTATGTGGGCTGGGACATCGCCATGGCCGAAAACGGCCCCTGCATCATCGAGGGCAACGACTATCCCGGCTACGATCTGGCTCAGATGCCCGACGACAATATGCCGCACCCCTGGCACGGCCTCATTTCCTGCTTTGAAAAGCTGGGCGTGGAGGTCTGAGAGGTATAAAAGTCCGCTCCCCGCGGCACAATAGAAGTGCCATCATAAAGGAGTGGGTTTTATGCATGTAACCGTGCGGCCCCAGGGCTGCATCCGCTGCGGCGTGTGCGCCGCCATCTGTCCCGGCGTTTTTTCCATCGCCGCCGGCGAGCCGGCCCTGGCCCTTTCCGGCGACGTGGCGGAGAACTGCCGTCTGGCGGTGCAGTCAGCCGCCGACCGGTGCCCGGTTTCCGCCATTCACATCAATCCCTGAAGCATCCGGCTGTGCCGCTCCGGCGCACAGCCGGATTTTTACGGATTCCGTGCGGAAAAATGTGAAATTTTTCGAAAAATCCGCAAATTATTTCTTTACAACCTTGCGTCTGTGTGCTATTCTTTACAAGTACGCTATCGTGCGTTTATATCGCCCCCGCCTTAGTCCCGTGGACCTTCACCATCCCGGCACTCAGACCGTGGGCACCCATTTTTGAAAGGTGGAAACATATTATGATGCTCAAAGACCAGAAGACCTCTATCATTGAGGCCAACCGCACCCATGAACACGACACCGGTTCTCCCGAGGTTCAGGTCGCCATCCTGACCGAGCGGATCAACCAGCTCACCGATCACCTGAAGATCCATCCCCACGATTTCCACAGCCGCCGCGGCATGCAGATGATGATCGGCAAACGCCGCCGCCTGCTGGACTATCTGGCCAAGAAGGACATCGAGCGCTACCGCGCGCTGATCACCAAGCTGGGCCTGCGTAAGTAAGTTCATACCGCGCGGAGGAAGGCTCTCTTTCTCCGCGCCTTTTCCTATTCCCGTCCGCCCGGCAAAGAAGCGCGCCGGTCTGTATCCCCGGCAAAAGCCCGGAATCGTTGTGTCATTCATGGCAGAGAGAGCCGGACAGCTCATTTAGCAGTTGATGATGCGCCCGAACGTTCGGACGTATCATCAAGTGCTAAAGAGTTGCTTAAGAGGCTCTCCTTCTGCTGAAAAATAAGTCAGTAAAGGAGTTAAATTATGTCAACTATCATTACCCATCGCCAGTACCCCCATTATCACAAGTATGAAATGGAGCTGGCCGGCCGCCCTCTGACGCTGGAGGTCGGCAAACTGGCCGAGCTGGCCAACGCCGCCGTCATGGTCGGCTACGGCGACACCCGCGTGCTCTGCACCGTCACCGCTTCCGCCCGTCCCCGCGACGGCGTGGATTTCTTCCCTCTGTCCGTGGACTTTGAGGAGAAAATGTACTCCGTGGGCCGCATTCCCGGCAGCTTCAACCGCCGTGAAGGCCGTCCCGGCGAAAAAGGCGTTCTGACCTCCCGCGTCATCGACCGCCCCATCCGCCCCCTGTTCCCCTATGATTTCCGCAACGACGTGGCCGTGATGTGCACGGTGATGAGCATGGATCACGACTGCTCTCCCGAGATCGCGGCTCTCATCGGCACCTCCGCCGCCCTGTCCATTTCCGACATTCCCTGGAACGGCCCCGTGGGCGCTGTGAAGGTGGGTCTGGTGGACGGCCAGCTGGTGTTCAATCCCACCAGCGAGCAGCGCAAGGTGTCCGACCTGGACGTGACCGTGGTTTCCACCGGCAAGAAGGTGGTCATGATCGAAGCAGGCGCCAACGAGGTGTCCAACGAGATCATGTACAACGCCATTCAGGCCGCTCATGAAGAAAACCAGAAGCAGATCGCTCTCATCCACCAGATGGTTTCCGAGATCGGCAAGGCCAAGTTCGACTATCCCCACGCCGACTTCAACCAGGAGCTGTTCGACAAGATCGTGGACGCCACCATGGAACAGGCCAAGGCCGCCATGGACACCGACGACAAGAACGTCCGCGAGGGCCGCTGGAACGAGCTGATCGAAAAATGGCACGAGCTGTTTCTGGACGAGTATCCCGACATGGACAAGTATCTCGACGAGATCACCTACAAGTTCCAGAAGAAGATCGTCAAGGCATGGCTGCTCCAGGGCCACCGTGTGGACGGCCGTCAGAAAAACGAGATCCGGCCTCTGTCCGCCGAAGTGGGCGTTCTGCCCCGGGTCCACGGCTCCGGCCTCTTCACCCGCGGCCAGACTCAGGTGCTGTCGGTCGCCACGCTGGACACGCTTTCCGCCAACCAGAAGCTGGATACCATCTGGGAGGAAACCGAAAAGCGCTATATGCACCACTACAACTTCCCCGGTTACTCCGTGGGCGAGGCCAAGGCGGCCCGCAGCCCCGGACGCCGCGAGATCGGACACGGCGCTCTGGCCGAGCGCGCGCTGCTGCCCGTGATCCCTCCCGTGGAGGAGTTCCCCTATGCCATCCGTGTGGTGTCCGAAGTGGTTTCCTCCAACGGTTCCACCTCTCAGGGCTCCATCTGCGGCTCCACGCTGGCTCTGATGGACGCCGGCGTGCCCATCAAGGCGCCGGTGGCCGGCATTTCCTGCGGCCTGATCCAGGACGACGACGGTTCCTTTACCACCTTCATCGACATTCAGGGCGTGGAGGACTTCCACGGTGAGATGGACTTCAAGGTGGCCGGCACCAAGAAGGGCATCACCGCCATCCAGATGGACCTGAAGAACGACGGCCTGACCATGGCCATTATCAAGGAAGCTCTGGACACCACCTACGACGCCCGCTGCGAGATCCTCGACCAGATCATGCTGCCCTGCATCTCCCAGCCCCGCGCCGAAGTTTCCAAGTACGCACCCAAGATGGTAACGCTGCACATTGATCCCGAAAAGATCCGCGAGGTTATCGGCAAGGGCGGCAGCGTCATCCAGAAGATCGTGGCCGAAACCGGCGCCAAGATCGACATCGACGACGACGGCACCATCCACATCGCTTCCGCCGACGCCGCTGCCTGCGACGCCGCCAAGAAGTGCATCGACGACATCGTGTTCGTGCCCGAAGTGGGCGCCCTGTACTATGGCCGCGTGGTGCGCCTGATGACCTTCGGCGCCTTCGTGGAGCTGGCCCCCGGCAAGGACGGCCTGGTGCACATCTCCAAGCTGGCCGATCACCGCATCGAAAAGGTGGAGGACGCCTGCAAGATCGGCGACATGATGTGGGTCAAGGTCACCGAGATCGACGAAAAGGGCCGTGTGAACCTGTCCCACAAGGACGCCGTGAAGGAGATCGCCGCCAAAGAAGCGGCCGGCGAAAAGATCAAGTAAGAGCCGCTCTTAAAAAAGTGACAAGCCGGAACAGCTTTGCCTGTTCCGGCTTTCTTTTATGCTTTTTTCGTGCTACAATGAGAAAAAAGCAAAGGAGAACGGCTATGCTTTGTCCTTATTGCGGCGGTGAGCTGACGGCGGGAACGGCGGAAGCCCATTACACCTCCACGTTCTATCAGCGCTTTTATATGTCTTTTTGTGACGGGGAAAACAGCAAAAAAGGCGTCTTTTCCCGCGCCGCCATTCAATCGCAGGACGCAGAGGAAGTCCCCGGCGGGTACTGTCCCCGCCTGCCGTAAAATTTTCGCGGTCTTTGACCAAGCTTTTTAACACCCAGGGAGGTATGTTGTATGTCCGAACCCATTGCTGCCATTGCCACCAATCCGGTACCGTCCGCCATCGGCATCGTCCGGCTCAGCGGCGACGGCGCCCTGTCCCTTGCGGACCGGGTCTTTCGCCCCGCGGACGGCAGACCGCTTTCCGCTCACACCGGGCGGCAGCTGGTTTACGGCGGAGTGCTGGATACCCAGGGGCAGGTCATCGACTATGCGCTGGCGGTGACGTTTCCCGGCCCCCGCAGCTATACCGGCGAGGATTCGGCGGAGTTTCAGTGCCACGGCTCCCCTGTGGTGCTGCAGGAGCTGCTGCGGGCGCTTTTCGCGCTGGGCGCCCGACAGGCCCGGGCCGGCGAGTTCACCCGGCGGGCCTTCTTAAACGGGCGGATGGATCTGATGCAGGCGGAGTCCGTGGCCGACCTCATCGACGCGGAAACGCACGAGGCCGCCCGCAACGCGGTGGGGCAGCTTGACGGCGTGCTCAGCCGCCGCGTGGCCGGTATTTACGACACGCTGATGGACATCGTTTCCCGATTTTACGCTGTGGTGGACTACCCCGACGAGGATATCGCCCCGCCGGAGGAGGCGGAGATCGCCGCCGCCCTGCAAAGCGCCGGGCGGCAGCTTTCGGAGCTGGCCGCCACCTTCGACCGGGGCCGCCTTTTGAAAAACGGTCTGCCTGCGGCGATTCTGGGGCGTCCCAACGTGGGGAAGTCCTCCCTTCTCAACGCCCTTCTGGGCTATGACCGGGCCATCGTCACCGATGTGGCGGGCACCACCCGGGATACGGTAGAGGAAAAGGTGCAGCTGGGCGGGCTTTTGCTGCGGCTCATCGATACCGCCGGCATTCGCTCCACGGACGATCCGGTGGAGCGGATCGGTGTGGAACGGGCGAAGGAAGCGGCGGAACGCGCCGCGCTGGCGCTGGTGGTGCTGGACGCCTCGTCCCCTTTGTCGCCGGAGGATGAAGCGGTGCTGGCCGCCGCCGCGCAGGCGCCTAAAATGCTGATCGTCCTGAACAAGTCCGATCTTCCCCCGGTGCTGACCCCCGACACGCTGCCGCCCTGCGCGGGAAGCGCCGTTTCCGTCAGCGCCAAAGACGGCAGCGGGATCCGGGAGCTGGAGAAAGCAGCGGAAGCCCTCTTCCCCGCCGGAGCGCCGGCCCGGGGGCAGATCCTCACCAATCCCCGCCAGGCCGACGCCGTCCGGCGGGCCGCGCAGGCGGTAGAGGGGGCTTTGACAGCACTCGGGCAGGGGCTGACTCCCGATGCCGTCCTTTCCGACGCCGAGGCCGCGCTTTCCGCCCTGGGCGAGCTCAACGGAAAAGAGCTGCGGGAGGATCTGGTGTCCACTATTTTTTCCCGCTTCTGCGTGGGCAAATAAAAGGCTGGCGCAGCGGGGCAGGCTATGATAGAATAAACCATTCCCCCTTGACAGAAAGGAGTTTTCATGCGCGATTTTGTACTGATGACCGACAGCTGCTGCGATCTGACCGACTATATGGCCAACGACCTGGCGCTGGAGGTCCTGCCTCTCACCGTCCACATGGCCGGCAGGGACTACCCCAACTACCTGGATGGCCGGGCTCTGTCCCGGGAGGCTTTTTACCACATGCTCCGCGGCGGAACGCTGGGCACCACCTCAGCCGTGAACATCGGCGCCTTTGAGGAGGCCATGTCCCGTGTCCTGTCCGAGGGAAAGGACATTGTTTGCGTCTGCTTTTCCGGCGCCCTTTCCACCACTTACCAGTCCGCCGTCATCGCGGCCAGAGATCTGATCTCCGCATTCTCCGACAGCCGGATCTATGTGATCGACTCCCTGTGCGCCTCTCTGGGGCAGGGACTGCTGCTGTACCTGGCGGCGGAGCAAAAACGGCAGGGCAAAACCGCCGATCAGACGGCGGAATTTATTGAAAACACCAAGGGACAGATCTGCCATTGGATCACGGCGGACGACCTGCACTATCTGAAAATGGGCGGGCGCGTTTCCTCCGCCACGGCGCTGCTGGGCACCATGCTCTCCGTAAAGCCCGTGCTGCACATGGACGGGGAGGGCCGCCTGATCGCTGTGGCCAGATGCCGGGGCCGCAAGGCCGCCCTGAAAACGCTGCTGGATTCCATGGAGGGCAATCTGCAAAAAGGGACGCCCGTCTTTATCGCTCACGCCGACTGCGAAACCGACGCCCGGCTGCTGGCGAAGGAGCTGCACAGCCGCTTCGGCGTTAAAACCGTTTTTACCAATTTCGCGGGGCCTGTGGTGGGCAGTCATGCCGGCCCCAATGCCATCGGCCTTTTCTATCTGGGCCGCAAACGCTGAGGTGATGAAATGAACTGGCTGGAAACGCATCTGGATACCACGCCCGCCGGCATTGAGCCGGTGAGCGCGCTGCTCAGCTCTCTTGGCATCGACTCGCTGGTGATCGAGGACGAGCAGGATTTTCAAAGCTTTCTGGAAAACAACAGGCAATACTGGGACTATGTGGACGACGACCTGCTGGCGCAAAAGCACGGGATCTGCCGCCTCACCTTCTATGCAGCGGACGACGAGGCGGGGCGGAGTCTTCTTTCCGCCGTGCGGGACGCCGCGGAACGGGTCAAAGCAGAACATCCCGATTACGGCACGCTGGCGCTGTCTTTTTCCAATCTCACGGACGCCGACTGGGAAAACAACTGGAAACAGTATTACAAGCCCATGGAGATCGGGGAGCGGCTGCTGGTGATCCCCGAATGGGAACAGGCGGAGCACAACGGGCGGGTGGCCCTGATCCTCAACCCCGGTCTGACCTTCGGCACCGGCAGCCACGCCACCACGCGGCTTTGCCTCACGGCGCTGGAAGCCCACGTCCACGGCGGTGAAAAAGTGCTGGATCTGGGCTGCGGCAGCGGTATTTTGTCCATTGCGGCCCTGCTGCTGGGCGCCGACCGCGCCTTCGCCTGCGACATTGACGACAAGTGCATGGACGTAGCCTACGAAAACGCCGCGCTCAACGGCATCGGCAAAGACCGCTACACCGTGCGCTGCGGCGACGTGCTGACCAATCGGGCGCTGCAGCGGGAATTCGGCGGCGACTACGACATCGTGGCGGCCAACATCGTTTCGGACGTCATCATCTCGCTGTGCGGGAAGGTGCGGCCTCTTTTGAAGGAGGGCGGCCTTTTCCTCTGCTCCGGCGTTATCGACGACCGCGCCGTAGAGGTGGCCAACTGCCTGCGCGCGGCCGGCTGGGCCATTATGGAAAGTCACAGCAGCGAAGGCTGGTTTTCCTTCCTCTGCCGCTGAAGCGGAGTCCTTTCTCCGCAAAAAAAGACGGAACCTTACGGTTCCGTCTTTTTTTATCGCATCTTTTTTATGCGGCGGGCGTCGCGGCGGGTGCAGCCGCCTCTTTTCCGACCTTGTAGATCGCATCCCGCTTTTCGTAATCGCTGCTGGCCTCGAACGTGCTGGACAGAAGCGTCCCGTTCCCGCTGTAAATATTACGGTAGGTTTCCACATAATAGCCGGTATAGGGCGACTGTTCCAGCTCCTCTGCACCGGGCGCCAGCGCGTCCGTTTCCTGATAAATCACGTCGTAGGGGGTTCTGGACAGCGTGTTGCTGACCATTTTCACATAATTGTCGTTGGTCTTGGTCCCGTAGATCTGCACCGTCAGTTGGTTGTCGGCGCTGTAATGCGTCACCACCTTGATGGGGTAGGGCGTGTCGTTCCGGAACTGATAATCGCAGCCGCCGTCGCTGACGGTGGCATCGCAGCCAAAGGGAATATAGCTGGGCGCGAACTGATGGCAGTAGCGCAGGGTGATCTCCAGATTGGACAAAAGGCACGCATAGTACAGCGTGGAGGACACCTGGCACACACCGCCGCCATAGACCATAACGGTTTTGCCCGCCGAGTAGCCGGGCGCGGGATAAAAGCCTGTGGCGGCAGACTGCTCGCCCACCGCGTCGTTATAGGAGAATACATCTCCCGTATTGAGAATATAGCCGCTGATGTTGCGCGCGGCCAAGCGCACATTGGTCAGACGCTCGTAAGATCCGCTGACATAGGTGCTGTAGGACCCCAGCAGATCGCGGAACAGCACCTCCTGAAGCTTCTCCCTGGCCACCTCGGGATACTGCACCGTGGCGGCCAGGCGCACCTCCTGCCCGGGCTGGGCCGAGGCCAGAAGCGACTTCGCCGCCGCCACATCGAATTCGATACCCGGACGTCCCTCCGTCAGACCGCCGGTGGCCTTGTCATAGGCCGCGTTGACTGCAGAGCCGTGGATCTCTTCATACAGCGCGTCCACATCCAGCGGCACAGCCGCCTGCACGGTATAGCTGCAGGTGACGGCCGCAAGATCCGCAGTTGACAGATCCTGCACCAGCGCCGCTTTCAGCGCCGCGGCATCCACGATCCGGCCGTCCTGGCTCTTCACGAGATAAAAGCCGTCTGTTTCCCCATCGGCCAGGCGATAGCTGCCGTCGGTCTGCGCATAGCTCAGGCTGTTCGCCAGCGACTGCACACGCTCCGTCAGCGCCGACGAGCTGTAAGTCAGAGTGGGGAGCATGTCCTGTTTTTTGACAAGCGCGGTTATGTAATGACAGCCGTTGGTAAAAAAGTTCCCGCTGTGACCGCTGTCATACGCTTTCTGGGCGGTCGCCTGGCTGTCTGCCGCAACGCCCAGCTCCGCAAGCGTCACCCGGGCGGCTTCTTTTCCGTCGATCAGCAGCGGGATCGAGGTTTCTTTGCAGTAATCGCCGCTCCTTTCAAACAGGGTTTCAGCCGCCTGCGCGGTACTCACTCCGCCCACCGACACGTCCATGATCCGCATACCTGGCAAAATGGTATGCCGGGCGGACGCCAAAATACAAAAGAGGAGGTATCCTGCCAAAAGAACCCCCGCTGTCACTCCCACCGCAATCAATACGGTTTTTCTGGTCTTTCGGGAAGGCACAGGCGCCTCTGCCGGGGCTTGCTCTAAAGGCGCCTGGTCAACGTTCTGCACTTCCATAGGTTTCTCCTTTGATGATCGGAATTGCTTTTTCGCAAAGTTTACCTTATCAGTATACGGTATCTCCGCAGGAAATGCATTACAATTTTGTTACAACCAACCGCGCACGGGGAATATTTTGCCTCTTTTATGTGCCTTACGGGGTGGAAACGCGCTTGGGAATGCGAATGGTCAGCAGAATTTCATCGTCTGTTTCCTGCCGCCCGCAGTCGGCGTGAACGCCGGAGCGGCGCATGAGGTCCATGCTGCGGTTGATGCTGTTGAGGAACAGACGCACATCCTTGATGATGTAGGTAGTCCGCCCCTTGGGCGGCTGGATCTCTATGTCCCGCAGGCGCTTTTCGATGTATTCTTCGGTCTGGGCCACGTTCAGCCCGTGGTCAATGATATGGCGCAGGGCCTTTTCCTGCTCCTCCCGGCTCTGCAGGCGCAGCAGCGCCCGGGCGTGGCGCTCCGAAAGACCGTTTTCCCGCAGGAGGGCCGCGATGTCCGGCGCAAGACGCAGCAGCCGCAGCTTGTTGGCCACCGCCGACTGGGACTTTCCGATCTTGGCCGCCGCCTCCTCCTGGGACAGCCCGTAGCGGGCGATGAGCCGGGAGAGCGCCTGGGCCTCTTCCATAAAGTCCAGATCGCGGCGCTGAAGATTTTCAATGAGCGCCAGAAGCCCGGAGTCCTCCTCCCCCACCTTGGCCGTCAGACACGGCACCTCCCGCAGTCCCGCCATCTGCGCCGCCCGCAGCCGCCGCTCGCCGGCCACCAGCTCATAGCCCGTTTCGGTCCGCCGCACGGTCAGCGGCTGCAAAATGCCGTAGTGCCGGATGCTCTCCGCTAACTCCTCCATGCCCGCCTCGTCAAAACGGCTGCGGGGCTGCTGGGGATTGGGGCGGATCCGGGCCACCGGCAGATACTGCACCCTGGCGGACAGAAAATCCCCTTTCCGGTTATTTCTCATAGTTTTCCCCTCCTTTGCCCCATTGTAGAACCGCACCCCTGCAAAAGCCGCCATATTTTGTCGCTTGAAAAAGGAAATTCTATCAATGTTTATAACGGTATGATAGAATGAAGCTACTTTGCGGATCTTGCTTCACAGCACCGCAGCAAGGAGGTCTGTCCCATGCCGTCTGTTACCTGCTCATCCCCCATCGGCCCGCTGACGATCACCGAAGAAAACGGCGCTCTCACGTCGCTTTCCTTTTCCGGCGGTGGGGAGCAGCTCCCGCCCACTCCGCTTTTGAAAGAAGCTGTTTCTCAGCTGACGGCCTACTTTGCCGGGCAGCGGCAGGTGTTTGAGCTGCCGCTTTCCCCTCGGGGCACCGCTTTTCAAAAACAGGTGTGGGCCGCCCTTTGCCGCATTCCCTACGGCCGGACCTGCTCTTATGGGCAGCTGGCCCACGCCGTCGGCCGCGACCGCGCCTGCCGGGCGGTGGGCATGGCCAATCACCGCAACCCTCTCCCCATCTTCATCCCCTGCCACCGCTGCGTGGGGGCAGACGGATCGCTCACCGGTTATGCCGGCGGCCTGGCCGCCAAAAAATATATGCTACAGTTGGAAGGAGCCATTCATGATTCTGCAAATCAACCATTTACAGAAAAACTTTGAGGAAAAAAAAGTTTTGACGGACGCCTCCTTCTCCTTTGAAAAGGGGAAGATCTACGGGCTGCTGGGCCGCAACGGCGCCGGCAAGACCACGCTGTTCAACTGCATCAGCGGCGAGCTCAAGGCCGACGGCGGCGAGGTGCGGATGCTGGGGGACGATCTGGCCCCCAGCGTCTGCGACGTGGGGTATGTCTACGCCACCCCTGTGCTGCCGGACTTCCTCACCGGCTGGGAATTTGTCAAATTCTATCTGGACATCAATCACGACAAGATCCCGCAGCCCAAACCCGTGGGGGACTATCTGGCCATGGTGGGACTGGAGGAGGACGACTGGTACCGCCTCATCAAGGGCTATTCCCACGGCATGAAAAACAAACTGCAAATGCTGTGCGTGCTGATGGCACAGCCGCCGGTGGTGCTGCTGGACGAGCCTTTGACGTCCTTTGACGTGGTGGCCGCCCACCAGATGAAAGAGCTGCTGCGGGAGATGAAGACCAACCACATCCTCATTCTCTCCACCCATATCCTGCAAATTGCCTCCGACATCTGCGATGAGATCGTGATCCTCAACAACGGCGAGCTGCGGGGCGTGGGAGAGGAGATGATCCACGCTCCCGACTTTGAAAACCAGGTCATTGAACTGTTGGGCGGTGAGCGTGATGCGTAACACGGTGCTGATCGGCTGGCAGATCCAAAAAGCGGCGGCTGTCAACCGGTTCATTTACCGCCTGCAGCATCTGCCGCTGGTGGGGAAGCACATCCCCTCTTCCCTGTACCGCGCCTCGGAGATCAAGAGCCTTTTTCTGGTGCTGTCGCTCATCGCAAGCGTGATGGGCGGTCTTTTGAAAAAGGCCATTTATGTGGCGGCGCTGCTGTACTTTCCCGCCAGGCTGGCCGGAGATCTTCTGTTCTCCGGCGGAGCGGCGCTTTCCGGTTCCGCCGTTTTTTGGCTGTTCGCGTGTTTCAACCTGCTGGCCGGCTCTTTCGTCAACTCCACCGTGATGGAGGTCAACGAGGATAAGTACGTTATTTTGAATCTGATGCGGGCGGACGCCCGTGTTTACTACTTGCAGCAGATGGCTTTGAAGCTGGGGCGGGACACGCTTTATTTCCTGCCGACGCTGTGGGTCGGGCTGTGCCTGCTTGGGAAGCTGCCCTTCCGGCCCATTGTGTCGCTGCTCATCGAACTGGCCGCTTTCCGTTTCATCGGCGAGGCCGCGGGGCTGTGGCTCTATGACAAAAAACAGTTCAATATCGGTCACAACGGCAAGGTGGGGCTGTGGATCCTGGCGGGCAGCCTGCCGGCGGCGGCAGGACTCATCTGGCTGTGCCGGGATATCCCCGCCGTCTGGACGGTGGGCACCCATCCGCTGACGGTCTGTGCCGCGGTGCTGGTTTCCCTGCCCGCGCTGCGGTATCTGCTGCGTTTCCCGCGGTACACCTATGTGGCCCGCAGCACCGTGACCTACGCCGTGGTGGTGCAGGGCCGTCTGGCCGTGGAAGAGATGGGAAAAAACGGCAGCGCCGTGGACGAGAAATCCTTCAGCAGCGAAAGCCTCCGCAGCCATAAGTTCGAGCACCTCAAGGGCTACGAATACCTCAACGCCCTGTTTTTTGCCCGCAACAAGCGGCAGTACCGGCTTTTATGGCGCATCAAAATGATCATGATCGGCAGCCTTTCGGCGGCCGCCTGTGCGGCGGTGCCGTTCTTTTTGAAGGGCAGGGAGCTGTCCCTTTCCGGTATCATGCCGGGGCTGGTGTTTATTATGTACCTGATGTGCTCCGGCCAGCGGGTGTGCAGATCCCTCTTTTTCAACTGCGACATCTGCCTGCTGAAGTACGGTTTTTACCGGCAGGGCGACGCTCTGCTGCAAAACTTCCGCATCCGGCTGCGGCATCTGGTATGGATGGATATGCTGCCGGCACTGCTGCTGTGCGGCGGTATCGTCGCCTTTGTGCTGTGCTCCGGGCAGACGGAACGCTTGGCGGCGTACATCCCCATGCTGGTGACCATTCCGCTTTTGAGCATTTTCTTTGATATGTACCAGCTGCTGCTCTATTACATCTTTCAGCCCTTTCTGGAAGGCGGCGGCCAGAAGAGTCTGGGCTATTCCCTTGGCTCGGCGCTGATCTACATAGCCGCCTATATCTGCCTGCAGGTCCGCACCGCTTCGGTGTGGTTCACCGTGGGCGTTATGGCGCTGACACTGGTGTTTATCCCGTTGTCCTATCTGCTGATCTACCGTCTGGCCCCCCGGTGCTTCCGGCTGAAATAGCGGACTTTGGCCGCCTCTGCGGCGCTTCTTCATTCCCGACAGGCAGCATACGCGCCGATAATTTATATAGGTATAGGGCGGACCGTCCCTGCCATTTTCCCGGGCTGACAAGAGGCGGCGGTCCATTGTCTTTTCCAAAAAGGAACCATGCACAGCATGGTTCCTTTTTCATGTACGGGCATTTTTCAAAACCCGCAAATGCCCGCGTCCCTTTTCAGCTTTATCAAAAAGCCGGACGCGCCGCCCATTGTTACGTCTTTTTGTCGGAAATACAGCCTCGTTATTCTCCTGTTTTGTATATTTTGCACAAAGAAAACGGGTCTTTTTCTGTTTTCTCCAGCTTGTTCCTCCCGATGGAAGCTGTTATAATGCCAGTATAGGAAGCCAGTATAGAAAAAGGAGGTACAAAGCAGAGCCCCCACTCCGCACAATTCATCCGGGGAAGGAATCCAAAATGAAGATTGAAGAGGAAGAGGAGATTCGCACATGAAATCTAAAAGACTGATCGGCATTTTACTCACTGTCTGCATGCTTCTTGCGCTGGTTCCCACTGTGGCCTTCGCCTCGGACACCACCGTCGTCGGCACCGGTGATGCCGGGGGCGGTATTACCTGGACCATTACCTCTGACGGCGTTCTTGCCCTGACGGGTACGGGTACGCTCCCTGATTCGTTTGACGCCTACGGCACATGGTTTCCCTATAGCTCCACTGTGACGGAGGTTTCCATCGGAGCCGGCGTCGCCGTCCGGAGCGACGGCCTGCTGTACATTCTGTCGCCCGCGCTTAGAAACGCACTGACAAGTCTGCAGCGCTATACGGTGGCTGCAGGCAACACCTCCTTCAGCGTCGACGAGCAGGGGGTCTTGTTCAACGCCGATCAGTCAGATCTGATCGCCTATCCTTCCGGGAAAGCCGATACAGGGTATGACATTCCCTCCACTGTCAGAAGAGTCATGACCGGCTCCTTCGTGGAAGCAAACCATCTGGAGATAGTTTCCATTCCGCAAAACAGCAGCGTGATGAGCAGTGCGTTTTGCAACTGTACCGCTCTGATAAGCGTTCTTTCCTTCGGCAGCGGATTCTTTGAAAGCGCGTTCCGCAGCTGCCCCGCATTTGTCACTCTGGTGGATTACAATATGAACACCAGCTTCCCCGCCGCACTTTTTTTCAGCGATTGTCCTTATATCAGCATCTGTGCCTTGCCGAACAGCGCTTCCGCCCGATATGCCGCGTATCACGATATTGCCTATGTCAATCTGGGAACCGTGACCTTTGTGGCCCGGCTGTATGGGATGTGCCTCGGCCGCCAACCGGATGAAGCAGGCGCCAATACCTGGTACAATAACCTGGAGGCCGGCGCCATCAGCGGGGCGGAGGCCGCCGCCGGCTTCTTTGCCAGCGACGAATATCAGCAGAACAGCCCCACTGACAAAGAATTCGTCACCACCATGTATAAAGTGCTGATGGACCGCAATCCGGACGCAGCCGGCCTGCAAAACTGGGTCAGCGCCCTCGCAGGCGGTATGACCCGTGCCGAGGCGTTCAACTCTTTTTGTCAGTCGGACGAATTTAAAAATATCTGTTCCGTCCTTGGCATTGCCGCCGGCTCCATTGATCCTGCGGATTATGACATGGGCGCAGGAATGACGCCTACCCAGTATTTTGTGACGCGGCTTTACAACACCTGCCTGAGCCGTGATCCCGACGCTGCCGGTCTTGCCAACTGGACCAGCAACCTCACGGCGGGCGCCGTCACCGGCGCCGAGGCCGCCGCCGGCTTCTTCGCCAGCGACGAGTATCTGGCCAAGAATCCCACCGTCGAGCAGTTCGTCACCACCCTTTACAAGGTGCTGCTCAACCGCGATCCCAGCGCCGAC
>Ga0160425_1002110_pt1 | contig 16815 bp, 22 predicted proteins | sample BioMet8_FD_108193 | JGI IMG/M metagenome (GOLD analysis project Ga0160425, IMG submission 108193) | Microbial communities from bioreactor (seeded with sewage sludge) at Lawrence Berkeley National Lab, California, USA - Biofuel... | ecosystem: Engineered > Bioreactor > Anaerobic > Unclassified ...
AAATGCTATATCTGGCGATGATGGACATCACAAAAAAGTGGACTGGCCGGCGGCAGGATTGGAGCATCATCCACGCTCAGATGGCGCTATTCTTCGCTGACCGGATGCCTGGATAACACCGCCCGGATTCTGATGTCAAGGGTAAACAAGCGGCTGCGCCGCCCTTGACATCCTCCCACGCCGGCGTTATCTTGAGAAAAAGGCGGCATCGGTAAAGCCGCTGCCGCCCAATAATATTTGCCCTGTTTTACATCATCATTTAGAGTTTACACAAAATTAGGGATACACCCATAGGGCACGGTAGTGGAGTCATCATCACTCCATTCCCGCGCCCTTTTTCTGTCGTATGCTTTTGGATTCACTGGTTTGCGTGTCACTGGGTTTATGCCATTCCAGGAACCGCGTTTGCTGGCATTTTCAGCCTTTTGTTCTTTCTTTGACCGCTTTGCGATCGGTATGTATTTTTCCATTTCAGCCTCCTTTATGACCACAAAAAGAGTATCAGGAGAAGGCTGAAAAGTCAAATAACATTATCATTTCATTTCATTGAACCGTTTCAGCATGACGCAGAACTGCTCTCTGGTGAGGTAGCTGTGCAGCGCAAGATTGCCGCCAGTGTCTCCGGATATGAGCTTCTTATCCTTAGCCCATTCGACGGCCTCTTTAGCCCATTCTGCAGGTGTATTATCCATCTTTGGCATCTCCTTTCTTGCCAGTCTCTCTTTCACGTCCACCCTGAACGTATCCATGCTCTTGCCGTGCCTGGGAAACCAGTGCATAACATCAGCGTGGTTTGATGCTATGCCCCGGTCGTAGCCTTCGCAGTGGCAGATAATATTATTTTCCGTCAGGTTGTACATGCGGCAGAGATACACACAGAGATCCACCGCTTCGTAGTAGACGGCAGAAAAATATGCAGGGTCGGAAAGCCCGTCCTCGCAGATCTCAAAACCTATATGTGTGTTGTTCGCAGCCCCACCGCAGTGCCACCCGGCCATGTCCCAGGGCAGCGTTTGGTAAGTTGCAACCGTACCGTCTGCCAGTTTCCCGATAAAGGCGTGGACGCAGACTCGCTGCCCGCCGGGAGTTGATGTGTTCCAATGATTGCCGGCCTTGTTCACACCCAGCAGGCCGTCATCCGGCCCCACGTATCTTTTCAGCCACGGATTGTTTGCAGCCGTGCTGTGCACCATTATACCGGTAGGCTTTATACGCCTGCTGGATTTGTAGCACAGGTTGTTTGTCAGATAGAGCGCGTGGAGGTTCATTTGCCCTCCTTGCCGGCCCGGTCGTGAAGCTGCTCGAGCACTGCTTTCAGCTTTTCCGGAATAGGCAGTCCAACATGGGCCGCGTTCTCCAGAAGACTAATGCCCTCGTTGGACAAATAGAAGAAAATAACCGCCGTGCGCAGTACGCTGCCGGCTGCCAGCACCTGCACGTCCAGTATATTAGCCACACCCACCAGCACAAAGATGAGCACCTTGCGGCATATTCCCTTGAAGCCCACCTGGCTGGAGAGCTTCTTGTCCGCTATGGCGCACATCACTCCGGTGATGTAATCCACCACTACGAAGGCAATCAGAGCGTACAGCAAGCCGTCACCACCACCCAGATACCGTCCAAGCCAACCACCTACCGCCACAATACCCACCTGGATCCAGTTCCATATTTCTTTCATTTTGCCGCCTCCATAAAAATAGTGACCTGCCTTTTATGGGCAGGCCGCATAGTAAACTGTTTCTGTTGTACTCACATAAAAACCGTCGCCGGGAATATGAACGGCCGAAACCGGCCTGGAATCAAATGCCGCAGTATCAGCTATTTCCCAGTTGTAGCCGTCTGGAGAGATATAAATATTCGCTTTCCCAAAAGCCACGAACTGGGCATACTTTGAAACATAAACAATAGCGTCGAGATTTGGCAGGTCGAACTGACCGGCTTCAAAATCCACAGTGTACCTGTCGCCGCCATCCCGCATAGTGCAGAACTGGCCGGTATAATCACCACTCGTGCCTTTACGGTACGCCGCTATAAGAAACAACCGCCCGCCAACAGAGCGTATCTGCTCGAAACTTTTGTAGTCATCTCCGCTATGGCCGTATGGGTATTGTATAGTTCTTGTCCACTTTCGGCCCGAAACGCTTATTTGTATACCGCCTTTGTTGGAGCCTGTGACCGTTTCCGATGCAATACCTACGAACTGCCCCTTATGCCAGGTCATGGCGGTAAAGCAGCAGATCCCATCTTTATCGAAAGTTCCAGGCATGATCCAGGAATCGCTAGTCGAAATATCGTCTTTGCAATATATCGGGTTATCCACATACCAGCAGGAAACAACGCCAGCTTTCCCGGAACTGGCAGCGCACATAGCCGGGTTTTTTTCGTTGGGCAGGTTTCCGGCATATTGGATGTCTTTTCCGTCTGTAGAAACATAGACATATGTGAACTGGACCCAAAGGAATACGCCGTTTCCCCAGTACATTATAGGCTTGGTCGTAAAAGAGATGTATGACCAGGTCTTTGTTGCCGGATCATAGCTGTTAACCTCGTAAAGATTATTGTAGTACCCGGTAGCTATTATGTTTTTGCCGCTGTTGTAAACTTTTCCGTACTCAGTTCCCGATGAAAAGCCAAGTTTTGTCGGGCTGATAGCTTCCAATTTAAGTTTTGGTATACCGTACTTGATCTCACTCTTGTAAGCCGTAAACAATACCAATGGCGTGTTAAATTTTCTGTCGTAGGCCAAGATCACACCACCCTTGTAATGCTTCTCATTCTGCCGGCGGAATCGACTGTATAATTGAATGTCTCCATAGAACCGTCCACGTATGTCACTGTAAAATTGCCATCGCTGACGGCTATGTTTTGAACTTCTTTGTATGTATCCTGAAAATCCGCGTAGTCGCTTTTGAAGTCGTCGTAGCTACTGCTGAATTCATCATATTGGCTCTGCATGTCGGAAAGACTGTCGGCGTTTTCCGAAGCGCTTTTTTCGATACTGTACAGCGAGTCACTTATGGTCGGCTTGTAGTCCCCGACTTCCACCCTGATGCTGTATTTGTAGAACGGGTTATATTCAAGAGCGATTATCCTTGTTGAGGTATTAACGCCAAGGGGCGAAAATACGATCTGCACCTCATCTCCCACGGAGCAGTCCGCTTTCTTGTGAAACGCTATCTCATAGCTCGCGGATGACGACCTGCTGTCATAGGTGACGCTGACGTCCGTTACGTTGTGCGAATCCAGAAGCTGCTTTTTATCTGTGCTGCCCCGGTGATTTCGGATGTTTATGGAACTGCCGCTATATTCTATCTCACCGCCTGTGAGGGCAATCAACTGCATGAGGGCCGCCCGCAGAGTGCAGGACTGGTTTATCTTCAGCGTTATGTCTGCGGTTGGTTCAACATCTCCAACGCCGAACTGAGTGTTGGCAAGCAAGTTTGAAAGGCCTGTAGACGGGTCGCCGGAGTAGTCAAAACTATCCAGCTTGTATCGATCATCATTGAGGACATACGAAATGTGTTCGCACGACACACTGGTGACCATCAGCCCGGAGGATATGCTTTTAGATACCCTGACCACATTGAAATAGCAGCCGTCGTACTCTGCCACGCAGCCGACCGATACCGACGTGCCTTTTGCGGCCAGAGTGGAAAAGTCGAAAGTAAGCTCACCGTCCAGGCTGTCACGCAGTGTTGCCGACAGTACACGGTCTATTGTCTGCAGTAGCGTACCGGACGCGCTGTATATTAAAATGACGGTGTGGTCGAGAGCAGCACGAAATACTGCGGTAACCGACAGGTCCTCAGTAACGTTTGAAAAATCTGTATCCCAGTGATCAAATACATAACCGTCTTTCGTTAATGGCAGCGGTGCCAGAGCCGCCTTCCCGTCCTCTACGGTGACTTCCTCATACCAATAACCATCGTCATCTGAGAAGGACACGGTATGGTACACGATTATTTTTTCATACTGAGCAGTGAATATGGTATCCGCCTTGATTCCGGTCAAGACTGCCGGACTCCAGCTTTTGAATTTGTACCCATCACGTGTGGGAACTGTAGGAGCGGTGGCGTCGCCGCCTTTGACCACCGACTCGGTTTTCAGGACTGTACCGTCCCAACCCTTGAAAGTGACGGTATAATACGTGAGCTTTTCGTACTGAGCCGTGACATCCAGATCCGCAATGACGCTGGTAAACGTATTATCCCAGCCAAGAAATCTGTAACCGTCCCTGGTTGGCACGTCGGGTGCAGAAGCCGCCGTGCCATGCTCCACCTGCTGAGTTTTAAGAACCGTAGTGTCCCAGTTAAGGAAACGGACGGTATGGTAGACCTTTGCGGCAAATTGGGCCGTTGTCGTCACATCCGCCGTAACATTGTCGAAGGAGTTATCCCAGCCGGTAAAATCGTAGCCGTCCCTAGCTGGCACTGTCGGTGCCGTTGCGGATCCGCCCGTAAGAACATATTCCGTCTTTATAGTGGCTGCGTCGTAATTGTTGAACGTGACAAGGAATGTTTCCGCTGCCATAATGCTTTCTCCTTATACGGTACCCAGATTTCTGACGGAAACTGCGTTCTGACTCCATTGGATCTGGGATATTATCTTTGTAAGCGTGGAGCCGTCCAGCGTAAGCGGTATGGTAACGTTGAAAGCCTGAGCAGCGGCCACCGGGGTCACTGTGCCTGTCATCACGGTGCTCATATCCAGATTGAAGTCTGTGGGAATGGCCTTCTCCATATCTTTCTGAACTCCGGTCATTGCATCCGTGAAGCCCACGCCGATGCCGGCACCCATGTTCTCGCCTATGCCTGCGAACACCTTGGAAGGTGAGTGAATGCCCAGAACGCGCTTTGCCTTGGCAACGATGCCACTGAAGAAATTCTGGACCTTTGCATATATCCACGACGCCATGGACGCAATGCCGTTCCACAGGCCTGTAACGATGTTCTTGCCTATCTGCGCCACAGATACTACTGCCTGTCCCAGGCCGCGGACCAGAGCCGCAATGAGCCGGGGTACGGCAGCTACCAACTGAGGTATCGCCCGTATGATGCCAGCCGCCAGTTGCAAGGTTATCTTCAGACCCATCTGCACGATCACCGGGAGGTTATTTGTGATGAAGGTTATTATTGCGGATATTATCTGAGGCAGCGCGGCTATAAGCTGCGGCAGTGCGTTTATAAGACCAGTAGCCAACCCGGTGATGATAGCGCCCGCAGCGGAGAGAAACTGATCCATATTTGACAGAAGAGTCTGGCATATGAGGATCACTGCCTGAACAATGGACGGGATAAGTTGCGGCATCGCTGCAGCCAATCCGCTGGCAAGAGCTACCACCATGGTGGCGGCGGCCTGCACAAGCGCCGGCAGATTGTTTATGATACCTTGAACGAGTGCGAGGACCAGGGTGACCGCACCATGGGATATCTGAGGCAAAGACTGAGTGAATCCGTCAATAAGCGCAGACATCAGTTGGGTGGCGGCGGTTATCACTGTCGGCATATTTGCGGAAAAGGCATTCACCAGCGACAGAACGATCTGAGAACCTACCGAGGCGATCTTCGGGAGCCCCTGCAGAGCCATATCCGCAATACCGCCTATGGCATTGCCGATAACGCCGCTTATCTTCGACCAGTCATCACCTGCGTTTATTAGGCCGCTTGTGAACTGGCCAAGAAGGCTTATGCCGTCAGTCGCCAATGACTGCAACTGAGGGAGGAGAATTAGACCGAGCGCGTTCTTCGCAGCTTCACTGCCGGACTTGAGCCGCTGTATGCTGTCGTCGAAGGCGCCAAGCTTTTCAAGCTGCTCCTCTGACATGACAGCACCCATCTTTTTGGCCTCTTCAGTAAGTTTTGCAATGCCATCAGAACCCTGTGCAATGAGAGGGTTCAGATCCATTGCGCTCTTGCCGAATATCTGCATGGAAATGGCGTTGCGTTCTGTTTCGTCGGAAATATTGCCGAGGGCGTCAATGGCGTCCCAGTATACTTTGTCGCTGCTGCGGAGGGAGCCGTCAGTATTAGTGACCGCCACGCCCAGCTTCTTATATGCTTCGGCCACTGAGCCTGTTCCACCCTGAGCAGAGGACATTGACTTTATATTCTTGGCCATGCTCTTTGTGAGAGTCTCGAGGGGCACGTCAACAAGCTCTGCGGCGTACTTATATGCCTGCAAACTCTCAGTACTCATGCCGGTAACTGTTGAGGTGGTCAGTATCTCATCAGCATAGGCTGACGCGCCCTTAGTCATTTCAGCCAGTGACTTGCCTGCAGCTATAGTGGCGGTTCCGACCGCTGCAAATGCCGTGGCCATTGCCGCACCCACGGTCTTGAGAATAGAGCCCAGCTTCTGCATCTTGACCCCGGACTTCTCAGCTTCGTTGCCGACGTCATCAACTTCTTTGCCAAGCTTGTCCGCGCCCTTGGCGGCTGTCTCCATCTCTTCACCGGTGGAGTCCAGAGCCTTGCTGTTGTCCTTCAACTCCCGTTCCATGCCGTTAAGTTCCGCCTGGGCATTGTTAAGTTGAGTTTGCCAGGCCATGGTGCGCCGGTCTGCTTCGCCAAAAGAAGAGGCGGCGTTTTCCAGCGCCGCCTTAAGTGTCTCTATCTTCTGCTTCTGCGTTTCTATCTCGCGTGAAAGCACCTGGTTCCGGGAGGACAGGGCCTCTTCAGACTTATCCTGCTTTGAGAACTGGGAGGTGACCAGGTTCATCTCCGAGCCCAGCACCTTGAACTGCTGATTTATATCCGAGAGGGCCTTCTTAAACTCACGTTCGCCCTCTATGCCGAGTTTTATTCCAATGTCCGACGTGGTGGGTCACCTCCTTAAAACGGACTCATTAATTATAATATGCTTGCCAATTCTTTGCTTTTCTGCTACTATTTGCTCAGAAGCAAGTAATGAGTATGGTTCGCGGGTTTTACCTACGGGGTTGTGCTCCACAATCTTGCTTCTATTAATTATTTGAGCACCGCACGTGGCACAATTAATCAAACCCATATGATAGTATCTCCTATGTTACACAGAGTCGGAGTCTGCCGTAAATTGATCTTACAGCAAACCGACAATCAGCTAGACATTCTCGATGACCCAGCATTTTTAAAGTATAAGGACTATTTTGATTGATACACCTTGCCCCCAAACGGTCAATGTTATTCAAATCCCGTAAATATTTGTAAGGACATACACATGACAAAAATTGAATTAACAGAAATTGTTAGGTCTTTCCTTTTTCGTGCTAGTATAGCTGAAAGCGACAGATACATATTTGAACAGTATTGTGATGCCAACAAAAAGCAACCTGAAGGTATAAAAATGGCACCCATTTTCTGGCAAATAACGTCAAGAGCGCTTGTCCACAATCTAATGATGGAGCTTGCTAAGTTGTACGAGAGCGGGAAAGATGTTATGGGAATTGAAGAAATTCTTGAAATCTGTGATAAAAACACCAGCTTTTTTGTTGGCGGTATTGATTTTACTGCCAAACTGCGTAAGACTCTAAGTGACAAGCAAGAACTAGTCAGCAACCTGAGAAAGCAACGTAATAAAATATGGGCGCATAATGACTGCAGATTTTTCTTAACGCCAGAGGTTGTGGAACATGAGTTCAGATTATCATGGGGAGAAATCGAAGATTTGCTAAATCTTGCAGGGGATTTTGGAAATGCAATTCTTGCTGAACTTGGAGAATCACCGAAAAGTATCCATCGTGACAGTATTGATGATGTAAAAAGAATTTTTGAGACTATGCAAACTGAAGCTATGAAAGTGCAGGTAGTACCCACAAATTTGTAATACTGTCGCGCATATTTAGTCGCTTTTTGATTTTCACATCCCGTTATCCCAGTTTATACATGCAGTCAGGTCGGCAACACCGCCGTAGCGGCCATGTTGCTTGTTGTGGCCTTTCATGTATATTGTAACAACGTCTCCGGCAGCGCACTCGACGTCTTGAATGACTACCTCATTATCCGAGGAGTCATGAGAAACGCCGGCTGCGCTGCCGTTTTTGTATATTTGGGTAGTCGCCAGGGAAGAAGTTGCGGGGATAAATATCAGCAGCCATTTGAATCGGTATGATCCGGCCCGCTTTATTGTCAGCGTCATTTCTGTCGGGTTCATACTGTCATTGTTAAGCGCATATGAAATGCCCTGGCACATCGCCACAGGTGTATCGCCCACGGAAATTGTGGACGGCAAGCCACTGCACACATGGGTACCCGTCACGGCGTTACCTGCTTTGTCGTGGGCGGTATAGCCTGACAATACTTTGTCTGCCGCAACTGTATCACCAGTCAGGTCTATAAGTGAACTGCCATCGTACACCACTTTGCTTACCGGCATAACTTATGCCCCAATCGTGACAGTAGTACCACCAGCGGCATTGGCCACCTCGGAGTACGGGATCGCCGCGACTGTCACGGAAGACAGGTAATCGTAGCCGGTATCAGGGTTGACCACCTGCTGGGAGGTGGACGGAGTAACATTCTTTGCCTGGGCAGTCACGCTTTCGCCACTGTATGAACCCGCCACGCCCAGAATGGTCACTCCAGATTTGATGTTTCCGGCGATGACCTTAGCCTGCTCTGTGGAAGAAATATTTACGTTGCCGGAGCCGTTGTGGTATCCGGCAGGTACTGTGTACTGGCCGTCCTTAGTGGAAATTGTGCCTGTGACCGCACCGCGGTTCACCATGGTGCCGGTCTCTTTTGTGCCGCCAACATACGCTGTCTTGCCGGCGAGTATATCGTCTGCTGCTGCAGTGGCGTCACCGGTGTCTGCATCATACGTGCAGGTGCCGGTTATTGCCTCACCGGCCTTATCATGGGCTGTGTAGCCCTCAAGAATATTTGCCTCTGCTACGGTATCCGCAGTAAGGTCAATAAGCGTTTGCGTGCCATATATAATCTTGTTGTATGCCATGGGTTACCCTCCGATTATAAAAGTGACCCCGCCGGAGAAGTTTCCCTCTTCTCTGGTGGGGATCGTGTATATGAGTACGTCTTTGAGCATGTGCGTATCTGCAGTCTCCAATTTCTGTGAAGTAATCATGGGAGTGACGTCGTATGCGCCGGTGTAGTCACGGTAAATCTCGCCCTTGATGAAAGTCTCAAAACTAACAGAGAAATCATCCCTAGGCCCGGAAAACTCCACGGTGAAATTGTTGTTCAGTTCCGTGAACAGCACTCGCATCGTCATATCTCGCCGTCCTTCAAGATCTCCTGAGCCGTGGTGGATATGACGTTGGACGCCACAGCTTTGCCCGACGACGTCTTAGCCCTTATCTGTATCTTTACCGTTCCCGGCGAAAAGCAGAGCGTGTCCGCCTGAGCAAGAGCTATGGAAATACCCGTGTCCGTAAAGGATATCTCGTTTTTTGCTTTCTCGAGCACGGTTTTCCCGCCCTGCGAGTACGTTACAAATATGGTCTCAAAAGAGATATCCCTATATTCCTCCGGAAACGTGAAAACATTGGTGGGAGTCGTTCCTCTCCACATGGGCTTCACCTCGGTCTGCTATAATGCATATAAAAATGGCAGGCCCGCATTATAGCGTTGCCTGCCATTTAACAAAAGTGCTTATTTCTTTTCTTCCAATCTTTCATCGGATGTGTTCGTTATTCCAATATCTTTGTCCTCCAGATAGCCGTAAGAAATGGCCTCTTTCCCGTATTTTTGCCGTATGGTAGAAATCGCCTTTTCAATTTTCTCTTGTTTTTCATGTGATTTCAGACCATCAACGTCATCAAAAATGGAGATCTGCTGAGCGACGTAGTCTTCCGGTACAAAGTCACTGCAGGTGACAGTCAAAGCCCGTATCGGAGAAGACATATCCCAATTTTTCTTTATTACTGACATGGCGGCTTCAACTATGTCTTTCATGAGATATGTAGGCTCTGAAAGCCGCGTCTGGCGCTGTATTGTGCTGAGATTTGGACTCTTAATAGTCACCTGGACGGTGTTGCATTTGAGACCCTTACCTCTAAGTGTGGCAGCAACCGACTCTGTCAGTGAGGCAACTCCCGTGTGGATCTCACGCTCACCGACAATATCCCGTTTGAATGTCAACCCATTGCCCACGGACTTTGTCTCCCTGGGCTCATAATATGAATGCACCAGTTCGTCATCCAGGCCCTTTGCATATTTAAGTATCACGCGGCCGTGTTTCCCGAGCCTTGAAAAGATTGCCTTCTCGTCCGCCGAGGCAAGGTCACCAATAGTTTTAATGCCAAGCCTGTCCAATTCCTTGCATGTACTTTCCCCAACATACAGCAGCCTGGACACTGGTAATGGGTATACCATTTCGGTTACTTTATCCCGTGGTATATACGTGGTCCCATCAGGCTTGTTGATCTCACATGCCAGTTTTGCAAAGCACTTGTTGAAGCTTACCCCGACAGACACGGTTATTCCAATTTCATTCTTTACTCTTCTGCGCAGTTCATCTGCAATATCTCCACCGGTACGGCTGGTCAGCTTTGTCACATCCAGATAAGACTCATCAATTGAGTATGGTTCCACGAGTTCCGTATATTCCAGGTATATGTGGTTTACCTTTTCTGAGACTTCTTCATATATTTTATGATGCGGTGGAACAAGTATAATATCCGGGCATTTTCTTTTTGCTGCGGAGACAGTGTCCGTCGTGCGCACACCAAAGCGTTTTGCTTCAATGTTTCTGGCCACCACCACACCGTGGCGATTTTTCGGATCTCCGGCGACAGCCACTGGACGGCCTTTGAGCGACGGATCAAGCATGATCTCTACGCTGGCAAAGAACGAATCACAATCAGATAGTAATATTGTTCTGTCCATAAGGCCACCTCCGCCTGTTCATGGAATTTATTATATTCCTTTGGGAATTGCCTCGTCAATAAAGCATTCCCGTTTTGCCGTGGCCATGCCGTTGAACTGCTTGTATATCTCCCACTGGTCCATCAAACTGCCGAGGGGCATAAGCCACACCTCGTCCTCTCGCCGGCCCAGCAGGGTAACGCCATAAAAAATCAGCCGGGCAAACAAATCGCCGTCGCTTACCCGACCTCCGCGTTTTTTGATTCTTCCTCGCTCTCGACCTCGCGCTTGGTGCCACGCATCATTGCGTTCATGATGCTGTCCTTGTAGGCCGCGAGATCCAGCGGCGTAGTCAGAAGCTCCACCGCCTCGGCTGTAAGGAGTTCCTTTTTATCCCCCGGTTCCCGCAGGTTGTGTATCAGTATAGACTGGTTAGCCAGCAGTGTTATGAGCCATACGACCTCATCCAGTGCCAGTTCAAAGTCCTCAGCCTTGAGGAGTTTATCCCCCAGGTTGGACAGCCCGCCGTACCTTGCAGCTATCTCTTTGGTGGCCCGGGTGGTGAGTACCATCTCATAGTCCTGACCACCGATGGTTATTACCGCGCTTCTGTCATCCATTTGGCTTTACCTCTTAAGTTCCGGAACTGACAGTTTCGAATGTGGGCTCGTAAACGGCGGTAAACCAACCGGATATAACCGTAGCGCCCAGGCTGGTATCGCCTTCGTTGGCCTCTGCCTTCCATGGATGCTTGCCCTGACCGTCCAGTTTGCTCCGCCTGTATATGGTACCCTCAATTTTTGGGGTGGAGAAGGAAATGCTGTCGCCCTTGGTGGAGAGATTTGCTTCGGGTATGCCAAACACCACCCGGTACAGCCAGAAATACTTGTAAGTGCCATTGGACTTTCTCGCCCTGAAACCTATTGCCACAGGGGATCCATCGTTCTCAGCAGCTGAGATGAGGACATTGTTTTTATCTATCTGGGCTCCGGTGAGTTTGTTAGCGGCTTCGGTGCCGATATCATCGATGCCAAGAGTAAGTTTGCCGGACTTGAATTCCTTAACGACCTCAGCTGCGCCGTCGTCGGCGTAAAGCGTGGCCTCGTTAAGGTCAATGGAAAGTTCAGCACTCATGGCTTTTGCCAGCGTCACAGGAGTGCCGTAGGTCTCAGAACCATCCGTAGCCTCGGTTATTGGGGCGTAAAACAGCTTGTCCAGGCCTATTGTCGCCATATGTCAATCCTCCTTAAGTTCGTAATCGTAATCTTTTGCCACGTCAATGGCGTAATTGTGATAGCCAGTATCGTCCTCGCGGCCAATGTACCGACGATCCGTTATCATGAAGCCCGTGTTTAGCAGCGCACGGACTATTGAATTTTTAACTTGGGTGTAGTTGCCCTTGTCGAAAACGGAAAGTCTGGCTTCCTGGGTCTCGTGCCGCGGGCGGTCGTCAGTGTAAAGGTCAAAGACATCTGAGAGGGGCGTAATGACCAGGTAACTGTCCGGTGGAGTCTCAGAGAATATGCCAGTTTCAATAGGTATTAGTGGTGACAGTATAGCAGTCAGCTCAGACAGTATGCTCAAAGGTTATCCACCTCCCGGTCATAGACATCTTCCATAGCACGAATAGCGTCAGCCTTGCTGGAACTCATCGCTGGTTTCATAAACGGCCGCGGAGGCTGGCCATGTTTGCCGTATTCCAGAACTCCAGCAATCATGGCATTGGCTTTGCCGCAAGAGCGCGGTTCTGAGAAGCCAATCTTTACATTGAAATTACCATTTCTGTCAAGCTTAGCCGGCGATACGCCCAGGGCTCCTGCCAACTCACCGGTGGAGCGGTCAGTCATTATGGCGGCAGTCAGGTTAGAATGAACTTTCTCTTCCACAACTTTGCCACCGGCGTCAAGTACCTTTTTTAGTACCGCATCAGTATGCTCACCCAGGTTAGACAGCTTCAGCAGGAATTCCTCAGGCATCTTTATCTCAGCTCTAGCCACTTGCTTTTTCCACCTTCTTAGCCAGCACTTCGACATACATACCACGGCCCTTTATGTCCTCCACTGAGGTTATCTCGAAGCGTTCTCCGCCGGTGACTATTGTCATAGCCGTGGTGACGGTCACTTCCGGTATTTTTCTGAATCTAAACAGATCCGTTGCCTCCGAGAAGGCAGCCCGGTTTGCCCATACCTGAGTTCCGTGCCTACCTTCGCGGTATGCGCGTACCGAAGCATGGACGACATCGACTTTCGTGGAGAAGCTTTCCGCGTCTTTGGAAACTACCGTGGACACGATGTCTATAAACGTATTCATCTTTCCGAAGCTCATACTCACACCTTCCAGTCCCGGTCAAGGCGAAGCAGCAGATTTACCGTGTTCCAAACCTGCTGTCCCGCCTGTACGTTGTCGCCGAAGAAGCCGCCTGTAGAACCATCGCGTGATTCATACAGGTGGCTTGCGAGCATCACTATTGCCTGCTCAGTCGTGGGCGGCATGACTTCGTCCGAATATGTTCCCTCAGGAATGTGCTGATAGCTTTCGGCGTAGGCTACGGCGGCAGAAATATAGCTCTCAAGGAGTTCATCGTCCTTGTCGTGTTCGAGTATGAGGTTTTTCTTTGCTTTCTCCAGAAGAGTCATATCTCACGCCGCCTTTCTGATTACGCGCCCATCTTAAGGAGCTGGATGCCCTCGGGCAGGATGACCTTGCCGTCTACACGCTCGGTGGCAATAAAGCCAACCTGGCCGACACCGGCGTAGAGCTCGATGAGTTTCTGAACCGTGCGGCCGGTGCGGTCGGCAATCCAGTAGTTGTTGAAGTCGCCGAAGGCCACGGGCAGTGCACCGGCAGATGCTTCGGGAACATAGGGGCTGGTGTAAAGGTCATAGCCCAGCAGCTTGTCAGGCTGATTGGCCTGCACTGAAGGCTGCCACAGGTAGGCGCCATTGCTGTCCTTCAGTTTGCGGATTGCAGAAACGGTGGTGTCCTTCATGAGAAACTTTGCGCTCTTGCGATAAGGGGACTTCAGCGCATAGATAAGGTCGAGGAGGTTATCCACTGTAATAGCAGTGGCGCTTGAGGCCGTGACTCCGATATGACCTCCGGCCGTAGCGTTGAATATGCCGGTGGGCTGGCCAGTGCCCGTGCCCACGCAGAAGGTCTCTTCCTCGGCCGCACCGAAGGCTCTTGCAAACTCTTGAGCGATATAGCTCTCCAAGTCAAACATGGAATCCTGCAGGAGCTCAGTGCTCACTTTCACCAGGTCGGTAAGTTTGAACGCATCGATAGTCTTCTGGTCGAAAGTGGGATTGCTCTCGGCATAGGCCGCATTCTCAGCAGTCCACTGAGCAATGGAATGAGTGGCTGCTATGGGGATCTTCCGCTCGGCGGAGGTAGTGATGGTTTTGGCAAGAGAACGTATGATGTTCGATTCCTCAAGACCGGCTACGATCTGGTTCTCGAATTCCTCAGGAACAAGGTAACCGCCATCCACATCCGGCGAGGTACTCAGTACGTTATGGAGTACGGGCTTGCCGCGGAGTATGCAGGCAAAGTCCTCTTTGTAGGCATCGGATGCACGGCCGGTCTTCTCCTTGATGGTACCGGCAGGCTTTTCCGTGATCGGCGTGCTCACAGCCTTGGCAAGTTCCGCGTCCCTGGCTTCGATGCGTTCCAGGCGCGCGATTTCCTTGGTGTAATCGTCGATCTCCTTATCCATACGGTCATAGATTGCATCATCCTCCGGGGAAAGCGTGCCGCGCTCGGTGCGATGGGTCTCCAGGAATGCCTTGGTCGCATCCCAGGCTTTTGCGCGTTTGTCGCGCATTTCAGTAAGTGTGCTCATAAAATTATCCTCCTGTTATACATGAAATTTCTTCTTGTTTAGCTGCTCCAGGTAATTATCTACGGAGTGCTCCTCGACTATGGGTTTCTGCTCTATGCGGCATTTGGCCGCAATCTTGTCCATGAGCGAATTAGTGACCGCCGCCTGTGAGTAAAGCATAGACACTTCAGGCGGCTCCATGTCCTCAGTGTCGGCGGGGCGCTTCATTATCTCGTCTGCGAAGCCCATCTCAACAGCCTTGTTGGCGTCCATCCAAGTCTCAGCGTCCATAAGGTGAGATATCTTAGCTCGGGACATGTTGGTCTTGATCTCGTAGGCGTTGATGATGCTTTCCTTGACCTCTGCCAGCATGGCGATGGCTTTCTGCATCTCATCGGTGTTGCCCATAGCCACGGTCATGGGGTTATGGATCATGATCATGGATACTGGGGATACCATTACCTTCGTGCCGGCCATGGCCACCACAGAGGCGGCTGATGCCGCAATGCCGTCGATCTTTACTGTGACGTTGCCCTTGTAATCCATAAGCATGTTGTATATCTGAGCAGCCGCAACACAGTCGCCGCCAGGAGAATTGATCCAGACCGTGATATTTCCGCTGCCGGACATGAGTTCATCCTTAAAAAGCTGGGGTGTCACATCGTCGTCAAACCAGCTTTCCTCCGCGATCGTGCCGTTCAGGAACAGCGTCCTTTCTGCCGGGGTCGTCTCCGTCGCCGCTTGATTTTTCCACTTCCAAAACTTCTTCATCGGTGTTTTCCTCCTCTCCGCCGTTACTCGGCGTATTTGCAAATGCTCCCGCATCCGCGAGTTTTGTCATGCTGCCGTTCACCAAATAAAGATCACCGCCGTCCTCTGCCGGGATACGGTCCAGGTTTTCAAGTTCCCGGATATCGTTGGCGGACATCCAACCATTTTGGCGACCGACTGCATAGCCGTTCATGCGACTCTGATAATCGCCGCGGAGCAGACCGTCCACATTGAATTTCACGAAATACTGCTTTTTCTCATCACGGGTAAGGAGTGTCCTGGATATTGACTGCTCCCACCGCGACACCCACGGATCCAGCGTGTACTTCACGAACTCAAGCGACTGCTGCTCAATATTGGAAAAGCTCGACTTTTCGAGGTCGCCTACCATATGAGGCGGTACCCTAAAAATTCGAGCTATTTCGTCAATCTGAAATTTTCTTGTCTCAAGGAACTGCGCCTGCTCCGGAGAAATTCCTATGGGCGTGTATTTCATGCCCTCTTCAAGAACGGCGATTTTATTTGCGTTCCCGCTGCCACCGAACTGTGACTCCCAGGCCTCCCGAACTTTAGTCGGATCCTTGATAGTCCCGGGATGCTCCAGAACCCCGCCAGGAGCCGCGCCGTTGGCAAAGAACTTCGCGCCGTACTCCTCACAGGCGATTGCCATGCCGATGGCGTTCTTTGCCATGGCGATGGGACTGTAGCCCACCAGACCATCAAATCCGAGGCCGGGAATGTGCAGCACCTCTGACGACTTCAGCACGGTTGTAGAAGCCTTCATGGTTTTCGCTTCATCAGTTGAATGCTGGTAGGAGTAGTAAAGCTGACCATTAGAGTCCCGGTCGACAGTCATTCGGTTTGGCATCAGAGGGTAGAGCGCGATGACCTCGCCACGACCGTTGCGGATGATCTGCGCATAGGCGTTGCCCCAGAGCAGCAGGTGCGTCATCAGCGTTTCACGGAACACGAACGAACTCATCTCGGGGTTTGGCTCGTCATGAAGCAAAAAATACAGCGGATGGTCTATGGCCTTTTCTTTGCCCCCATCCGCCGTATATCTATAAACTTGGAGCGGCAACCCCGCTATTGCCTCTGACAGTATCCTCACGCAGGAGTACACCGCTGTCATCTGCATCGATGATCTCTCTGTCACCGCTTTGCCAGAAGTCGACCCGCCGAAGAAGAAGCGGTAGCCGCTGCCGACCGTGTTGTCTGTTGGGCTTCCACGGGCTTTGAATATACCAGAAAAAATGCTCATAAAATCACAACCTCTTTAATGATAATGGGTTCTTGATTATAGCGTGTAAGCAGTCAAGTAAAGTGCACACTTTTTCGCCAGCAAATGCACACTTTTTCAGCGCCAGTTTTTTAGCCGGTAATGGACTGGTGGTGAGCTAAACGGTAGCTGTTACCAGTCATGTT
>Ga0160425_1002112_pt1 | contig 16809 bp, 9 predicted proteins | sample BioMet8_FD_108193 | JGI IMG/M metagenome (GOLD analysis project Ga0160425, IMG submission 108193) | Microbial communities from bioreactor (seeded with sewage sludge) at Lawrence Berkeley National Lab, California, USA - Biofuel... | ecosystem: Engineered > Bioreactor > Anaerobic > Unclassified ...
GTATCAAATAATCCCCTTGCCTTTCGTATTTGCCGCCCAGTTCCTCAAATAATGATTTTGCCATTGTCTGTTACCTCCACATTCTTTTTTATTTTGAATGTCCGCAAAATCCGTCCTACATCTGATGGACATCCAATTCAATCCAATCGGCCCCCTCGTCGATGGCCTTCTGGAATGCCGGCAGGCTGTTTTCCGGCGCGTTCTCCGAATCGCCCCGGTGGGCTGTCACCTTGGGCAGCTGGGTGAGATCCTGGCGCATGGCGAAGGTGTCACTTTTAGTGGAGATGAAATCATACCCGTTGGCGGCCACGAAAAGGCAGATGATCACGGTCAGGATGATCCTGACGGGTGTCTTCAGGGGCTTGATGGGATAGGGTTTGTAGGGCGGGATGGGCAGACCGGCGTGCTTTTTAGTGTCGTAGTACAGGCCGCTGATGTGGGCGAAGACCAGCGGCACGGAGAAGGCACCGTAGAGTGCGGAGATGGAGACACCGGTCACGTAGGCCACCTGCAGGGCCGTGGCCCTGGCCTGGTCCGCCGGATAAGCGGCCTTGACGATCAGCATGGCGATGGCAGAGATAATGGAGGAGATGACGAACAGCCCCAGGGAGAGAATGATTTCCCAGAAAAAGATTTCGATGACCGTATGGATGAAGTGGCCCTTCATCAGGGTGACGCTTTCCGCCCGGGCTTTCTTGAAGTCCTCGGTGTCGAAGGCAAAGGTGTGGAAGCTCAGGGCCCATTTCATCACCGTGATCAGTACCGCCACGGTGACCACCGAAAAAGCGATGCTGAGGACCAGGTTGTTTTCGATGTAGTCCATGATGAATTCAGGAATCTCGATGGTGGAGATGAAGCCGGAAGCGGCCACGATGCCCGTCAGAGGGACGATGAGCACGGTGTAGAGGACCAGGAACCAGTTGCTTTTGTAAAAAACGTGTCTGGCCTGGGCGAAACCAGCCCGGAACATCTGCCGCATGGTGATGCTTTGTCCGTAATGGGCGGCGTGCAGGGCCTGGATGACGGCCAGGATATCCAGTAGGGTGATCAGCGCGATGCCGAAGAGGATCAGGATGGTGAGCAGGATGCTGGCCGGGGAGGTCAGGTACTGCTTCAGGGTATCCGCGCTCAGGTACCCGGCTCCCGATAAGGTGATGGACCAGTGGAACAGAGCCAGGAATAAAGGCGTGAATACGCAGGCACACAGCAGCTTGTATACCACTTCGAATTGAATGATGGGCCATAGGTTGCGTTTCAGCAGCAACAGATTTTCTTTGCACTCTCTCAAAAAAACCATAATATCCTTCTTTCCCAGCACGCGACAAGTGTTGACTTCGTTACCTTCAGACATCAATACGGCTGTTACTTATCATTATAAGACTGGAAAAAGGGAGTTTCAAGAAAAAACTTTAGAATGTTTTTAGTATTAACCGTGCACAAAATCAGCAAAAATGCCACCGGCCGTACTTCAGCCAGCTGGTGGCATAAAAATTATCGTTTCGTGATTTGAACCTGGACGGCCTCGATCCGCAGGCCCATGCCCGTGGTCCCGGCTATCTCGCCGTTCTTCACCCATGTAGGTCTGATAATTGGTCCGATTCGTGGTTACGTAGAGCAACCTGCACAACCTCACTCAAAAAAAGCGGTGTCAAAAGAGGCACTTGAATCGGCCAGCCGAAAAATCGCCACAAAAAGGCGGTCAGTCTTTTGCGCAGGTTTAATATGATGACGGATAAGTAGATGGCCGCCACGGAGGTTTCTTTCAGCCGCACTTTGGTTCGACCCATACCATAAGATTGTTTGGCTGTGCCGAAGTATCCTTTGATGGTGTTGCGTTCACACAGATCGCTGTAAGCTTGCTTTTTGTCTTCCTGGTAATTCTTCGGTGGTCTGGCCAAGGGGGGACAGGTGATGGCAATCTGTTTTTCTTTGCATTTTATTATAACAGACTGCCATTTAAACTGCCTTTTTGAAGGGCTTTACGGTTACGGAGTATGCTCAATGTAATGTTCTTACTGCATCACTTTATTAAGCAACTCCTGATAACTATCCACATGGTCATAGGTAACAAGACCGTCCGACAACTTTGCAAACAGCTTTTTTGCGCAGTCGATTTTAGATTTTTCGATTGGACGCAGATTCAGACTTTCCATAGTTCCCTTAGTCTCTGCAACAAAGTATATGTGTTTAACCTTACCTTCGTGGAACACGATTGCCCAGTCGGGAGAATAGTGACCGACTGGCGTAGGAATATAAAATCCTTTCGGTAACTTTGCGTAGATGAACACTTCCTCTGCGCCGTCAAGATTTTCCGCAAATCGACGTTCAACGCTCTTTTCAGCTGTACCGTCGGTAAAGACATATTCTTGAATTGCTTTTTTTGCCAAGTACGCCTTATCCATCGTCAGATTATGCTTTTCAGCGGTGAAAATACTGCTATCGTAGTTGCCTTCAATTGTATCGTAAGTTATATGTTCAACAATCATTGTTGCTTTCTGTTCATTGATCAGCCGAATTACTTTGTTAATAAACTCGCCCGGATTGTTTCGATACATTGCGAAAGTTGCTGGTTTGATTCCTTTTAGAATCGAAGCCACAGTATATCTCGTAAGCACAGTTCCTTCGGCAATTTTTCCGAGCAAATCATATGCAATCTGACTGGCATGAGCGTGTTTCAATGTAGTGGTTTTGCTCTTCGCATCATTGAAACTGGATCGCTCACGAACCATGCCGGCACTTAGAACATCTCTTTGTTCCGCAGATGTTACAACATATTGCAGCTGGCTTACATACAGCTCATTGTCAATGTGAGCAATTGCCTTTTTAATCAGTTCTTCCGAGTCGAAGTCAACCGTATAAGCATACTTATGATTGATAGCAGTCCACAGCCTTTGGAATTCAGTCTTTTCAAAACGGTCGTTTAGCGGATTTTCGAGCACCTTAGGTTTGTTTCCGTCCTCAAACATGGCTTTCAGCAGACTGTCGTCATAGATTGCCTGTACCAGGACATGTACGCCTTCTTCGATAGGTTTCAGTATTTCCGGAACAGGAGCCAAGTTTTCGGTCTGCACATCTTCGCGGTATTCATTGGTAACATTATCTTCCTCATCCACATAGTTATTGCGAACCAGATACTGGTAGATTGCTCGTGCCTGACGGTCGTCCACCTTGACAGTCTGTCCATCCAGTTTGATACTCTTGTCGGAGAAATACTCAATTGTTGCTTTTCGCGGACGATCATACAAGACAGCTTCCGTCTGTTTTTGCAGACTGTCTACAAAAGCAGCATAGCTCTCACTAGCGATAACAGTCAGAACATTCACATCCTGTACCTTGCCACCTAAGGTTTCAGCATCCATACGGTTTCCGCTCTGATTTACGCACAGACGCAAACCACGACCAACCTCCTGTCGTTTCTGGGTCGTGCTGTCACTATGCTTCAGGGTGCAAATCTGGAATACATTCGGGTTATCCCAACCTTCACGCAGTGCGGAATGTGAAAAAATAAATCGAGTCGGTTCCTCAAAGGAGAGTAGCCGTTCCTTATTCTTCAAGATCAGGTCGTATGCAGAAATATCATCTGACAGATTTGTACCACGCTTGACGGAACTGTTTGCCATACGTCCCTTTTTGTCAATACTAAAATATCCCTTGTGGACATCATTGACATCAACGGAGTCCAGATAGGCGGTATAAGAAGCATCGAGCAGTGTCCTATACTCATTCATAACAGAGACATACTCCTGCTCGAAAATTTTTCCGTACTCGCCTAACAGCTCATTTCCGTCATCGTCGTACTGGCGATACTTTGCAACTTCATCTATGAAGAATAGAGACAGGGTTTTGATGCCCATTCGGAACAGTTCCTGCTCTTTTTCAAAGTGAGAGATAATCGTTTCACGAATCTGCACCCGACGCATATCCTCCTCCGATACATCTCCAACCACATCACCCTTGCGCAGCTCGTCCCCGTTTGTAAATGTGACAACACCAGTGAAAGGATCAATCTCCGAAACGATAAAACCCTTGTATTGATCCATTTCTCCGGAGAGATAATAGAGATTGTCCCCAACATTCAGTTTCTTGAATTCACGCTTGGTACCGTTATTGTGTGCCACTTCGAGTTCCAATCGTGACTGCGGAGGGTTCTTGGGCGATACGAGTATGCTTTCCAAATAGAGGTACTTATCTGTGCTGCGGAGGTTTTTGACCTCAAAGCCCTTTACTTCAATCTTCTTAACCAGGCGCTTGTTGTAAGCGTCCAGAGCGTCAAGCACATAAATCAGATTGTGCTGCTTGGCATGAGTCGCAGAATAGTTCAGCGTAAAAAGGGGATTGAACTTCTTCAGTGCTTTCTGTGTAGCAGAATCCTTTTTACCCATCTTCTGCGGTTCATCCAGAATCAATATCGGCCTGTTGGCGGCGATCACATCAATCGGTCTGCGGGAGCCGAACTCATCCCGCTTGGTATAAATAATGCGTGCAGCAGCATTTCCCCTGCGGCCTTCCACATTTTTGTCCTCGTTCATTGAGGCAGCAAAAGCCTGTGTATTGATAATCATGACATTGATGCCTGAATTGCTGGAAAAAGAATCAAGCTGGTTCAGGTTGCTGCTGTTATAAATAAAGAAACGCGCTTTCTTACCGTAGTACTCCATGAAGTGGTCTGCGGTTATTTCAAAAGACTTTTTTACGCCTTCACGAATAGCAATACTCGGAACAACAACGATGAACTTGCTCCAACCATAACGCTTATTTAGCTCGAACATGGTTTTGATATAAACATAGGTTTTTCCTGTGCCGGTTTCCATCTCGATATCCAGCGAACACCGTCCCAGTGGATCAACAAGCCCCGCGGATTGATGAATGTTGTTCTCGTTCTGGAGAGTCTGTACGTTATGCAAAAGCTGTTCATCTGTCAGCTGGAGTGCTTCGTTCTTAAAGCCGGAGTCATTGATCAAATCCTGCAATTCCGGTTGCCCACTATTCTCCGCTGAAGGTACCAGGCCCAGCTGTCCGCTAAGTCCCTGCAAGGTTCCGATATCGCGCATATAGGATACCCCCGCATTATAGGGCTGTCCCTGGAAAACCCGCGCAACAGCCTCTACCGCATCTGTCTGATACTGCTGGATTTTGAAACTAAACTTCATCTTTGTTGTTCACCTCCTGTTCCAGTAAGAAAAAGTCATATCTCGCGTATTTGCTGTAACTGCCGTTCAAAGTATTCATCCGTGAACATATGGCCTTTTTTCAGGCGTTCCACGTCCATCGTCCAGCCCTGAATGGTGTGGTCTTTTACGATTTGACCTGCCCATTTTCGGAACTGCACGGCGCGCTGATTGTTTACCTTGAAGCCTACGGCGATAATCAGCTGCAGATTATAGTGTGCCACATCGCGGCTGACCTGCCGTGTGCCTTCCGTCTGAACTATCCGGAATTTCCGGATAGTTGCCGATTCTGTCAATTCTCTGTCGTTGTATATCTTTTTGATATGCTCATTGATTGTACGGACGTCCACATCATATAGTGCTGCCATCATCTTCTGCGTCAGCCAGATGTTCTCATCCTCATAACGCATTTCAAAACTGGCATCACTCTCTCCTGTGGAAGCCACAAAAGTCAAATATTCCGCTGCGGAGCTGCGAATAGCCAGTTCTTTTTTCTTTTTATCTGTCATATCACAGCACCTTTCTTACCGTATCCGGACTGTAAGTCTCGAATATCTGATCAAAGTTAGTGGCTACGCTATCGCTGGCCATACTGCTGTCACGGAAAACCGCATAGTAAGGCTTCATCTGTGCAATGGCCTTGACCGTTTCATCCGTCACATCATGGTCGAAGCAGGCCAACAGGAAGCCATCCGCCACATTGAATACTTTCTTGCTTGCGATTTCCTTCACTTCGATTGGGCTGGAAAGCAAAACGCCTAAATCCAGCATAACCTGAAATAGTAAATCCTCAGGAGTACGGTCAGCTTTGACGTTATCTACTAACGAGAACAAGGTATCCTGTCTGACTTCATCCGGCACATAGTACACATCTTCCATGTTGCTTTCATCCAGACGCAGACAACGGAAGCCAATATCTAAATCGGCAGGGGCAGTCAATCCGGCATCTTCTTTAATCTTATGACCGGCGCGACGGATACGTTCTTTGCCAATTTCGCAGATGTTCTTGTAACCGGCTTTGTAGGCCTCGCTCTTTTCTTCCGTTTGCTCAGGCAGTTGTACCATGATGAACTTGCGGTGTCCACCATCTTCGGCGTTCATCTGCATAACAGCGTGGGCAGTGGTAGCAGAACCAGAAAAGAAATCCAAAAAATATCCATCTTTTTCTTCAATTGAGTTTATAAGCAGTTCCAATAATGCTACTGGTTTCGGGTAAGGGAAATAACTCTTTCCCTCAAAGATCTTTTCAACTTCAATGCCTCCGTCACTTTTTAGACTCACAATTGATCTAAGAAGCATTCTTCCGACATCACGCAAGTACTTAATGGAACTTGGTTGAGTGTTCTCGTCTTTTGCAAACCAAATTCCTCCACATACCCAACTTCCGTCATGGCGATGAAAAGCATTTTCATAATCAACGCTTGCATCAAAGGTTGATTTCGTCCATCTCCATCCACGATCAGGTACTTTTGTCGGTTTTCGGGTATCTGGGTGTAAAACATCATAGCGTAGGCCAAAAGTATCTGCATTAGGCCAGCTCATATTTATCTTACCCCAAGGTTCATAATTATCGTCTAAGCAATTATACAGTGTAATCCCTCTATCATAGCCCTTATCCTTATATAATTGCTTTAATCTTGCTTCTGCCTCTGGAATCGGTATTTTCTCACTTTTGCATTTTTCTAAAAGCTCATATATCTCATCTAAGCCATCTTTTTGCATTGTAAATTGCCGCTTGTAAGTAGAATTCTTCACATAAACCAGAATGTACTCATGAATATTTCCGATTCCATTATTGTCATTCTTCGGAACACGTTTATTCCAAGTAATACAATCAACAAAATTAGCCTCACCAAAAATCTCGTCACACATTTTCATCAGATTTTTGATCTCGTTATCATCAAGACTGATAAAAATAGCTCCATCTTCTGCCAGCATATCTTTTGCTAATCGCAGTCTCGGATATATCATGTTTAACCAGTCCGTATGGAAGCGACCGTTGCTCTCGGTGTTTGTCACCATGCGGTTGCCTTCTTCGTCATACTGACCGCTACGTCCCATGTAGCTATCCGTATCTTCGGAAAAATCGTCCTCATAGACAAAATCATTTCCTGTATTGTACGGCGGGTCGATGTAAATCATTTTAACCTTGCCCAGATAAGTTTCCTGCAAGAGCTTCAGCACTTCCAGATTGTCACCTTCGATATAGAGGTTTTCGCTATCGAAGCCGCCCGGTGTGCCGTCTTTTCCTACGCTATCCGCTTGGATGGGGCGCAGTGTGGCCGTAATAGGCGCATTGGCAGCCAGCACAGCCTTCTTTTTGTCCGGCCAGGTAAACTGATAGCGTTCCTCTCGTCCTTCTACAATCGTACCCGACAGCTCCTGCCGAAGCACATCAAAATCAATGGCATGTTCCACTTTACCATTCCGCATTACTTCTGTCATCGCATTTGGGAACAGCTTGCCGATCATCTCTATATTTTGTTCCACGCCGTCAAGGCTGTGCATTTTCAGCTTGTCCATTATTGTATTCCTTTCCGCTTTTCATTAGGATTCAGTTTCTTCTGTGTTGGAATAATCCTGCCAGTCCCTTGAAATTTCATTCCATTTAACAGTTTTTTTGCTTTCAGTCCATGTACTCCAATATTCCGGATCCTCTGACTTAGGTCGGAAGTGATCATTCAGATAATTCATCCGTACCATTACCGGTAGTTCTGATGCCCAACCAAGCAAGATTGCATTTCTCGCCGGCAATGAAGGAAGCTCGCGTAACATGCCACGCAGATTGTCCGGAACCAGCTTACTTACCAATTCCTGGTCTCTATCATTTGAAAGTCTATGCAAAAGGAAACTATTGCACTGTGAGATGACAGTTGGAGACAACTCACTTGGTCTCTGTGAAGAAAGAACAAGTCCAAGTCCGTATTTCCGACCTTCTCTTGCAATCTTTTCAAAAACCTTTGTACACATTGCGGTTGCGTTTTCGTTTTCAGTATCAACATTGTATCGCTTTATGAAAGTATGTGCTTCTTCCATCACCAATACCGTTGGAAGCGTTTCTCCATTCTTCTGCCGACGATAGCGTTGCAGTGCTTCTAATGTAACTCTTGCCATGACAGACGTAATAATGTGTGTTACATCAGCCGGTAAGAGTGACAGGTCAATAATAGTTATAGAACCATTTACAGAGCCAGATGGACAGATATACTTATCGAGCCAATTTTCCAGAGTGATACGTTCATCAGGGCAGATGACCGGCTTAAGTTTTGCATCCGACATTAGCGTTTTAATACGCATGAGCATAGTTTCGACATAATCAGAAGTACCCATCATTTCAGCATTTGCTTCAATGCTTCTTAGAAAATCATCACCGGTAAAGGCGCGCGGAATATCTGCGTCAATGGGAAGAACATCAGTCTCTGTGCCACCAAATGCAGTATATGCTGCAATTAAAGCTTGCTGTAATTGCTCTACTACCAAACTCGGGTACTTTGGCCAATCTGAACTAGTTGACATATTGGAACCAAGGACCGTATCGAACGCTTCGTTTGCCGCTTCGAGCTTGCTTGTTTCGTCTCGAGTAAACGAATCCTCATTTTTTATTCCATCTTTCCAAGTGCGTAGTGATTCAGAATATCCCTTACTATAACCACCACCCCTCCAGGGTGTTCCATCAGTAATTTCAATCTGATTTAGACTCAACAAACTTCTAAGATACCGACGCATTTTTGCTTCTGGCTCACTTTCAATCTCTAAACTGCCATCTTTAACACATCTAAGAGCCTGGACAAGCGTTGGTTTTTGTGCTTTCCCACTTGCTTGCGTAAACGCTACCCATTCAGCAGTATTCCACAACCACATTGGTACATTAAGCTGCATGATACCTTGCTCATCGTTCTTTTCAGCACCGTACACACGAACATCCCCAAGGTCGCTAAATGATTTCGTATATTCGCCATTCGGGTCAAGTATGATAAACCGGGTATTTGCTTTGTTATCATCCGGTTCTTGTCCCCGCTTCTTTTCTCTTTCCATTTTTGCCGATTCTACTGACCAACGAATCAAGCCAGCGACGGAACATGATTTGCCGCTACCAGTATTACCAAGAACTGCAAGATGTCTGCCGAAAAGTCTATCCGGATCAACCGATACAACCGCATTTCCAGCCAATGGACTGATTCCAATATTAACTCTCCGGTTACTGCCAGATTCGACGATAGCTTTTAGCTGTGTTTGTGTGGGAATAAGTACAGGATCTCCTACTGTTGGAAACACCTCTATCCCTCGCACAAAATCATATTTGTCCATTTCGGCGGCATCACCAACTTTTTCTTTCAAAACACCAAGGGGAATTACGCTCATTTTTCGCAAAGGATATGGTAAATCCAAAATGCCAAAATCCTGCATACCGCGCCTTTTGGGGAATTGAGAGCGTTCAATCGTAATCCACTCAATTTGGGATACAAGATACCCTCCTTCTCCAGCAATTAAAACATAGCTGTTGATTCGCGGGAATGGACGCGGAACCCCGGAATTCAAGGCAACATCGTTTGGTGAGTCCAAATCAAGTACGATTTTGATTTCATCAGGAGATACAAAATCTACACTTCCAATTTGCAAAGATTCTGCATTTGCAATAGGGGTATTCATGCCTTAGTTTCTCCTTCCTGCTCCTTCTTTGATGGCTGGTTAAAGCGTTGTTTCAGAATATCAGCCATTCTTATGGACGCACGATCAATCGAAGGTTTTGGCAGATAATAATTAACCAAATCATCAATTTGGGTAATGTCTTTCCCAATTAACAATGACATTTGGCTTTGATGCCCCCAAGATTTGTATTTATCCATAATTCGCCCAGTTGAATCGCTATAATCAATAATTACCAAGTGCGTTGACGGAATCGTCAACATATCCCTGATAACCCTATTGATATGATCATCTCCGTAACTATACCCATATGTTACCAATACGCTGTTTGGCCGACACAGTGCAGCCGCAAAGTCCCTGAACAACTCCACATATGGATACTCCGCCGTTTCACGATCCTTTGCGGAATTGGGAAAAATCATCAAACTTGAATAGTCCGCGTTTATCCCTGCTGTATCAAGGAACGGCTTGATAGATTTTGCACCAAAGGGTAAGCCAATCCTTCGGATGTCATCACCAACATTTATCCAGTCCAATGACCCGTGCAGCTTGGTGAATCGGGCAACTCCTTCCAAATATCTCGGTTCTCCACGTATTCCAGGAGGATTATAGTGCATATCAACATCCATTCGAGATGAACGAAATACAGGAGATAGTGCGCCCACAAAACGATCAATCAATCTAAGACCGGCAACATCTGCTCCGGCCTCAATTAAGCGGTCATAGTTTGTGGTGAAAATGTTAAGTCGATCTCGCGTGCCCGTCCTGCTGGCAAAGCTCATCAAGAACAATACCAACTTGTTGAAGGAAGCTTCACGTTTCTGGGGTTCAGCACCAGCTATGGAAGCTTCTATTACAGATATATTGTCGGTAAAATCTTTCATTATCGTTTCAAGTTCAGAACGTAATGTGCCAAGTTTGGACGAGATATCGGGGATGTCGTCACTATCCTGTAACACGGTAAGCCCTTTAATCACTTCGTTAGCTACACGAATTCGATCTTCGATATTAGCTTCTTCTCGTCCGGTTCTCTGAGCACTTTCTTTTGCTGCCTTCTCAATTTCATCAGAAAAAACCGAAAACACAGAATCATTTTTCATACCGTTATCAGCCGAACCGCAAGCGTCATATTGAATCGCTGTTGTAAGACCACTGCCTGCCAACAACGACAAATGCTCTGACTGAAATAAGGAGGTTAACCAAGGTTCAATTCGAGAACGCAATTCACTTTTCGTACAGACCCCATCAGAACACCAATCAGGTTTTTGTTCCGATGCAATCTTAAAATTGCCATCACTTTCTTGCCAGAAAAGCTCTATATATTTATGATCATCTCGAACTTTGAGAATATTTGCATTCTTGCTATTTTCCATATGTTATCTCCCTCCCGGTTGTTTTACATCATCTTGTAATTGTTTTAACTCATTCACCAGATCAAATTTTTTCTTTGGTTGTTTTTCTTTCCTGATTTTGGCTTCCAATGCAGCAATTTGTTTCTCCAGCTGTTCCAAACGCTTCTGCTGTTCGATGCTTTCTTTTAGAGTGGTGTTTTTTTCGTTGCTTAAAGTCTTTCCTGCAATCTGACGAATTAGATTATCATATACTGCATCCAGCGTCAGCCCTTCCAGACGCAACGGCAATTCTGTTTCGTTCATCCACTCCGTATAATAGTAACGATCAACCTTAAATGCCGTTTTTCCAGGAGCCGCAGCTTCCTTGTATCCCATGACAGCCTGACATTTTCCATCGTATGCCAACAGAAACACAATGTGATAGGGTATCTCTCGGTCAATCAATCGCAAAACATTTTCATCCAGGTTAGGTAAGGTGAGTTTCACCTCGAACACCTCGATCTCCGTAACTCGCTCGCCAGAGGCAATATTCAGCGTAGATACAGCCAGCTTATTGCGCCAATAGATTGTCTTTATCTGTTTAGTAAACGATTTTCCAATGGCAGGCGTGACCGATAAATTCTCATAAAACTTTTGCTTCGGAATCCGTTTGTTGAACTCCGTTGACTTTGGCAACCCCAACAAGGTCAACACCTCCTAAGAATGAATTATTTGACTACCAGAAAACAAATCAATTCAAAATCGTCCAACCCGGATATTTGGCTCATAAGTGCTGATGTTCCTCCAGCAGAGAACAAACTGTCAATATCGCTTTCTTCCTTGACATCAATAATGGAGTTTATTGCCTCACTCAGCAATTCCGATATATCTGCCATATCTCGTCCGTCATCCGTTTCCTGGTTGAAGCGCTCGTACACCTCCGGTATGGGCTTTGTTTTTTCCCGACACAACAAACGAATATCATCCAACAGCTTTTTCGGATTCAGATAATCGCAGATAATCTCTCCGTCTATGCTGATATAGACCATATAAAACGGGTGGATTCGATTTCGGTTATCCACATTTACGCTGTTATTTACATTTTTGAGGATGAAAATCACGCCTTCAGGCAGCTCGTCTGTAGCAGGTACAACGGCGTGTAGACCACACGGTTTCTTATCCATATCGCCATTACGCTTCATGTAATCCAGAAGATCAAGGCGGAACTCATTCAGCCCCAAGTCCATGATGGAAATGCCATCGGACATATCTTCAATATCAACGACTTCCTCCTGTAAACGCTCAAGCTGTGCCTTGCGGTATTCAAGATCTCCCTGTTCCTCTGGGTTAATCAGATCGTCGTCACCAGTAGAAGTCATGACTGTTATCTTCATACGGGTTTCCACACGGGACTTCAAATTGATATAGTCATCAAGCGTCAGGTCAGGCCAGAAATTCACAAGCTGTATCACCTTATTCCGGCTCCCAATGCGGTCGATACGTCCAAAACGCTGAATAATCCGCACAGGATTCCAATGAATATCATAGTTAACAAGATAATCACAATCCTGTAGATTCTGACCTTCTGAAATACAGTCAGTTGCAATCAGGATGTCAATTTCCGTATTGCTACCTGGCATCAGCACATCACGACCTTTTGAAACCGGAGAAAAGCAGGTCAACACATTGTTCAGAGTTGCCTTAAATCCTTTAATAGTTGTGCGCCCATCAATACTACCGGTAATGACCGCTGTATCTACGCCATACTTATTCTTTACATACTTGCTCACATAATCGTACAGATACTCTGCCGTATCAGAGAAGGCGGAAAAAATAAGTATTTTTTTGTTACCCGGATTGATCGGGTTCGTTATTTTTTCATCAAGCAAACGGAATAATTGCTGCAACTTACTGTCATGCTCAGGAGTAATATCTGCTATCATCAATGTCAGCAGCTCCAGAACATCAGCATCCTTTTGCAATTCTGTACGCCAGCTCTTCCAGTCCATATCAGCAAGGTCGATTTTAACTTTTTTGCCCACAGTGAAAAATTCTGTATTTTCATCATCTATATCCCAGTCATCGCCGCTCGTTTCATACATGGAGATGTCTGCTGAACCATATTTCTCAAACCGATTGATTGTATCAATTGTAGCTGTGATTAACTCCATGATGCGTGTTAGTGTCAGTTGAAAAGAGTTGACAGAACTTTCCAAACGCTTGAGCAGATTGATGCTCATGAGTCGTTGAATACCAAACTCACGACCGCTCTGAGTCAGATTCTCGCCTTTGTTATGAGTGAGATCTTTATACTTTTGAATCTTGCTTGGAAATATGTAATTCGAGGGCGTATAAACGCACAGCGAAAGTTGCATCAGCTGGTCATAGATTTGGTTATAATTAATGGCATCGCCCAAATCTGTCAAACTCGGACGGAGAGAGAGAGGTTTCAATCTCTCTGGGAACTTGCCGATTTCATTTGTGTCATAGTATTTTTCGATGTGTTTACGCGACCGGGCAATAGTTACACTGTCCAGGAGTTCAAAGAAATCAAAACCCAGAGTACGGAGCAACACATCCGTTGAACGCTGTTCTTGGCTCAACTTACTCCACGCATTAAAAGCTTTCTGTGCCTGCTTAAAAATGTCTTCGAGGCTTTTTGTAGTATTTAGACGTTCGTCCAGATACTCAGGGGCGCCCTCGTAGGCAATTGCAAGCTGATTCTTCAAATCTACAAAGCGATTATTAACCGGCGTGGCAGAAAGCATCAGGACTTTTGTTTTGACACCGGCACGGATCACCTTTTCCATCAGTTTTTGATAACGGTTCTCCTGCGTGTTGCTATGCGTACCGATACCGTTGCGGAAATTATGGGATTCGTCAATAACAATCAGGTCATAGTTGCCCCAGTTGAGACGATTCAAATCCAAACCATTGGACATTCCACTATTACGGGAAAGGTCTGTGTGGAACAACACATCATAATTCAAACGGTCGGCTGCGATAGGATTGTTGACATAGTTATCCTTATATGTGTTCCAGTTTTCTGCCAATTTTTTAGGACAGAGAACCAAGACGGACTTGTTGCGATTTTCATAGTATTTCACAACTGCTAAGGCGGTAAATGTCTTACCCAAACCGACGCTATCCGCAAGAATGCAGCCATTGTACTTTTCTAATTTATTGATAATAGCCAGTACGGCATCCCGTTGAAAATCGTAGAGCATGCTCCAGATTTTGCTCTGTTTGAAGCCTGTTGCTTCATTGGGAAGTACATCCTCAGATATGTCATCCAAAAATTCGCTGAACACATGGTACAAAGTCATAAAGTATATGAATTCCGGGGAATTTTCAGCATAAGCTGTGCTGATGTTTTCAATGACGACATCTGTTACATCCTGTATTTTCTCATGGTCGTTCCATAGCTGATCGAACAGTTGTAAATATTGATGTGAAAATGGAGCTTCCATGCAGTTGACCATGTTGTAGGTATTATTGCCGCGCTCACAGCCAATATCTACCGTAGTAAATCCGGTGACAGGCATATATGCAGTCTGTGCACTCCCAGTATCAACAGTCATAAACCCCATCATATTTTCACCGGTGGTGTTAGACTTAAATTTTGCTTTTCTGCGAATCCAGTCGGCACACTCTTTTGCAATGGCTCGCTGATTCATTTCGTTGCGGAGCTTAATTTCAAATTCTGTTCCATACAGGCTGGTTTCTCTGGACAGACGCGGGATATAAAACTCTCGTTTTTGCTTTTCAGCTTTTTCTTTTACAAAGGTCGGAGATGTGAAAATAAACTGAAACAACTCCACGGACTCAAGCTGTTTCTTTAACTCCTGATATGCATACATGGAGAAGCAGGCTGCCGCAACAGATACTCTGCTCCCACGCTTTATCTCTACCCGCAAATCATCGCGGACAGTATTGTTAATATTATCGAGTATCTTCATGTTCTACACCCGCCTAATTTTTTTCTGCTGCTATTGTCTTTTCATTTATCTCATTGTCTGGTGTTTCTTTGTGAAACTCCATAATATCATTTGCTGTACAGTCGAGAGCAAGACAGATTTTTCCGATTAATTCAACGGATACAGGTTCATTATGTCCCATCTTCACAATCGTGCTTGCGCTAATTCCAGCTTTCTCACACAGTTCTTTCTTCTTCATCTTCCTGTCAATCAAAAGTTTGAATAATTTGTTATATGAAATCTTCATAGTATCTGCCACCTCAACCTTACAGTTGTAATTAAGTTACACTAACCTACATTTGATTATAGCACTTAACAAGCGCGCAGTAAAGATAGCATTCGTTCATTTGCAAGACTTTTCGTTCATTTGCAAGCAATTCGTTAATATATACAAAGGCCTAAACTCAAAAGGAACCCGCTTTCACGGATTCCCATGTTTTCTGCTTGTTGAAGCATAGCCCCAAACCCCATTGAGCGAAGATTGCATCTTCGGCGGCGCACTGTTCCAGCACTTGTTTTTCTTCATACTGACGCTCTTTCTGCTTTTACATTTTTATGCCAAATAGACCGGCAAGGTTTGTCTGATAAGTCAGCAGATTCCGATATTCCTCCGGCAGAGAGCGCATACGAATATTCTTTTCTGCCTAGTACAATTACAAATCTTCCCTTCGGACGGGAAGTGAGATGGTTGCGTGTGTATATGACACACTAAAAATACCCAAAATGTCCGCACTCCCTTTTTGGGATTTAAACTTGACAAAAAACATACTTTCATCAACTGAAAAGCACAGAGCAGCCACCAAAGGACGAATACGGTCAATTCATGATCCTTCCCATCCGTATGGCATGATGGAACACCCAAAATAATAGAATATTCCGAAGTATCAGAAAAGAAGATAAACAGACCGCACAAATACAGCAAAGACCGAGGGGCGGGATAATCCCCCGGTCTTTGCTGGGAACATTCATGTCAGTAAAGTAATGATATGCAATGACAAAACACAAAGCTGTGTGGATTCTGCTGCGATTGAAAAAACAACGACAATCTGTTTGGCGAAAAGCTGAAGAACCAGGAAACCAATCAACATGATGGCCGAAACATAATAGAGACCGTATTTGCAGGCATCAGAAATACGTTTTTTTGACCGTGTACCCATGTTGAAAGAAATAATCGGGATGGATGCGTTGTTCAGGCCATATGCAGGCATGAAAATGAAATTCTGTAATTTGTAATAGATGCCGTATGCGGTGACCGCCGATGATGAAATCGTGCCAAGGATCAGATTCATACCATACGACATCAGTAATAACAAAGGCCCACCGCGGCAATGTTATTCTCTTTGCTGCGGTGGTCCTGTTTTATTTTATCAGTCTTGCATTTCTTGAATCATAAAAGGAGTTCTTGTCCGAACGGAATGGTTCATTTTCGATCAAAGCATGTTTTTCTGTCATCTTCCGTAATGGCCCTGAGCACTTTACACGGATTGCCCACGGCAACCGAGTTATCAGGAATGTCTTTTACCACAACGCTGCCTCCGCCGATGACGACATTATTTCCAATCATCACCCCCGGCATGACCTGTACGCCTGCCCCAATCCACACGTTATCCCCCACGGTGATGGGATAGGCGTATTCCAGTCCCAGGTTTCTCCGCTCATAATCAATCGGATGACCGGCAGTGTAAA
>Ga0160425_1002113_pt1 | contig 16809 bp, 16 predicted proteins | sample BioMet8_FD_108193 | JGI IMG/M metagenome (GOLD analysis project Ga0160425, IMG submission 108193) | Microbial communities from bioreactor (seeded with sewage sludge) at Lawrence Berkeley National Lab, California, USA - Biofuel... | ecosystem: Engineered > Bioreactor > Anaerobic > Unclassified ...
CGGCAGTATAAAATGGTGATTTTTTGCTGATCCAGCATAACGTCCTCCTTTGCGTCTGGGTCAGCTGATGATTTCGCGGTGCATGGCTTCATATTAACATAACCTTGTGGAGCTGTCATCAGCAGAGTGCCTCCTTTCCCGAGAAAATGAGCCGTTTTACCTTGTGGGCAAGCGACTCCGTACCGCCGCATTCCGTGCTGACAACGTAGCAGATGTTTCCGATCTTCCGTTCAATGGTGCCGGAAAATAGATTCTCACGCCTGGCCCAGTACCGACGGCATTCTTCCAGAAAGTCCAGCGGCGGAACCATCTTGGGATAATAACAGGAGCAGAGATCGATCGGCTCATAGCAGAGCCTGCCGCAGAAGAGCTGCACCGTGGTCCGCACGCCGTCCAGATACGCGGTGGCTTCACCCCAGTCGATCTGGATTGCGTCCCCCGGGTCGTACTCGAGAGGCATATCTGCCTGTGGCGGCACATAAGCCGCCTTCAGCTCGTGAACCATGCGTCGGACGGCTGAATAGGAGCCGGTGAACTGCTTCTCTTCGACCAGACGGTCATAGATTCGTTTTGCACTGTGCGTTTGCTTTTTGAGGTTCTCAGTTTTGTCAGCCTCTGTGCATTCCCGAATGAAGGCTGTGACGTCATCTGTCGCGACAGTTGGAGCACGGCTATATATCCGGCGCACGCCCGGCATTGTTTTGCCTTCGCAATACTTCTTTACGCTCTGTCTGGATATTTCCAGGCGCTGTGCAATTGAGCGCTGTGATTCTCCCGACAAGTACGACTGCCGAATTTCTGCGTACAGATCCATTCCCACTACCATACCTTTCTCTCCTTGCAAAACGTCTTTCCGTCATCTTACAAGGTTTTTGGTCAGTGGTAAACTTTTTCGTGCGCAGCTGGTCAACTATTATTGTAGCACTCACACGTGTGCACCCGAAATCGTCAGCTAACAGTTGATAAGTGATTAGTTCCTTATCACTGTTAAGCCTGCGCTTTCAGGGCTTTATTGTTATCTGCTGCCATTATTATACGATGGTTTGCTGCTGTCAGCAAGAATATTGCTGCTCTTTGTCTGCGGCTGCAGTGGTTACCGCCGTTTCTTTTCCAGCGCCTGCACGATGGTGCCTGCCGTCACATCCTGTGCGCCTGGCGTCCAGATGGGCGTAGATGTCCGCTGTGGTGGATGTCCGCTGCGGTGGAATAGTTCGCGTGTCCCAGCCAAAGCTGGATCAGCTTCATGTCCACGCTCTGTGCGACCAGCAGACTGGCGCAGGTATGGCGGAGATCATGGAACCGGATGGGCCGCAGACCATTGCTCTTGAGCACTACCTCAAAATGTCGGGTCACATAGTCCGGCGTATACAGATTCCCGACCGGATCGACAAACACCATCTTGCTGTATTTGCCGATGTATTCCGCCTTGAAAATTTTGCGGTAATGCTCCTGCTTCTTCTTTTCTGCTTCCAGCACTTCCCGGACGGCCGGGATCAGAGGCAGCGTCCGCCGGCTGTTGCGTGTTTTAAGTTCACTGGAAATGCTGATGTCACGATCATCACCGTTTTCGTTGTCGCGGCAGACTTTGTGTTCCACGCTGAGGGTATTCCGCACAAAGTCGACGCTGTCCCATTCCAGTCCCAGCAGCTCACTGCGGCGCAGGTCATAATAGACGTCCACAAAAACCATCGGATACAGCGGATCGTCCTTCAGCACTTCCAGCAGCTTCTCGACCTCTTCCCTGGAATAGTAACTGCCCACGAACAGATTCTTGCGGGGCCGATCCACCTTGTACATGGGATTGCGTGCCAGAAGGTCTTTCCTGACGGCGGCCTCCAGCGCCTGATTCATAAACTGATGGTAATGGACCAGCGTGGAGCCTTTCAGGTCAGCTGCCCGCATGGTTTCATAGAAATCTTCGATCTGGGCGGCGGTCAGCGTTTTCAGGGTAATTTCCCGGTCGTCGAAGTAGGCACGTATGCTTAGATCAGAAAAATGGAGAAGGTTTGTATTCTCGTTTCCCTTTCGCATAAATGCTGTAAAACCCTTCCATATATAAATTGACTTTATTCGCAATTTGGCCTATAATATAATTAATTTTTTCGGGAATTTGGCAAAACTGTCGAAAGGCAGCGACGCAAAGCTATAGGGCCTGTTTCAATGGCAGCCAGCTGCAGCCGAAACGTGAAGCTCTGTAGAAATACAGAGCTTTTTTTGTAAGTGGAGGGCTTCTCATGGAATATCTTTCCATCCGTCAGACATCGGAAAAATGGGGAATCTCAACTCGCCGAGTTCAGGTTCTCTGCGCAGAGGGGCGCATTCCCGGTGCCATGCGAGTCGGCTATTCCTGGGTAATTCCTGCTGGTGCTGAAAAACCGAAAGATGCCAGAATTAAAAGCAGAAAATATATAAAGAAAAGTGGGAATATACCGAATGACTATCCTACGATAAATTATTCCATATGCTTATAGATAGAAAAAATCTTGCGGACAGCTTCGCAAAGCTTGCGGATTTTCTGCTAATATAATTACAAGGCTCAAAAAAGACGAATACATTTCGCTTGAAAGCATTGAGAAAATCTGTTCTGTTATGAATTGCGGATCTAAAGAGATCCTCTCATTTGTTGATGTGAAGAAAGGCGAGTGAGATAGATGGGATGGGCCAAATACTACGAAGATAATGTAAGAATATCCGAAGAGAGAATAGCTTTAAGCGATGATTCGTTATCTACCTATTCTGAATCGGCTAAAAAAGCAAAAAAATATGCATGCCCATTTTGCAGTCTGCGGTTCGAGACGTATGAGGATCTTTGCGCTCATATGACAGACCATGCGCCCGGCCAATCCTTTTTTGTTGTTAATCATAAAATCCTATCGGGCACAATATCGGTAAATAAAATTAATGACGTTCAATTTATGAATTATGGTAAAGAACGAGTAACGGGAACAATCATTGTAAACAGCGAGCGTGAACTCGGTACCGCTGTGCTCGATGAGCATAATAGAATTGCAGATTTAACCAATCAGCTAAAGCAAGAGGTAGTAAAAACCCTCGATGTGATAATTAATACGGGAACCTCCGTTGAAAAATACAGAGTCATCCAGAACCTGAATATTCTTGAGGTTGATCTCGAGTCTGTAATTAATAAGAAATACAAGTCAGCGTTCTTTTATGATGAAGTATCGGAGGGAGTTCTGGGAATAGAAGGATATCGCGTATTTCTGTCTATTCTTGCGCATGAGCATAACATGGATGACGCTGAAATGCTCGTTGACAAGGTCTCACGAGAGATCTTATCAATTTCACATTCAGATGACGACGCTATTGAGTTTTTCCTCTATTATGCAATGATGTCAAGAGTCCCAAACTGCGAGCTGATCGAAGAGATATGTTCCAAAAAGAATTCCGCGTCCTATCGGGAACTTATTTCTCTTTTTAATTATAACATGGATGAGGCTGAGATATTTTCCAAACAAGTCGGAAAGGCAGAGGATGATTTCCATTACGGATGCTTCTTGCTAAAGGCATATTTAGATTCGAACAAAATCAATGTTCGGTATTATCAAAGGCTATATGACGGTGATGGAATCCTTCGGGACATATTGGAGTTGATTCAACGTATTGTTACTTCAGACTACGACAGCTTTGAATCTCAGACTGATTATTATCGAAAGGCACTTAATCCGCTTAGACAATACGCACTTCTCGATGATATTTGCAACATCGTCGATGCCTATATGAATCAAGCTGAATTAACAGATAATGCATATAATCACTTCAGCAGATTATCTCCTCTTGTTTGTGCAATTAAAGCAGAACACGAACCAGATGACGTCCTTAGAAACAAAATCCTCAAGTCAGCATTAAAGCGCTTTGACGACTGTGAGTGGTTTTATGAATATGCGTCCGCAAGTTTAGACATTCCATGGGCAGATAGCAGAATAACCAAACACATGCCCAGGATATATTGGAGTCAAGTAGCTGAGCTAAATGCAAAGCTGGAGATCCCTTACACCGATAGTTTTTTGGAATACATCAGGAACACCGGTGATATCGAAATTACTCCGCTCGGAAATTCCAGTGTTGCCGGATGCAGCTGTTTTGTGGTTTCTGCTGCCGGCTATCACGTGATGCTTGACTGCGGAGTATTTCCGGGAAAAGTCGATAATTCATGTTATCCCAACTTTGATTTATGGAAACAGGATATCGATGCAATCGTCATTTCTCATGCTCATATCGACCATTCAGGATCCGTCTCATTGGCGCATCAGCGCTGGCCAAACGCCTTGATTATTACCTCGCCGGAGACAAAGGCTTTTCTTGAGCCTCTACTTTATGATATGAGTCTCGAAGAACTGGTAAAGGACGAATTGGATCTCCTTCCAATAGAAAAAAGCGCGGCAATGGAAGCTTATCAGTCGGTCATGCCTGTTGACTTTGATCATTGGGTCAGCATATCACACAACCTAAAAATAAGATTGCATCCGGCCGGTCATTTATTGGGAGCTTCTATTGTGGAGCTGGAAATGGGGTCCTCTTCAATCGTTTATACCGGAGACTTCAGCATTCATCGTCAGGAACTTTGTGAAGGTGCTAAGATAACCAATTTACCGAGGAACCCGGATCTACTCATCTGCGAGGCAACGTACCTCAGTGACAGGCACGACAGAAACTGGATCGTTCAGCGTGAAAAACTAAAAGATGCAATTATCCAAAACGTCAAGAAACATAAAACTATTCTTTTGCCTTCCACCGCATTTGGTCGCAGTCAAGAAATTTTATGCCTGGTTGCCGACTTAATGCGTGACAGGGACATTCCTCCTGAGACACCTGTATATGTTGGTGGTTTTTCGTGCAAAACGTGTGCAGCAATAGAAAATCTTCTGAATCAGAATTATACGGATATTATGGATAAGAGCACCCCGTTGACCCGTGATGTGATTCCTGAAAAGGGATCAATAATTATTGCAAGTTCCGGGACGATGCGGAGAAGTACTGCATCCTATAAAATCGCCCAAACGATTCGAAACAGAGATCATAAAGAACTTGTTGTGATTTCCGGGGGGGCGCAGGACGAAGACGGTTATCTGATATCAAGTCATAGTTATAACGATTCGGTATATCCCCTGAGTACACATGCCGGGAGGGAAGATATCTTTCGTCTTGTGTCGCAAACACTGCCCATGAATCTGGCATTTGTTCACTGGGGGACAGAGGATATACAGGCAAAAGAATCGTTAACACAAGATATCAGGAAAATAAAACCAGGAAATATGCAAACAATGTGGTTTGAAGACAATGATACTTTCCAGATTACCGACATTAGAAAAGTGATGAAAAGGAGACTGATTCATGAGTAAGAAAGGTAATTCAAGTAAGCAAAAGATTACTTTCTCAAAACCGTCTAAGCAGCCGCCTGTGTCTGCAGAAAGCTCCGCAAACATTGTTTCTCAAGAAGAACAAGTTGCTCTTGATGAAGTATTCGGCAGAAAAACTCGCAGAAAAGGCGGAGGTGCGCCCAATATATCTTTCTCTTCGAACGATGCAGGAGATTCCTTTCCTCAAGCAAACGTTGTTTCGCGATATATTTGTCATTCCCTTCAGAAGGGAAAGAAATCAAATGGCGAGAAGGGCGCACTAACGGAACTTAAAGAAGGGATAGAACGATTAAGCCCGAATGATACAGTTGTAATGTTTAAGGAGCTCGTTGCTCATTGTGACAATACGAATGAAGGAAATCAAGCAAAAAAACAAGAAAAAGCATGTCTCGAAGAGCTATTAACTAAATACTCTTATATCTTCGTAGAAAAGTATATGGAGAACATTGGAGCGGTTTACCATTATGTCGTTAAGCTAAACGAACTGATTGATTTCTCTCACACGCCTCTTTTCAATTGTGAACCGGATACTGCCATATATGGATCAAAAGTAATAATCAAAGGTGACATCACAAGTAACGCCACAATCCGTCAACCATTAGACCGGGAATGTATCCTCAAAATCATTGATGCCCAAATATCAACCAATCACCCCTATTATGCAGGTAAATGGATCTTCTCCGTACTGGGGTTTTCTTTCGAAACGCTGTCACGTGTTCTTGGCGATGTAGCAAAGGAACTCAAAGATTCACGTATACACCTAATTGCTGATATTGAGAACCTTCTAAAAAAAGATTCAAAATACAAAGAAGCATTAATCGAATATATGCTTTCGGACAACGGTCCAAATATAGTAAACTTAATCAAAAATAGCGCCAGCCTTGATGCAAGCAAGCTTGAAATGGATCAGGCTATTGAAAAGAAAGACGCAGAATGCCGCGAGATTGCCGAGCAGCTGAAGACAGCTGAAGAGACTAATGAGTTGTTAGTGGCGAAATGCTCCGACTTTGAACAAATACAAGCCGAGAAGGACCGTATGGAAGCAGAACACCATAGACTAATCACAAGGATCGATAATCAGATTGCAATTAATGAAGACATCGTATCGGCCAAAAAAGCGGCCATTTCGGAGAAAGAGAATATCATTGCTACACTCCGTAATGAGGCGAATGAAATGTTTGCAGAGTTGGAGGAGGTAAACTCCAAATTGGCGGAGTTAACGAGAGAACGTGACAATTTGAGTGCTGATCTGGAAAATGAAAGAATACGGATGGCTGCAATAAGATCCGACAGAGATGTGTCAATCAAAAAAGCTATAGAAGAACAGGCCGGTGATTTCGTTTCTGTAATCTCCTATCAAGTGAATCATTTTTTAAAAGCATTTTCCTATTTTCTGTCTGAGGGACTAGACGAGGATACACTTCGGATGTGTAAGGACGATTTGCTCGAAATGATTGGAAACCTGAAAAAGTTTGGAATCGTATCAATTGGTGCGTTTGGCTCTGAAACCAAATTCGAGACTGCGCTGCACCATTGTGAAGAAAGTGTGCAAGAAGGCGAACGAGTTTCCGTTGAAAATATTGGCTGGCGCGTTGCTGGAAAAGTAATTGTGAAAGCTGATGTTGCAAAAGTGGAGGAGTAAATATGGATATAAAACCATATGTTGTTAAAGTTCCCTTTGCAAACAAAAATGTACATTTGCAGGAATCCTTGGAGATCGGAGACCTCCTAAAAATCAGCGAACCCATCGTTAACAAAGCTGTAAAGCAGATAGAAGAGGCCTTAAAAAAGGCAAACCTGCAAAAACATGACATCGATTTGGTAATTCTTGCAGGTGGATCCTCCCAGCTTCCCGGTGTTAAATCAAAGATACGCGAATGTCTGGGAATTCAACCTTGCGAGATACCGCGCAACTTAATGCTGGCAGTATCATATGGAGCGACTTTATACCACAGAGAGATTTTCAACCTGCCAAAAGCAAAGCGTGATAAGAGAATACTTGGTGATACACTTGGTCTCTTGGTCGATGACGGCGGGAGAAAATGTAAACAAATTCTTTTAAATCATAATGAAACATTACCAGCCAGGGCAAGATATAAGTTTTCAATTGCTGACGGACAAGACATTGCAACAATTAACTTGCTGGCTATGACTGAAAGCAGAAGCAGAAATCTTCAACAGCGAAATTTAAGGCTTTCGCGGTCGGCAAGCGAAATCGTTGTTGATATCGAAGTCAATGAAAACCGCTTAATTACTTTATCGGCATTCGATCCCAAAAACGAACAGGAAAAATCGGTGATTCAATGCGATAATGCGATTCTTACGAGCGATCAAATCCGGGCAAAGCAAGCGAAACTGGGCATTGTCATTTCGACAGCAGATAGCCAAAGGGGGCAACAAGACTGCATCGGTATCGACTTGGGTACGACAACATCCGAATTAACTCACTGCAACAGGACAGGAGAAGCCTATCTTGAAGATCTGGAAAACCCGGAACCCGTGGGTGACAGAGAATTAGCCTATTCAAAGTACTGCTTTCCTTCCGTAGTTTATTATAAAAATGGGTACGAAACCATTGAAGTTGCAAACACGGCAGCAGTAAACGCAATAGGAAACGATGCAAACTGTTTTGACACTTTTAAAATTAAGGATCGGTTTAAACCGATTGGCGAAGTAAACGGAAAAGCTATAATGGTTCAGGACCTTTCGGCATTGTTGCTGGCAAAAATATGGAATGCCGCAAGATCATTGCCCTGTCCTCCTCAAAGCGCAGTGATAACTGTTCCTGCCGCGTTTACATTTGATGAATGTCAAGATACTTATAACGCTGCCCAGATCGCAGGTATTCAAAATGTTACTCTGATAGATGAGCCGACGGCAGCTTTCTATTATTACAAGCATGTACAGGAAATTGACAAAAATGAAATCAGAAATGTTCTTGTCTTTGATTTTGGTGGAGGCACTGCCGACGTAGCAATCCTTGACGTTCAGCAAGAGAATCTTGAAAACGGCAATGAATATAAGGACTGTGTTTACACCGTGCTTGCCACTTCCGGTGATATCCATTGTGGCGGGCGTGATATTGACGCAGCACTGGTTGATGAGGTTTGCCGCCGCTTTGAAGAGCACAAAGGGTGTAAAGTGAGTCCAACCAATATGAGAGAACTTCGTAAAAAAGTCGAAGCTGCGAAGATTACACTGTCTGAAGCGTATCGAGAAGTAGAAAACGATTAACTGGCGGTGAGTAAATGAGCTTAGACCGTGATGTAGAAAAATCAATTGAATGGTTTGAAGAAACCAAGCCCTTGCCGAAATCGTTTGAAAGGCGTTTTGTTGTCTTTGATAATTTCCCGGATACGTATGAGAACAACTCGGATGAGATCGCACAGCGTATTATGGAGTTTGAATACAGCGATTCGAATACACAACATGGCGCTGTCTTTCTTGGATATGGTTATTCAACCGCTGCAATAGAAAACAGCAGGGGAAAGTTCGCTCTTACTCGCCAGAGACATTACAAAGATACAGCGGTTTTCAAAATGAGTATCACGGCTCCACTAAATATTGACGTTGAAAACATCTATTATGCAGAAGGCTATACGGAAGAGGATTTGCCTTCTGAGGAAGAGCAGAACAGTACTGCTGCCGGCGAGTTTATGCGATGGTTGATAAACCCTAATGGAAATGATGAAGTATCCGGGGAGGTATTTCGTCGTGCAAGCTATCCAATGGTAAAAGAAGTTTCCGGTAAGTTACCCGGGCGTAATAAAAAGCAAATCCGCATTGTGCTGCCGTTAGTATCCTCGCAGATCGAAGACCCTAATTGGGACGAAGTTTTTTCTGAATTAAGAGTCGATAATGCCAGTTTGGTAATTGAGGGACCAACCTGCTTGTTCTCGCCAAAAGAAAACGAACGAGTGTATGTTATTTATCAGCATATATGGGATTTTGGCATTGCCTATATTGTTCAGGCAGTCGAGCAATCCCAGATTGGCACGCCGGTATCAGTCGGAGCATATGGTTTTTTGTCAGATGACAGATCAAATTATTTTGAAATGAAAAGCTTTCAAAAATCATTTGTCCAACTTTCGTCTATGACTCCGGTAGGGGAATATCGGAAAAGAGATTCCTTGCTTTCCCAAAACAAAAAGTGCTATGTTGAGTCTAAACTGGATAGAAGCGAAGGCTTTTTGAGTTTCCTAGGTTCTCATTCGTCAACTTTCTATGAGGAGCTCTATTCAAAACGCGCAAATGGAATACCCAAAAGTGCAATTCAAAAAAGTATGTGCGAGTTGATTCCATTGAATGACTCCAAGCAGATGGCATCGTTATGTGCGAGCCTTTGCAATACGAACAACCTGGTCAATATTTCGCTTTCGGACATGGTCACTGTAGCTATCGCGCTTGAAAACAAAGGTCTGTTCAACCCCACAACGTTGACTACGAAAAGCGCGAGAGCACTCTCAAGCAACAAAAAAATCATTCCATCCATGAATATAAAATATGAGCAGCTTCCTTCAAACTTCGGCCAGTTTGTCTGGAAAAACGCGTATGTAAACTCTCACAAAGACGATTACTTAATACTCAGCCGAGAAAAACTGAAAGCTTTGCCGTCTGACCAGCTGATTTCGAAAATGCTGACACATTTTCAAACAGCAACAACAGGGTTTATTGCGGAAGAGCTGTTGTTTATTCATGGAAGTGAGAACGGACCGACGGCGTCATTTACTGCTCAATTATTCACGTATTTGATTGCCAATGAGCGTTTTGGGGTTGAAAGTCAAACAGAGGAAGTAGAAGTTCTTGAACGAAACAGCCTCCCATCCAATTTCCCAGAAGAAACACATGAAAAGCCGCAGAAAGATCGCGCTCCGGATGATGTACATATATCAACTGATAAACAAACAACGATTCCGCTGAATAACGAGGACAAGCCACGATCGATAGCCAGTCTGTGGAGCAAACACGATACCGAATCCGGCGCTCCGCTTATTGTAGTGAAAAGGACCTGGAACCGAGATTATTGTTTTGCAGTCGAAAATATAACGCATGACGGTACTTGGGCAACGGGTAAATCGTTTATTGCAGGAAAGCAATACCGGGATTCAGGCTATAGCGCTACTCAAGAACTGTTCTTCCCGTATACAGGACCGTCCAAAAACCAAATACTCAAGAATTATGAAAAACTAAAGGAAAATAGTATTTGGACCTTATCCTATTAGTTGACGGGTAGCGGTTCAGTCCTGTAGGGGCGCTCTTTACATCCGCTGCGCGAAACCCGACGGTTGTGTTTATGAAATGCGTTGTTTTTTCCCCCGATTCGCCCCTTTCTGTGCTCCCGACGGGGCCTGGCGTGCAAAGTCCCGAATGTCGATTCTTCCGACAGTTTCGCGGGACTGCTTTATGTACCCTTTGGGGGTTGCGCTTCTGTCATCTGATTTGGGCCTTCCAAAGTTCCATATCGCGTGCGCTTGAGATCACAGCAGAGAAATGCATTGCATCCTTGCAATATTCATTGTAAAAAGTGTTTCATATTTTCAAGGATTCCTTGCATATAATTGTAAATGTCAACCTGAAAATGAGCCGCGCGCTGACCAAAAAGTGAGCCACCTGATCAGCAGCGGCCCTTCATGGTTTGTTGCAGCCTGTAGGAATCTCCGTTCATGTCAAGAACGTAGGACTTGAAGGTCAGCCGATCAACAAGAGCGGTGACCATCGCGGTGTTCTCAAAGAGCTCAGTCCAATGCGAGAACGCCAGATTCGTGGTGACGATGACGCTGCCGCACTCACTGCGGTCAGAAATGACCTTGAAGAGCAGTTCAGACTGGAATCGGTCGAAGCTCACATAACTCATCTCATCGAGGATCAACAGATCCGCTTGCCGGATACGCTTTCCCAGTCTTCCCAGCATGTAGTTATCCTTTGCCTCGGTGAGTTCCGTGGAAAGCGTAGACGCGTTTTTAAACAGGACGTTCAGGCCAAGCTCACAGGCCTTGAGGCCGAGGCCGATGGCCATGTGCGTTTTACCCCGACCGGGGTTTCCGATCATGACCACATTCTTCTTCTCGCTGATGAACCGGCAGCTTGCCAGCTCGTTAAGGAAAATGTCTGAGAGCTCGCCGCCGTAACGGCTCATATCCAGCTCTTCCAGCGTCTTTGTGCACGGGAAGCCTGCCGCCTTGAGCCGTTTGCGGTTTTGGTTATCCTGACGCTGTGCGCTCTCGGCGTTCATAAGCTCAAGCAGCAGTTCGTCAAAACGCGCGTTTGGTTGAGCTCTGCGCAGGATATCCGGATAGCAAACAAAGGTGGGTAGCCGTCGCAGAGCATCGGGCGGGCGTCGGGATTTGCGTGATAGATCGCCGCAATACGGTCAATGTTCGTGGACGAGCAAAGTGCGAAGACATGTCAGTTCTGCCGCAGCAGCTCGGCAGCCCTTTTCCCGAGCTGCCGTTCCGTCAGCACCGCTTCATCTCCGCGCGAGAGCATGGTACCCTCGGTGATGAGCCAGTCGACCGGCCCGACGTATTTTTCGAGCATGAAGCAGAGCCTGTTGCCGCGGAAGCCGTGCAGACGAAAGTCGCCGGTGAACAAAACCCGGACATCGTCGGCCTCGACAAGGAACATGTAGGCATCGAAATCCGAGTGATCGACGAAAAAAGGCGTGATGCGGATGCCTCCGACCCGGACCGGTACCGCCGGACGGAAGGTGCGTGCCGTCTCCAGACGGGCGAGCGCTGCCCTGCGGTCGAGACCCGGTACCCGGTCGAGCGTCGACTGCAGCCTCGTATAGATCTCTTTTCCGGTCTCGCCCAGATAGATGGGTATGCCGGGCAAAATACGCCCGAGCCGGCCGATGTGGTCGTCATGCGTGTGCGAGAAAAAGACGCCGCCGCAGTCCGGCTCGCCCTCAGTCAGACCGGGGATGCGCAGCGTCTCGGGGCGCGTGACACCGTCCGGCCCCGGCAGCTCACTGCCGAGGTCGATGAAAATGCGCTTTCCGCCCGCGCAGATCTCGGTCGCGCACCCCCCGATCTGGTGCGTCCCGCGGTGAATGGTGATGGTCATTTCGTCTCTTCCGGTATGTCTTTCAGATCATACATGCAAAGCCCGTAGTGCAGTATGCCCTTTTCCATGCCGGCGTTGAGAACGCCGATCAGATCCTCATCAATGAGCGGATGAATCTCGTCGGCGAGCAGTATCCCGTTTACCTGCGTGAACCTGCCCTGCCGCAAAACAGCAAAGCCGCGGTCGCCGCTCTCATCGGAAGGCTGCCAGGAACCGTGCCGGCAATACATATCCCGGAGATAGTTTGCGTAGAAAAACAGCTCCGTGACGGCACCCATCATCTTATTTTTGGTCTTCAGTTCAAAAAATGAAATGGTTTCGCCCTGCGCATACCAGAGATCGATCGCGGCTTTTCGGTGCGGGAAAATCGCGCTTTTCTCCGAAGCACGCTGCTTAAAGAGACCAACCGGAAGCTGCTCGTACAGGGCAGCCGGTCTGTCGTCCGCCCTCAGTGCAAGACAATTCCACAGAAGCTCCGGATGCTTGGCGAACGCGTGCTCCGCCCGATTTTCCGGTGTGTTATTCAGCCCTGCTTTTCCGATCGGACGACTGCTGACGCAGTCTGCTCCCGCAAACAGAACATTTCTTTCAAACGCCTCGGCCGCAGACTGCAGGAGCTTTGCAAGCCCGCACCACGAATACTGCTGATGAAAACGGAGCGCGCGGTAAAGGAACCGGTTATAGTGCAGGGCGGCAGCCTCTCTTGGCTCCGGCAGGTCTGTCCCGCCCTCGACAGAAAGCAGGACCGTCCCGTTTCGCGCAAGGCAGCGGGTGAAGACCGCAGCCGCTCAGCCCTCAAAGGCCGCCTCGTTTTCCTGCATATTGCAGCTGTTTTCTCCGTCCAGTCCGATTGCCCTTTTGCTCAGTCTGAGTTCAGCGGTGTCCCTGTCGCGATAAAAGCGGATTCCGGCGGGAATGCGGCTTTCCAAATCAGCGGCCGCAGTTTTCCACTCTTCCATTTGCCTTTCCTCACTTCAGCCTGTTCCATTTTTCCCACCGGGCACAGCCGCCGGCGCCGACAGCTACGGTCCTTTTCGCGGCCCCGCAGCTTCCCTTTGCGGTCGCTTCATAAACGACGCTCTTTCCGAAGGCGTCCGTCCTCCGCAGCCCGTCAAAAAACTGACAGGTCGCACATTTTTTGTTGCTGCCCGCTGTTGAAATCGCCATTGCTCAGCCCTCCCTTTGCTTTTTGAAACAGGTTGCCGACTTGATCCCGAAATAGTCATACATGGAAACCGACACACTCTTTTGCCCCTGATATCCGAGAGCAAATTTAAACACCATGCCCCAGAAAGCGCCGATGCTCTTTTTGACGAACGGATCGAGCAGCGCGTCGTCCCGGCCGGTGAGCTTTATGAAGTCTTCGCGGTAATAGGTCAGAAATGTCTTGATCGGCGGAATTGCGAACACGTCGTTGCAAAATACGATGTGGGACAAGAGCTCCGGGTCGCGGACAGCTTCCATGCACTGATTCCAGTAGCAGCTGTAAAGCTGGTTTTGCTGAAATTCTCTAAAGGGTACATAGGTGCAGGAAAAATTCTTCTCCACCCGCGCGGCAATATTCTCTGTTTTCATAGTCTTTCCTTCAATACATCATAAGTTAATATAACTGGTGTTATTTCATGGTACCATGGGCATTGGCGTTTGTCAAGGCCGCACTGATGCCGTTTCCCGGCAGCCACACGGCCTTCCGTTTGCTGATGCGGCAGATGCGGCGGATGCTGGTCCATAGAGATGATCGCGGGATCATTCTCCCGCAGTTTAATGGTTTTTGCCTGCGTCACACCGGGCCGGAGAAATGGCATGCTCCGCATCCCGGCCTTTGCGTTTCTGTACCGGCCGGGCCACGCAAAAAACCGAGCGCGAAGGAATGGTATGAACGGCGGATCCTGCGCCGGGCGGCGAAGGGAACACGGATGCGCCCCAACAGAACAGTTGAAGGGGCGGCGGTTTTCCGCTATAATATAGAAAATGACAAGCGGGACGGATGAAGGAGCGAAACATGGAGCAGCAGGAGCATAAGCGCCGGGAACGGTACAAGGGGACCCATCCCCGCAGGTTCGAGGAGAAATACAAGGAGCTGAATCCCGAGGCGTACCGGGAGGACGTACAGAAGGTGATCGCACGCGGGCAGACGCCGGCGGGGACGCACATTCCCATCATGGTGGAGGAGATTCTCGGCGTGCTCAGGATCAGGCCCGGCGAGACGGGCTGCGACGCCACCCTCGGCTACGGCGGCCACGCCTCGAAGATGCTGGAGCAACTTGAGGGCCAGGGGCACCTGTACGCCATCGACGTCGATACGGTCGAGCTGGAAAAGACCCGCAGACGGCTTCTGGAGCTGGGCTTCGGCGAGGACATTCTGACCGTCCGGCACATGAACTTCGCGGCGCTCGACGAGGTCGCGCCAGGTGTGAAGTTCGATTTCGTGCTGGCCGATCTCGGCGTGTCCTCCATGCAGATCGATAACCCGAAGCGCGGCTTTTCCTTCAAGCAGGACGGTCCGCTCGACCTGCGGCTCGACCCCGCCGCGGGGGTGACGGGCGCCGAGCGCCTCGCCGAGCTGAGCGAGGAGGAGCTGGCCGCCATGCTGGTCGAAAACGCCGACGAACCGTACGCGGAGCGCATTGCACGCGCCGTCGTCCGCATGCAGGGCAAAACCCCCATCACGACCACGCGGCAGCTTGTCGAGGCGGTCGGGAGCGCCCTGTGGTTCTTGCCAAAGGGCGAGCGGGAGCAGGCGGTGAAAAGCTCGTGCCAGCGCACCTTTCAGGCGCTGCGCATCGATGTGAACAGCGAGTTTGAGGCGCTCTATTCCTTTCTGGAAAAGCTGCCGTCCGTGCTCGCCGCCGGCGGACGCGCCGCGGTGCTGACCTTCCATTCCGGCGAGGACCGCCTCGTGAAGAAGGCGTTCAAGTCGGGGCTCGGCGCGGGCGTTTACAGCGCCGTCAGCGATGGCGTCGTCCGCCCCACGCCGGAGGAATGCTACAACAACCCCCGCGCCCGCTCGACCAAGCTCCGCTGGGCCATCCGCGCATAGCGCGGTGCGCGTATAACAGGAGAACCGAACCGATCTGTGCCGTATGCACAAATCCGGAACATCTCCGTGTCGCCGTCCCCGCACGTGCGCGCACAGAGGAGAAGCATCGGCGCGTCAGGCCCAGAGGGAGTGATAAAACCCGGAATCCCGTTGCCAGGCAGAGCGGATCGATCGGCAAGGCCGCAAGCCGGCTTTTTGTCTCACAGCCTGCTGTAAGCAACGCGATCAGGGCGCTTGAGCGGGAACCGGGGATTGCCATTTTTGCACGCACTCCCAAGGGCATGACGACAGCCGAGGATGGACCGCTCTTTCCTGAGCGCGCGCTCCGTCGCCGATGCGTTTGACAGGACAGGCCCGCTCTGCGCGCCGACCGGCGAGGCGCCCGGTGCGGTCATCCGCATATCCGCGCCGCCGTCCATCGCGCTCAACGGATGCGTTTGACCACGACCCCCCATTCGGTCTCGGCCATCTCCATGCCGGAGTTTCGCCGCTCCCTCGGCGCGGGACGCGGAACCGGACGGGAAGCCCTGCCAAAGCGGTCCGGCGCGGAAAAGTTCGGCGGAGACGGGCGAAACCCGTTGAAATTGCCTGCTTTCCCGCTATAATGGTATCAACGGAAAAGCAGCCGCGTCCCTTCGCCCCAGCGGATGCCGGGCGCCGGCTGTCTGCCGAAAGCGCTTTCACCGGGAGCGGTATCGAAGTGGTCACAACGAGTCTGATCTGAACTCAGATTGTCCGCAAGGGCACGTGGGTCCGAATCCCACCCGCTCCGCCACAAGCCCTGAAGGCCCTGTGCTTTCAGGGCTTTTTAATATTGCAGCGGCATGGAGCCAAACGCCATGCCGCTGTTTTCTGTCCGCGCCGGGCGGATCATGCGCGTCCGTTTTGCTCCTCCTGACCGCGCTCCCGGCCCCGGTAATCCTCATCGATCCGCTTTTTCCAGTCGGCGGACAGCGGCCTGCTGCCGCGGACGGAGCAGATCGCCTCGCCCACGACCTCGTAATTGAGCCGGGTCCCCCGGCCGTCGCTGCGGTAATTGACGGCGCGATCCTCGCCGATCCCGAAGCGTTTGGCCGTCCCGACCGCGTCGATGTTCGCGCCGAGGAACAGGAACTCCCAGCCGAATTGGCTCTTCTGCCGCTCGATCATCTGCCGGACCTTCTCGCCGCTGTACCGGCGGCTGGCGTTCTCCATGCCGTCGGTGGTGATGACGAACAGGGTGTGCTCCGGCACGTCCTCCGCACGGGCGTACTTGTGGATGTTCCCGATGTGGCGGATGGCGCCGCCGACGGCGTCCAGCAGCGCGGTGCAGCCGCCCGCGGAATA
>Ga0160425_1002115_pt1 | contig 16801 bp, 13 predicted proteins | sample BioMet8_FD_108193 | JGI IMG/M metagenome (GOLD analysis project Ga0160425, IMG submission 108193) | Microbial communities from bioreactor (seeded with sewage sludge) at Lawrence Berkeley National Lab, California, USA - Biofuel... | ecosystem: Engineered > Bioreactor > Anaerobic > Unclassified ...
ACAAAATTGTGCTCTTGATGAGGTGAAAAACAGCTACCAAAAAAAGAAGTTAGAATAAAAAAAGGGAAAAAAACAGCGTCTGACGGCAATCTGGGGTTGACACTTTACATAACGGTCCGGGGACGAACCTTGAAAAATTTCCAAATTTTTCAGGTTTTTTCCCCGGAATACGTTTGCCGATTTTGGACTACCGGCCCAGTGCCTTTCTCACCGCGTCCAACGTCGGTTTGATCTGCATCGGATGGTTGGCGTAGGTACCGACGATGCCGCGATTGCGTAACTCGTCTTTGTGATAGCCGATGACCGCATCGGGATCTTTCAACACATTGCCGGTAAGAATTCCCACCACGGTCGCGTCGGGATCGATCACTCCGGCATCGACCAGTTTTTTCGCGCCGGCCACGGAACAGCAGGAGGCCGGTTCGGCCCCGATTCCGGCCGCATCGACCATGGCTTTGGCATCCATGATTTCCTGTTCGGTGACTTCCTCCACCACGCCGTTCGACCACTGGAGGCCGCGCAGCGATTTTTCCCACGAAACGGGGTTGCCGATCTTAATGGCGGTGGCGATGGTTTCCGGATTCTTGACCGCCTGATAAGACGTATGATTTTTCCACATCTTATAGAGCGGGTCGGCGCCGGCGGCCTGAATTACCGCGATCCGCGGAATCTTATGGATGATGCCCAGTTCGTAGAGTTCCTGCATGCCTTTGCTCAACGCGGTATTGTTGCCGAGGTTGCCGCCGGGAATGACGAACCAGTCCGGAACCTGCCAGTCGAGCTGTTGCAGAATTTCGAAGCCGATCGCCTTCTGGCCTTCGATTCGGAACGGATTGATCGAGTTGAGCAGATAGATATTCAGCTTGGCGCAAACATCCTGAACCAACGTCATGGCATCGTCGAAATTGCCTTCGATCTGGAGGGTCACGCCGCCGAACGCCAGCGCCTGGGCCAGTTTGCCGTACGCGATTTTGCCTTCGGGAATGAAAATAATCGATTTCAGACCGCTGACTGCCGCATACGAGGCCATGCTGGCGCTGGTATTGCCGGTACTGGCGCAGGCCACCGACTGAGCGCCGTAATAGACGGCGGCGGTCGTGCCGCACGTCATGCCGCGGTCTTTAAAACTGCCGGTGGGATTTTCGCCTTCATGTTTCAACAGAAAATGTTTCAGTCCGGCATATTGCCCGGCCTTGCCGGCGTCATAGAGCCGGGTATTGCCTTCCTGCCGGGTCACGATCCGGTCTTCCGGCAAATCGAGAATCAGTTCCTTGTAGCGCCAGACGCCGGAGGAAAGCACGCCCCGTTTCAGCCCCCAACGGCTTTCCCAGAGCTGCTTCAGCTGGGCACCGTCGAGTTTTTTGAGGTCGCGGCGCACGTCGAGGATACCGCCGCATTCACAGTTGTAACGCACTTCGTCGAGTCCGTACTTTTTGCCGCAACGGACACATTCCAGCCAGGTGTCAACATTCAGTTTCATAAGTTACCGCAACGTTTTTTGCCGTTATCAGGTTCATACTTCAGGAGCATTGGTTTCAAGAAAGGATAATTTAGCATACCCCGCCGGAAATGAAAGTCCGCCCCCGCCGGAAGGTAAAAATTACAAAACGAGTTTCCGGGGAAAAACTCCATACGCGCTAACCAGCGGGATTTCGGCTTTGCCGACCAGCGTGTTCGCCGCTGGACCGCGCCCGCGGAGCCCGCGGTGGCGAGTACTTCGGCGCGAATTTTGGTCCGCGCCAGCGCCGGCCCCAAATTCGCGCCGGGAGGCCGCTTTTCCCTCGCTGATGCTCGGGAAACTCATTCATCAGGAACCACTCATTGACCCGCAAAAAATAATGATTAGCGCATATGGGAGAAACCCCGAAAAAATTGCCAGTTTTTCAAGATTTTTCCCCGGCCCCCATGTCCTGGCTTTCAACCTTTTTGATCTCTTTATCAGCTTGCGCAGCAAGCTGATAAATAAAATAAAAGTTTCGCGGGGTTAAAGTTGGGGCGCGGGGAAGAAATGGGGCGCTGTTTCAAAAGTACCCCGTGTTTTCCCCGCTACCCGCAATTTGAGATTGCCGTTCCCGCGTGTCATGAGTCATTGCGGACGCAGCCACAAAAAGGGTTCCCAGGGAATATTACGAGCGATCGCATAACCCACGATCAGGCCGCCCAAAAGATAAATCATTCCGGCCCAGAGACGGCAACCGGGCAATCTCAATCCGAACCACTTGGCAGAAACTGACGCCGCCCAATAAAGCAGCGGCGGCAACAGGAGAAAAGCCAGCGGATTTTTTCGAAACGCGCCGTAAATATCGCCGGAGGCCAGATCGAGCAACATGCGCGTCGAGCCGCAACCGGCGCAATACCATCCGCAGTAATGATGCAAGGGGCAGGGCGGCAACAGCGCGACCAACTTGCCAACGGCAAACCAATGTACTCCGACCACAACTGCGGCGCCGATGGCAACGATGGTTGCAAGCCAGCCCGTCCAAGCGAAAAATTTCTTGATTTCGATCTTCAATTATAGCAGTCAGGATTTTGCCACCAAGACGCCGACGGCATACAGCGCCAGATAGCCCAGCCCGAGGACGAGCCCGGTACCGAAAGCAATCCAACTCCATAGCTTTGCTTTATGGGAAGCCGCTTCCGCGCCGGCAATATCGCCGGCGGCGAATTTACTGTTGACTTGAGCGGCAACGCGGCCCCGCATTCCCGACAGAAGCCGCCCGTTTTCGGTCTGCCATTTCCCATGAGCTCAGCGCCGCATTTGCTGCAGCAACAAATATCTTCGGACCCGGTAATGAAAATAACTTCGTGACAACGCGGACACGTGATTTCCATATTCTCTCGCTTTGGGAGCCGAAAACTAATCTTATTTTTTTAATATAATGCAGAAATATTATCCGTCAAATTCGGAAGAAAATATTAATTAATGCAATTAATTTCAGTCAATGTATAGACGATAGTCTCAAAACGAGTTTCCGGGGAAAAAACCGAAAAATTTGAAAATTTTTCAAGATTTTTCCCCGGACCCCATTTCCTGACTTTCAAACTTTTTAAGTTATTTATCTATTTGCTATGCAAATAGATAAATAAAATAAAAGTTTTGCGGGGTCAAAGTTGGGGGCGGGGAAGAAATGGGGCGCTTCTTCAAAAGCCCCCCGTGTCTTCCCCGCTGCCTATGTTCTGGTAACTTCCGGTTATTTTGCATGTGGTTTTTACCGCGCTATGTTAATGGGGTCCGGTACGCATCCGATAACTTCAGTCCGGCGGGAGGAGACATCTCATGGAAAAGAAATTTCAGCAGTTGAAGGCCAGTTTGGCCGAAGTCCACGATATTCAATCGGTTCTGGCCCTGTTGGACTGGGATCATCAAACTTACATGCCGAAAGAGGGCGCCGAAGAACGCGCCGCCCAGATCGGGACCCTCAGCGAAATCGCGCACCGCAAGTTCACCGATAAAAAGATCGGCGACCTGCTGAAAGAATTACAGCCGTGGGCCGCCGGCCGCGATCCCGAATCCGACGAAGTTTGTCTCTTGTCCGTGGCCGCCCGCGAATACGACCGCCGGACCCGGGTTCCCGCCAAACTGGTGGCGGAATTCGCCCGGACGACCGCCGTGGCGCAGTCGGTCTGGGAACAGGCGCTGCACGACAACGATTTTCCGCGTTTCCGTCCTCATCTGGAAAAGATTTTTCAATTGCGCCGCGAATATGCCGGCTGTTTTCAGCCGTATCGCCATATCTACGACCCGCTGCTCGACGAATTCGAGCCCGGTTTGACCACCGCCGAAGTTCAGAAGATTTTCAAGAAAATTCGTCAACTTCAGACTCAACTGATTCGGGATCTGGCCGCGCGTCCGCAGGTCGACAACGCTTTCCTGTTCCGGCATTACGGCGACCGGAAACAGTGGGAGTTCGGCGTCGACGTGATTACCCGCTTCGGGTTCGACTGGAGCCGGGGACGGCAGGACCGCGCCGTTCATCCGTTTACCAATACGTTCGGGCTGGGCGACATCCGCATCACCACCCATATTTATCCGGACAACGTGGCGTCGGCGCTGTTCAGCACGATGCACGAGGGCGGCCACGCGCTCTATGAACAGGGCGTGGACCGCGGTTTGTCCCGGACGCTGCTCGGCACCGGAGCGTCGCTGGGAATTCACGAATCGCAGTCGCGGCTGTGGGAAAACCTGGTCGGACGCTCACACGATTTCTGGGTGTGGGCGTTCCCCCGGCTGAAGAAGACGTTCCCGGCGCAACTGGCCGACGTATCGCTGGAAAAGTTTTATCGCGGAATCAACCGCGTGGAGCCGTCGTTCATTCGGACCGAGGCCGACGAAGCGACCTACAATCTGCACATCATGCTGCGGATGGAACAGGAAATCGGCGTTCTGGAAGGCAAGTTCGAAGTGAAAGACCTGCCGGAACTCTGGCGTGCCAAGATGAAAGAATACCTCGGCATTGTCCCGGACACCGACCGTCAGGGCGTGTTGCAGGACGTGCACTGGTCGTGCGGCAGCATCGGGTATTTCCCGACGTATGCGCTGGGCAACCTGATTTCAGCGCAGATTTACGCGGCGGCCGACGCCGAACTGGGACTGTCCAAACTGTTGCGGAAAGGCGAATTCCTGCCGCTGCGCGAATGGCTGCGGGAAAAACTGTATCGCCACGGCAGCAAATTCGCGCCGCAGGAACTGGTCAAACGGATTACCGGCCGCGGCATCGACCCGCAACCCTATCTCGACTATCTGAACACCAAGTACCGCGCGATCTACAAGGCGTAGCAAGCCGAGTCGTCCGCATGATGGATCACACGAGAATATGACCGCGATTGCGCTGGGCGGTACGGCTGGGAACCGTATTCAAATGAATGACGTATCCGGTGGGTGAAATGACCAGGTCGACGGCCTGATGAACGCCGGTTCGGGTGGCGGCCTCCAGCTTCCAGTTGAGCGAGGAGATCATTCCGTGGTAGCTGTAAGGCGCGTCCGGCAGGAGCAGCGTAAAGGATTGACTTCCGGCCGACGTGGTCGGAAAAATTTCCCGGCGCTGAACGGTTTCGGCGTCACGGCCGCCGCGACCGGAAGTATACCAGTAGAGAGAAAGGGAGATGGATTGCGGCACGGTCAGTTGCCAGTCGATCCGGCCGTGAAGTTCTGTGCCGGGATGATATTGGGGGGCGGGATCGGTAATGCTGATGGTCAAAGTGTTCTGCATTTTAATGGCCTTCCGCGATTTTTACCGGTTGGGGGACGACCGGGACGACGTATTCATATTCCACCTGGCGGCGACGGTTGTTCTGGGAACTTATCGTCAGGGTCCAGATGATGGCGTAATGACGGCTCTTAAACGAATACATGGTGTCGGGCGATACCGTAATGTCGGCATGGCCGGCGGCGATGGCATCGGGATCGTCGGTGGTCAGGACGGTTTCATCGTGAAAGACGTTGACTTCCGGCACATTCGGTCCGTTGTCGGCATGATCGAGATGATAAACTTCTTCGCGGCCTTCCCAGCGGATTTCCAGATGAGAGGGGCGGACGGAATTACGTTTTTCCCAAATCACCGCGAATTTCAAACCGGGATAGACGCGCGAGTGATCGAGCCGGACCCGGAATCGGGCGTTGGACCAGCCCCGACAAAACAGATAGAGACAGATTCCCGCCAGCAGAATTCCGCAACTGACGGAGACCATCCGAACGATGATTCCGGCGGTCGAGGTTAAAGGCATGATCATGACGATGCTCCCGGCGAAAATATCGAAAAGAATGGTAAAGAACAGGATGATGCCGAATTTACGCCAGGGGGAGTTGACCGGTTGCATGGAGTCGGCGAGCGTGTAGTCGTGATATTCCGCCGTCGTTTTGGCCGGATTCCGTTGCCGGACCGACTCCGGGGCTCGTTCGGGGTCCGGGCCGAACCAGTCCCGGTAAATCAGAAATCCCGGAACAAGGATGAATACCAAAGGAACCACAAGTATCAGAAATGTAGTCCAGCTGAATTTTCTGATTAATATTGCCCGTTCCGGCGCGGCCGGGTTGACGAAACAAGGAATGGAATCTCCGGTTTGGGCCAGTTTTTGCAACTGCCGCACCGGCATTTCGTCTTGAGGGTAAAGATCGGACCATCTGTCTCCGATATATTTCCGGCCGGCAAATTCATACGCATATTGGAGTTTCCATTGCGCTGTCTTTTGACCATCTTTCATGACCGGCGCGAGGCTGAGAATCCGACTCGGCGTCGGTTGCCATGACCACCTTTCATATTCCTGAAAAAATAGTTTTATCAGAAGCAAGAAAAATACCAGACCGACGATGACAAAAATTGCCAGAAACAAAGTATGGCCAATTCGGTCCGCAATTTTTTTACTTTCACTTCCGGAATTCATTCTGCGCTGTCTTTATTGGATGGTTTTGCGATGATGTTTCGCCGGACCGGGATGCAGTATTCCCAGACGGCCTCGGGCCGGTTCGGCGCTTTGGCGTTCACCCGGATCAGCCAGACAATCCGAGGGCGGTCGACCCGGTCCGGAAAATTCGGCGTCCGGGCCGGCAACTGAATATCGCCTTGTCCGGACGCCATGCGGACGGGATCTTCGGTAATCAACAGTTCGCAATCCCAGAATTTTTGCTCGATCCGTTCCGAGTCGGAACTGTTCCGGCGGTAAAACGTCATTTTCCCTTCCGCGGTAATAGTCAATCTCTGAACAACTTGCCGGTCGGTCTTTTTCCAGAATACGGTGACGCGCTGGTTCAACTGCGGGCAAGCCGGCTCAATCCGGATTTGCGGACGCGGCGTAAAGCCGCTGATGATGCGGGTTATCAGCAGTCCCAGCAACAACAGGCCGATGGCCGCAAACGGTATCAGAAACAGAGTTGCAAACCATTCGCCGTTACCGTTTTTCCAGTTTTTTATGACGTCCGCCACGAAGACGCCGACGATTCCGTTCCAGAATCCGGCGATCAGCAGCAGCACGAACGATTCCCGCCATGGCGAATTACTCATTTTCAGCGGAATACTGCCGCCGGAACGATACTGCGCCGAATCGATGTCGGTAGTGGAATACTCGTTCTCCGCTTGATTGTTGTCGCCGACTTTTCCCTTGACCAGCAAGGTCAGTCCGATGCCGCCCATGAGCAGAAAAGCCAATGGCACAAGACCGATCCAGAGCGGACCGGTACGGCGGACGATAACCGCTTCTTCCGGACATCGGGGATTGACGTAACATGACTGTTTCGAGCCGACCCGGTAAAGCCGGACGGCCTTTTGCTTGGCTTGGTAACTGCTGTCCGAGCCGATGGAAAAATCATAGCGGTCGGAGGTATAGTTTTTCTCCTGAAAATCGTATTGATAATGAATGTCGATCCGGTAGGTGGTGGTGCCGTGACCGGTGGCCGGCACGGTTTCCACCCGGCTGGAAAGAATGCGGCAGGGGACGGACCGCCATTCCTGCGCCCGATACATCTGCCAGACCGGATGAATTACGGTCAGATATCCCACTCCGGTTCCCAAAATCACGAACAGTCCGCAAAAAATGCCGACAAACCATTTTTGTTGTCGCGGCGTCCATGCCGTTTCCCGAACCGGTCGCGGAGGTCGCCGGAGCCGGTGAATGATGAGCGAAAAAAGCGTCACCCCAAGCAACTCGACCAGCACGACCACGGTAAAAATACCGCCGTCGAATTTGTTTCGCCCGACCCAATAGCAGGTGGCGGCGAGAAAGCAGATAATTTCGAGAATAACGCCGACCGACAAAAACATGGCAAGGATGGGATGCGTCCCCGGACGAGTCGTTTGTCCTGAACGGGTCTTCATGGCGGATACGAAACCTTTTTCCGGGATTTTTCCAAGTCATATGATGGCCTGAATATATCAGTTGAAATGATGAATTGCCATCGGAATCCAACTTGGATTATAAATGACGTTTTTGTGTTTTTCATTAATATGGATGACAAGTTTGCTTTATTCGATGAATCGAAAATCCCGGGATTGAGTTGAAATCGTGGAATTGGCACGGACTTTGCATATTCCCTCTCCATAATTTTGTCGGATCGGCGCCGTGACCGGGTAGACCATTCCCGGCGGTCTCCGTCCGGCGGATTGTGAAAATGCGCAATGAATGCAGTAAAGGAGATTTTATAATGAGAATTGCCGTGTGCAGCAGCAATGGTGTCATGGTCGATGAACCGTTCGGTTTCGCCACTTATTTTTACATCTATGAAACGGAACGGAATGCACTGGAACTGAAAGGAATGCGGCTGATCTGCCGGCTTAATGAAGTGGTCCGGCTGTCGGACGGGGAAAAGTTTCGTCGCGCCTTCGAGTTGATTCGCGACTGCGGATTTCTTTTTACCGGGGCGATCGAACCGGAAGTCCGACGCTGGTTGGAAGCCAAAAAACTTACCGTCGTCACCGGGCATCGACACATTGCCGAACTGGGGTCGGTCATCAAGGAATTTAAGAAGAAAGAACTTCTCTGCGCGGTTGCCTGAGCGGCGGGACCGCAAACTTGCCGGGGAAAGACCTTGAAAAATTTTCAAATTTTTCGGGGTTTCTCCCCGGAAACTCGTTTTGAGACTTACCACGTGCTATAGTAACCGGCTTATGAACTCCAATCATGACAACCGGCAGACTGCTACCGCGATCCTGCAACGGACCCTCGACGGACTGGAAGCCGTCGAAGCCGACCACATCGCGCTCGACGACTATCTCGATCACACGTTTAAAACCGATTCCGACCTGCGCGCGCCGGTTACCAATCTGCTGTTTACTTATTATCGCCACAAAGCGGCGGTCGACCATCTGATCGACGCGTTGGCCGTCAACATCCGGCCCCGTTACCGGCGCCTGCTGGCCGCCGCCGTGACCCAGATGCATTTCAACCGCGGGATCAGTCCGGAATCGGCCGCCAATGTGGCCGTCGATCTGACCCACGAGCTGTTCGGCAAGACCACTGCCGGGTTCGTCAACGCGGTACTGCGCCGCGCCGGTCGCGCCGATCTGGAGATGATGGTTCGGGCGATGACGCCTGAGGAACGTGCCAACGTCTGTCCGGAACTCTATCGGCAGTGGAAAAAACAGTATGACGATGCCACGATCGGGGCGTTGTCCGCCGCCGCCGCCGAACCGCCGCCGTCCACGTTCCGGCTGCGCCGGGAGGAACTTCCGGCCTCCGAACTGGCGGCCATGGGAGCCGAACCGCTTGCGCTGGAAGATTGGGCCGGAAAACAACGGTTTTACCGATTGCCGTCGCTGCGGCCGCTGCTGGAACGGGACTGGCTCGAACAAGGGTGGGTTTATGTGCAGGACCCCGCGACCGCGCTGGCGCCGGAACTGGCGGAACTTACGCCGGATAGTATGGTTTTGGATTTATGCGCCGCGCCGGGCGGAAAAAGTCTGATGCTGGCGGAAAAACTGCCGGATTATCATCTGGTGGCCGGCGACCGTTCGCCGCGCCGGCAGGAATTGACCCAAGAAAATTTCCGCCACGGAAATTTACGGCAATGGGTGGTGACGGCGGACGCTTTGCAGCCGCCCTTTTGTCCGGCGAGTTTCGACCTGGTTCTGGCGGACGTGCCCTGTTCCAACACGGGCGTCGGCCGGCAGCGGCCGGACGCCTGGTGGAACTTTTCGGCAGCCAAACTGCGGGAACTGGTCGAATTGCAGCAAAAAATAATGCTGCAGGCGGCTGCATTGGTCAAAAAAGGAGGACAATTGATCTACAGCACCTGCAGCATAGAAAACGATGAAGATCGCCAACAGGTCGAAAGATTTCTTGCCTTCTCCCCCGAGTTTCAGATGGAAACCGACCGGATGCTGTTACCCGGCTCCGACCATGACGGCGCGTACGCCGCCAGGTTGCGCCGCCGTCAGTAGACCTGATTGCGACTGCCGGAAATGAGGTAGTCGCTCAATTCGTTGATGGTGATGTCTTTTTCTTCGTCCAGGCAATGCATCAGGTCGCGAACCGAAATCAGACCGACAATACGGCCGTTTTCTTTGACCGGCACGTGCCGGATGTGTTGCCGCGTCATCAGTTGCGCTACCGTCATCACCCGTTCGTCGATATCCACCGTGACCATATCCCGAACCATGACTTCCTGAACGGCTACGCGATCGATGTCATCGTATCTGGCGCAGGCCGCAATGATGTCCCGTTCGGTGATGATGCCGTCGTAGACGTCGTGTTCCTTGGCACTGCTCACCAGCATGGCGCCGATCTTGAGTTCGTTCATCTGAATGGTCGCTTCGCGGATGGTGGCCGTGGGCGCGATGGCGTAGAGATTCGGATGCCCTCTTTTGAATCTTTCTTCGAGAACGTTTCTGATTTTCATGGTTTCTTCCTCCTTTTTTGGGAATTGGCCATGCTTTCCAACCCCCTACCCCTATTATATATTCGACCGCCGTTTTGTCTATATTGTCCGAGCAGAAATTTTTGCAGTATTTTGAGCGGAAGGAAAGGCAACGGGAATCTCAAAACGAGCTTCCGGGGAAAAACCCCGAAAAATTTGGAAATTTTTCAAGGTTTTTCCCTGGACCCCATTTCCTGGCTTTCAAACTTTTTAAGTTATTTATCTATTTGCTATGCAAATAGATAAATGAAATAAAAGTTTTGCGGGGGCAAAATTGGGGCGCGGGAGAGACTGCCGTCCTTTCGTACTCCGGAATTCGGCATTAAATCGAAAATTCCCGGAGACAATTCCGGCGGCGGTATTCGGTGGGCGGCATTCCGGTCAACTGATGAAACCGTCGGGAAAAGTAGAGCGGGTCGTCAAATCCCAGCGCCTGGGCAATCTCTTTGATGGACAGGGGCGTTTCCACCAGCATCCGGCAGGCATCCTGCTGGAGAATGTCGTCCTGATAGCGGGCCGGCGGTACCCCGAGGTACTGCAACCAGTAACGCCGGAACGTCGACAGCGACATGCCGCATTTCTGCGCGAGCCGTTCATAATCGTAATGTTGGGTGCAATCCCGCCGGATCATGGCGGCGATGGCGCGGATGTCCGCCTCTCCCGGACCGGCGGGGGAGGGCGCTGCCGCCAGCAGGCTTTCCATGATCATATTGGCGCAGAGCAGATCGTGACGGTCGGCCGCCCCGTCGCCGTCCAGCGGCAAATCATACAACTTCCGTCCCAGCTCGATCACCGCTGCCGGATCGGCGATTTGCCACAGGAAGCGCTCCTCGACGAAAAATTTCCGGCGGCGGAAAACTTCTCCCAGCGTCGAGGAAAAAATTAGATAAATCTCCGTCCAATAATCCGTCGGGCCGTAGTTCATCGGTTCGCCGGGCCACTGGGTCAGCACGCATGGCGCCACTACTTCATAGCGTTTGCCCCGCCGGAAATACTCGCCGCGACCCTCCAGAATAAAGGAAAAATTATAGGAGTCGAAGGTCGTAACCACCCGATCCGTTTTACGCGGCAAAAAACCAATGCTGTCGACCGGCGTTTCCGAGTTGAAAAGTCGCGGCAGCGGTGCCAGGTGTTTGGATAAAAAATCCATGTCAATGAAAAATTACTCCATTGTTGAATTTGAATAGTTTTAGTATATTTGAATAAAAGCGCAATGTCAAGGGAAAAATTCTCAGTAAATACAAGGAGCGTATTCATGAAACCAACGCAGGTGGGAGTGATCGGCTGCGGCAACATCAGCGAGGCGTATTTTAGCGCCGCCAAAACGTTCAAAATGATGACCTACAGTTATTGCGCCGACCAGAATCCGGCCGCCGCCAAGGCCAAGGCGGAAGCTTACGGCAGCAAGGCGGTCACCGTGGCCGAACTGTTGGCCAATCCGGACATCGAAGTAGTGCTCAACCTGACTACGCCGCAAGCGCACAGCGAGATCGATCGCCTGGCGCTGGAAGCCGGTAAACATGTCTATGCCGAAAAGCCGTTCGGCATCGATCTGCAGGCCGGACGGGAAGTGATTGAACTGGCGAAAAAGAAAAATTTGCGGGTCGGATCGGCTCCCGACACTTTTCTCGGCGGCGGCATGCAGACCTGCCGCAAACTGATCGACGACGGCTGGATCGGCCGTCCGCTGTCCGGCACCGCCTTCATGATGTGTCCCGGACACGAAGCCTGGCATCCCAATCCCGGGTTCTATTATCAGAAGGGCGGCGGACCGCTATTCGACATGGGCCCCTATTATCTTACGGCGCTGGTCAATCTGCTGGGACCGGTCCGGCAGGTAACCGCCATGGCGGGGCGCGGTTTTCCGGAACGGACCTGTACCAGCGAAGACCGTTTCGGCGACCGGCTGCCGGTGGAAATCGACACCCACATTACCGGCGTTCTGCGCTTTGTTTCCGGGGCGCTGGTGACGCTGATTATGAGTTTCGACGTGATCAAGCATCACTGTCCCTGTCTGGAAATCCACGGCACCGCCGGGAGCCTGTTCTGTCCCGATCCCAATTGCTTCGGCGGTCCGGTCCAGTACACTTCGTTCGACGGACGCAATCAGGCCTGGCAGGACATTCCGCTGCCGTTCGGCTATACGGAAAATTCCCGCAGCATCGGTCTCGCGGATATGGTTGACGCCATCCGGAATCAACGGCCCCACCGCGCCAACGGCGATCTCGCCTTTCACGTGCTGGAAACCATGTGCGGACTCGAAACGGCCGCCGCGACCGGTAACGCCGTAACCATTGCGTCGACCTGCGAACGTCCGGCGCCGCTGCCGCTGGGATTGCTCAAAGGCAATGTTCACTAAAAACTTTCTCCATCATCATAGACCAAGGATAGCATCATTATGAAAAAAGTTCTGATTACCTGGGGCGGCTGGGACGGTCACGAACCGCGGCAGACATCCGAAATTGTCGCGGCGTTTCTGCGCCAAGACGGTTTCGAGGTCACGCTGGTCGACACGCTGGCGCCGCTCGACGACCTTTCCGGTCTGAAGTCCTATGACCTGATTGTTCCGGTCTGGACGATGAGCGAAATCACCGGTCAACAGGCGACCAATCTGGCCTCCGCCGTCAAAGCCGGCACGGGCCTCGGCGGCTGGCACGGCGGGATGGGCGACGCCTTCCGCAACAATACCGATTATCAGTATATCGTCGGCGGCCAGTGGGTGGCCCATCCCGGCGGCATCCGCGATTACACCGTCAACATCATCGATCACCGGGACCCGATCACCGCTGGGATCAACGATTTTTCGATGCACTCCGAACAGTATTATCTGCACGTCGATCCCGGCAATCAGGTGTTGGCTGCCACCACGTTCGGCGGCGACCCCGACGCCTGGATCGCCGGTACCGTCATGCCGGTCGTCTGGAAGCGGCACTACGGGCAGGGCAAAGTTTTCTACAGTTCGCTGGGGCACAATGCCGCCGACTTCGAAGGTCCGGAAATGAAGGAGATTTTGCGTCGCGGTCTGCACTGGGCCTGCCGCTGAGCAGACACGTTGTTTTTTTCGCCCGGAGGAAGAAAAACTCCGGGCTTTTTCGTCTTGGGCAGGCGGATTAATGCGCGACCGTCGGTTTGCCCACCAGCATGGCGATGGAGTCGTTGACCTGGTTCAGCAAGCGGATCAGCGCTTCCACTTCGTCCAGCGTTACGGTTTCGCCGTTGAAGATTTTTTCTTCCAGCCGACTCGAGATGGTCCGCAGGTCTTCGGCGCCGATATAAGAAGCCGAACCCTTGATCTTATGGAACGTATGCTTGAGGTAATTCCAGTCGCCGCCGTCGAACGCATGAGTGATATTGACGCCTTCCGTACCGAAATCCTTGCGGAACGAATTCAATAACTGAGCCATCAGCACGGTGTCGCCGCTGAGCGGTTCCAGCGCCCGGGTGAGGTTGAGGCCGGGCATGTCGCAGAGTTTGGGTTTTTCGACCGGGGGATGGTAGACCGCTTTGCGGTTTTCTTCGATGGTTTCCCGCTGTCCCGGTTTGACCCACTTCAACAGCGACACATACAGCAGTTCGGGATTGAGGGGCTTGTTGAGATGGTCGTTCATGCCGGACTGGAGGCAACGTTTGATGGCGGCGGGCATCACGTGCGCCGTCAGGGCGATGATCGGGGTATTGATTCCGGCGGCGCGGATGGTTTCCGTGGCTTTGTAGCCGTCCATGATCGGCATCTGCACATCCATGAAGATGGCATCATAGGAGGCGGCGTGGTCGCCGGTGATAATATCCACCGCTTCCTTGCCGTTTTCCGCGGAATCGACGACAATTCCCACCTGGGCGAGCATCTCCATGGCCACCTGACGGTTGATGGTGTTGTCCTCCACCAGCAAGACTTTGGCGCCTTTGATTTTTTCCAGTTTTTCCAGATTTTTTTCTTTCATCGTCATATGGTTGATTGTGATGACCGGCGACGGCGTCGCATTGCCCCCCTCCTGTTCGACATTGCCGAATTCGAGTTCGATGTCGAATTCGAAATTACTGCCGACGTTCGGCGTACTCTGCACTTCCATGTGGCCTTCCATCATTTCGATCAGGCTCCGGGTAATGACCAGGCCCAGACCGGTACCGCCGAATTTCCGGGTCATGGAATTATCCGCCTGCGAGAACGGCTCGAACAGACTGTCGAGCTGTTCCTGCGACATGCCGATGCCGCTGTCCCGGATGGAGAACTTCAGTTTGACTTTGCGTCCGCGCTTGCGTCCCGCCTCGATCGCCACCACGATACTGCCCTGATTGGTGAATTTGACGGCGTTGCTGATGAGGTTGATCAACACCTGTTTCAGGCGAAGGGGGTCGCCGCGCAGGCCGGCCGGAATTTTGTCGTCCAGCCGGAATTCCAGCACCAGATTTTTTTCCTTGGCTCTGGCGGTGAACATATCGTTGACTTCCTGACAAATGGACGGGAGATTGAAATCGATCTCTTCCAGCGTCATCTTGCCCGCCTCGATTTTGGAAAAGTCCAGAATATCGTTGATGACGCCCAGCAGATGGCGGGAGGCGGTGTCGATCTTCTGGAGATAGTTGACTTGTTTGTTGTCGAGTTCGGTCTGTGACATGAGGTGGCCGATCCCGATCAGCGCATTCAACGGCGTCCGCAGTTCATGGCTCATGTTGGCCACGAAATTGCCCTTGGCTTCGGTAGCGGCTTCCGCGGCGTTTTTGGCTTTTTCCAATTCGTGCTGGATGCGTTTTTTCTCGCTGACATCCAGCATGACGCCGATGCGCGCGTTGTTCTGCATGCCTTTGCGGAACGTGCCCACGTAAAAGCTGTATTCCCGCCGCTGGCCGTCGTTATCGGCCAGTTCCAGATCGAACAGGACGGCCCCGGCCGAACTGGGCACGGTCTTAAGCTGATCGCGCAACCGTTCCACTTTGTCGGAGTTATTCGGCATCATGATTTCAAACAGATTCGTGCCGCTTAACGCGCTGCTGTCGCCATGGCTGAACAAGCGGGCAAAGGCCCGGTTGCAACTGAGAATCACGCCGGTGGCCGTACAGCAGAACACCGGTCCCGGAATGGTGTCGAACAACGCTTTGAGAAAATCCAGATGGTTACTTAAGTCGTCCTCCGTCTGCTGCCGGTTCCGCATTTCGCGAATGATCCGCCGCCGCCAGAAGAACACGCCGATGCCGAAGACAACGAGCAAGGCCGCCGCTCCTCCCGCAATTCCGACCAGCAAGCGGAAGTCGTTTTGTCTGACCACCCGGACGCTGGTCCATTGCCGGTAGAGATAGTGCTGATAACGGACCGGCATGACGGCAATGGTTTTATTCAAAATACTGACCAGTTCGGGCCAGTCCCGCCGGATGCCGAAACAGATTTCGTATTCATACGGGGTGACGTTGATCAACTTCAACCGGCAATCGGGGTCTTTGTGGCGGAGATAGGTCAGCGTGGCGAGGTCGCCGATCACCGCTTCTGCCTTGTGTTCGGCGATGGCCCGGATGGCTTCTTCCTCGGTGGGCACCAGGACGAATTTGACGCCGGGATAATCCTGTTTCAGCATTTCTTCGTGATTATAGTCGAGGATGGCGGCCACGGTTTTGCCCCGGAGGTCGTCCGTACTTTCGATGTTGCTGCCTTCGCAGGCCATCAGCGCGATCTTCATCTTCAGAAAAGGCCGGGTGAACAACAGATATTTTCGCCGCTCGTCGGTCGGACCCAGCATCGGAATCACGTCGACTTGACCGTCCGTGATCAATTTAATCGGATTGTACCAGGACACTACGCCCTGCGGATACAGTTTCATCCCCGTTTTCCGGCTGATGAACCGGATGTAGTCCGCGACAATGCCTTCATAGGTGCCGTTGGAGCTGATCGCTTCGTAGGGGAGATAGGACTTATGGACGCCCAAATGAATCCGGTCGTGAACGGACAGCCATTTCTTCTCTTCCGCCGTCCACGTCAACGCCGGCACTTTCAGCGTAACGGAGTCGGACTCCAATTCCATCGGGTCGTAAGTCGAGGAGACGGCAGGGACTTCCGCCGGACCCGCCGCCTGCAAACTTACAACCGGCAAGAACATCATAGCAGCGAAAACAGCTCTCAACATACGGTGGCCCTGTCGTCTGGAGTAATGAACTTATAAAACCCGATGGGTAAAATATACCGTTGCCCTTTTTCAATACAAGTTTCAGGATTATAAAACTTTGCGACGTCCGGTCCGGGCGGCGGCAGTCGGGAGACAAGTCTCCGGGGAGAAACCCCGAAAGAATTGCCAATTTTTCAAGCTTTTTCCCTCGCTACCCCCAAGGTGAGACTCCCGGCTCAAAAGACGGCAGTCTCAAAACGAGTCTCCGGGGAAAAACCCCGAAAAATTTGGAAATTTTTCAAGTTTTTTCCCCGGACCCCATTTCCTGACTTTCAAACTTTTTAAGTTATTTATCTATTTGCAT
>Ga0160425_1002119_pt1 | contig 16788 bp, 12 predicted proteins | sample BioMet8_FD_108193 | JGI IMG/M metagenome (GOLD analysis project Ga0160425, IMG submission 108193) | Microbial communities from bioreactor (seeded with sewage sludge) at Lawrence Berkeley National Lab, California, USA - Biofuel... | ecosystem: Engineered > Bioreactor > Anaerobic > Unclassified ...
AGTGTGATTACCAGTTGACCGTGACGCTCTGTCAGGTTATACTGGTTTTGCGTTATTTGTGTATGCATAACTCATTTTAACGCAAAACAATGAATCGGCCAACCCTTTCGGGCTGACCGATTCATTGTTTTTCATCGAGGCTCGTTTTGCAACGCGCCCTTTTTTCGCATATTGCCGGCAATCACAGATCAGCATATCCTGGGCAGCAGCTCACCGCCGGGAGGCGGGAGCAGCGTTTCCGCCCCGATGGACGTCCGCACGACGACGCGGCCGGCCATCTCCTCCGTCACCGTGCCGATGCGCGCCGCGCCGGCGGAATACTTTCCGCGCTTTAAAACCTCAAGCAGCTTTTCCGCATTTTTTTCTGGAGTGAATACCACCAGCCGGCCCTCGCAGGCAAGGTACAGCGGCTCCAGCCCCAGCATGCCGCACACTCCGGCGACAGCCGGATCTACCGGGACAGCGGTCTGTTCAAGGCGGATGCCCACGCCGCTCTGCTCGGCGATCTCGTAAAGCACCGTCCCCACGCCGCCACGGGTGGCGTCCCGGAGAACATGGATGTCGGCTGTCGTGTCCAGCATGGATTTCACCGTGCCCCAAAGGGGCGCGCAGTCGCTCTTCACGTCCGCCTCGATGCCGTAGCTGTCCCGGGAGAGGAGTATGGCGCAGCCGTGACGGCCCACATCGCCCGTTACAATGACAGCGTCGCCGGGACGGGCGGAGGCACCGGACAGACTTACGCCGTCCAGCACCTGACCCACGCCGGTGGTGGTGATAAAAACGCCGTCCACCTGGCCTTTTCCTGCTACTTTGGTATCGCCGGCCACCATGCATACCCCGGCTTCCGCCGCGGTTTTTGCCATGGCCTCGGCTATTTTGTCCAGTTTCGCTATGGGGAAGCCCTCCTCGATGACAAAGGAGCAGGTGAGATAAAGAGGCTTTGCGCCCATGCAGCTCAGGTCGTTTACCGTGCCGCAGATGGAGAGCTTCCCGATATTGCCTCCGGGAAAGTCGGAAGGGGATACGATAAACCCGTCGGTGGTCATGGCAATTTTACCAGCCGGTGCGGGAAGAACGGCGGCGTCGTCCGCCGTGAGATATGGGTTGTCGAAATACTTTTTGAAAAGGCCGGATATAAGCTCAGACGTCTGTCTGCCGCCGGCTCCGTGGGCGAGAGTGATATATTCTTCCATATTTACGGGCCATTCCTTTCACGCTTTTAAGTGATCAGAGTTCGTATTTGTAATATGCCGAGCAGGTGCCCTCGGACGAGACCATGCAGGCGCCGATGGGATGATCGGGCGTGCAGACCTTGCCGAACACAGGACAGTCTTTCGGCCGTATCTTTCCCATCAGAACCTCGCCGCAGTGACAGGCGGGGTTGGGCCTCCCCGGAGTCTTTGGAATACCGAAGCGCACCCTGGCGTCGAATTCGCGGTAAGCCTCGTTGAGCTGGAGGCCGGAGCCGGGTATGACGCCGATGCCTCTCCACACGTCGTCGCAGGGCTCCATTATTTCCGCGATCATCCTGCGGGCGATGGGGCTGCCCTCGGCGGTCACAACCCGGGGATAGGCGTTGACGGCGAAAGGCTTGCCCTCCGGACACTTGACCAGAACGACGGCCAGAGCGGTGAGGATCTCGTCCGGGGTGAAGCCGCAGACCACGCCGGATATACCCTCGTCCTTCAGCTGGTCGTATATGCCGGTGCCGGTGATGGTGCTGACATGGCCGGGGTACAGAAAGGCGTCGGCACTGCCCTTCAGCACGCGGTAGGCATTGTCCATTGTCTTGTTGGCGGTAAGAAGCGAGAAGTTTTTCACGCCCTGCTCCTTCGCCCTGCGCACCGCCATGCATGACGCGGGGGTGGTGGTCTCAAAGCCCACGGAGAGGAAAACGACTTCCTTATCCGGATGCTCCGCCGCGTAATCGCAGGCGTCCAGCGGGGAATAGACGATGCGCACCTCGGCTCCCTGGGCGCGGGAACCGGCCAGGTTCATCTTTGTGCCCGGCACGCGCACCAGATCGCCGAAAGTGCATATCACGGCGTGCTTTTCCAGTGCCAGTATAAGCGCCTCGTCGATAAAGCCCGTCTCGGTCACGCACACCGGGCAGCCCGGACCGGAGATGAGGTTTATCTGCGGCGGGAGGAGCTTGCGGATACCGTACTGAAATATGGCATGGGTATGGGTGCCGCAGACCTCCATGATGCGCAGAGGCGCTCCGCTGTATGAGCGGACAATCTCCGCGGCAGTTTTATTTTCCATCCCGGATGCCCTCCATGACGCTGTTCGACTCCGCGGCATCGTCGGAAGTGATCTTCGCTATGGCGATGCCGGCGTGTACCATGACGTAATCCCCGGGGTTGACGTTATCCAGAAGCTCTGTGGAAATCTCTCTTTTTGCACCGGTGGCATCTACGATCGCCGTTCCGTTTTTCATCGACACTATTTTTGCCGGCAGCCCAACACACATGATGTTTTCCTCCTGTTTATTTATAAAATTAACTGATGACTTACAAAATAGGGCAGGTATACTCTGTTCCGGCAGCCGGGACTCCGCCCGGAGACTGAAACATGGCCGCATACGCCTGACCCAGGGCTATCCCGCCGTCGTTTGGCGGGACCAGAGAGTGCGTAAGGACGGTGAAGCCCGCGGCAGAGAGCAGAGAAACGCATTTTTCAACAAGCAGTGAATTCTGAAATACGCCGCCGGACAGCGCGGTGGCCGTTATTCCCGTCTGCTCCCGGGCCCTGACGGCGCCGTCGCGTATCATACAGGCAAGCTCGGTATGGAAGCCGCCTGCCAACAGGCCTGTGGGCAGCTGTTCTTCACGTCCGTGAACAAGCCTGCGTATCATCTCCAGTGGAGAGAGCGTGAAAGCGCCGTTTTCGCCCTGACCGAACTCGGTGTCAGACAGTCTGGGCGCTTCCGGGTCCGCCGCGAACTGCAGCGCCATGGACGCCTCGCCCTCAAAGGTCGATCTAAGGCGGATGCCCAGAATGGCGCTGACGGCGTCGAAAAGCCGCCCCGCGCTGGTGGATGTGACGGTGTTGATGCGCCTGTCAAGCATCATAAATTGCATCTTCAGATTTTCCTCATCGCATACGGAGAGCGCCCTGACGGCATTTTCGGTGTCAGTTTTGTTTCCAAAGGCATCGTACAGCAGCGACACGGCGATGCGCCAGCCTTCCCGGGACGAGGCGTCTCCGCCGGCCTGCCTGAAGGGAGCCAGACTGCCCAGACGCTCAAAGCCCTCCGGGGAGGCCCGGAGAAACTCGCCGCCCCATATGGTGCCGTCGGTGCCGTATCCGGTGCCGTCGAAGGATATGCCGATAACGTCGCCGTGAAAATCGTTTTCCGCCATGCAGGAGAGAATGTGGGCGTAGTGATGCTGCACGTACAGAAGCGGCAGCCCCGTGCGCCGGGCAAAATCCACGGAATTGTACCTGGGGTGCATGTCGCAGGCCACCACGCCGGGACGGATCTCCAGCAGGGTCTCCATGCGCTCAACGGCCTCCTCCAGCGCCCTTACGCTGCGCAGATCGGCCAGATCGCCGATATAGGGGGACAGATACGCAAGACCGCCCTTAGTGAGGCAAAATGTGTTTTTCAGCTCGCCGCCCACGGCCAGGGCTGAGCCGTCCTTCGCGCCGCTTATAAACGCCGGGATTGGCGCATAGCCGCGGGAGCGGCGGATCATATACGGCTTCCCGCCGATGAAATCCGTCACCGAATCGTCCGCCCGCAGACGTATTTTCCGGTCGTGGGAGAGAATGACGTCGGTCATGGGGGAGAGGTATTGCAGCGCCTCGCCGTCATCGCGGCAAATGGGCGCGCCGGAGGGGTTGCCGCTGGTCATGACAAAGCAGTCGGTAATCTCTCCGTCGCCGGGATATGTAAAAAGCAGCAGCTGGACGGGGGCGTAGGGGAGCATGACGCCGGCCGTGGGATTGCCCGGGGCCACGGAGGGGCACAGCCTTCCGCCGGTTTTCTTTTTCAGCAGAAGTATGGGTTTTTTCGGCCCGGTGAGGATATCCTCCTCGCCCTCTTCCACCTCGCATTCCCGGCGCACAGTGTCCATATCCCGCATCATCACGGCAAATGGCTTCTGCGGGCGGTGCTTCAGCTGCCTCAGGCGGGATACGGCATCCTCGTTCGTGGCGTCGCAGCACAGGTGGAAGCCGCCGATGCCTTTTATGGCGGCGATGCCGCCCTGGCGGATGATTTGTCTTGTATACAGGATGGCGGCCTCGCCCGTCTCGGGCCGGCCCGGAATGTAGACCCGGGGGCCGCAGTCGTTGCAGCACACCGGCTGGGCGTGGAAGCGCCGGGTGGAAGGGTGAGTGTATTCATAGCTGCACTCCTCGCACATGGGAAACTCGCCCATGCTGGTTCTCACCCGGTCGTAGGGCATGGAATCAAGTATGGTGAGGCGGGGCCCGCAGTCCGTGCAGTTGATGAACGGGTGCAGGTAGCGGCGGTTGCCGGGGTCGAAAAGCTCCTTGGCGCACTTGGGGCATATGGCGATATCGGGCGAAACGAAAATGTCCCCGTCTTCGTGGGTGCTGGCGATTATTTTGAATTCCGTGTCGCCGGCAGGGACCTCATCCTTAACCTCAATGCGGATGATCTCCGAGCGGTCGGGGGCGTCGTCCTTCAGACTTTTCCTGAAGTTTTCCAGTTCCTCGGCCTCGCCCTCGGCGTGTATCTCCACGTATGAGCCCTTGTTGCACACATCGCCTGAGATATTGAAGCGCGCGGCGGTGCGGCTGACGAACGGCCGGAAGCCGATTCCCTGCACGATGCCGTATGCTTTTATAAGATGTCTTTTTCTGGTACTCATGGACGCTCCTTAACTTTATGAAAAAAGTCCATCGTCGAACGCCTGCAAAAATTCGCTTTCAGAAGCCGGCACATGTAGGCTTCCGGAAACAGGGAAGTGGGGCAGCGGAACGAAGAGCCCGGATAAGCCGGTCAGCGCCCGGCGGAAAAGGGGATCGCCGGCAATGATGTCGAAGCCGCCGCTGACTGCGATATCCGCCAGGTCGTCCTCGTCTTTGAGGACGATATCAGTACGCTCACCGCTGCCGTCCAGCGGCATGAAAAACGTGGCTGTACACACACATGCGGAGGGGTCGGCTTCCAGAGCCCGTTTTTTCAGCGCCGATGCCAGCACGGCCTGATGGATTATGAGTATCTTGCGTCCAGGGTGACTTACAAAGCGCGCCCCGTCCGTTTCAGGCAGCGGATATTCGATCTCGTACGGTGTGCCGAAACGGTCTTTCAGATATTCTGCCGCCGTGATGCCGGAGGGTGAGACAACCACGTTCCGGCCGACAGCCGGCAGTTCGCGGAAATCCTGAAGCCTGTCTCCGAAAATACGGACGTCCAGTTTGCCTTCGGGGTCAAGGCGGCGTATAAGCGGCCCGAAGCCCTCCCGGCTTGTGCGCTCCAGACCGGAGGCACCCAGTACGCCGACAATTTTTTCATCCGGCTCTCCCTTTTCGCACCCCCCGGCAAACTCCCGAATGATGGCCAGGTATGTCTCTTCCTGTCCTTTGTCATACAGCTGTATGCCGCCGGTGGGTACCGCAATTATGGGAAGGGACAGCTTCTTTTCAGCCATGCGTTTAAGCGCGGTGTAGTCCGTGCCTATGACAGCCGGGACGGGTGTGCCGATGAGGGCGATAAAGTTTGCCTCCAGCACCGCGGCGGCATCGGCAGTTTTCAGGATGAGAGCCTCGTCCCGTCCGAGAATGGCGTCCATATCCCTGAGTCCGGCGGAAAAGACGGAGCTTGCGCATTCGCCGCCGCTCAGATCCGGCGCGTAAAGCTGCTCCAGCCAACGCGGTTCGTCGAAGCCGCAGATGTTGCCGGCGCAGCCGCCCGCGTCCATAATGACGATGATTCCGCCCATGGCGAAAAGTACGGAGACAGCTCCGGACTGGTCGGGCGCGAAGGGGGAGAGATACTTCATCAGACCTTTCATACCGGTTGTCCTCCGCTCTCAAGTTCCTCGCGCATGCCGCGCAGCAGCTTTACTAGACCGCGGTAGCCGAAGCTCTGGCGGTCGGAGCAAAATGGCAGATTTGGCGCTTTTGGATAATACCAGGCCGCGTCCCTGCCGATGGTAAGGTCAGCGCCGCCCTCCGGGCGGTAGAGCGCCATGGTGGGCGATATACCGGTATAGAGCCGGGTGTCGGGCGAAAGAGACGCAAGCTGCTTGATGTACAGATAATCGTCGGCGGAGTAATTGGAAAAAATGCGCTCCGTGACGATTCCCAGATGCGCAAGCGACGCGGCCAGCTCGAAGGGATTGGCGTTTACCGTCTGGCCCAGGGCAATTTTCAGCCCGCTGTAATCTCTGCGGAAGCTGTCCGCCTCAGCTTCCGCTTCGGCGCGGTATTCGCCGTCGCTGAACTCCACGCCTATTGCGGCGCCCAGAAGTTTATACTGGCGGGCGATAACGTCCGCGTCATAGGAGCGCGTCAGCTCAATGTAAGGCATGCCCAGCCGCTGCATCATGTCCTCCGCCGCGCTTCGGGCTTCGGGATTCAGCAGCAGATTGAAGTTTGCTTCACCCATCCGCAGACAGCCTTCATAGGAGGTCTCACGGGACATTTCCCTTATGTGTGTAAGACCCGCCGCCGGGAACATCTTATATATCTCGCACTCGTCGTCAAGGGGAGCGAAAAAGCCCAGCAGATTGACGGCGTGGGGGTCAGTTTTTCGCTTTTCGACAACGGAATACACCGACTCGCGGATCGCCGCCATGGGGGGCTTCGTGCCCTCCCGGGTCAGCGCGTACATGTAGCTGGGCACGACCCTGACGCCGGCGTACTCCTCCGCCTTCCGGCAGACCCTTTCCAGGTCCGTGCCCAGAAGGGCGTCCACGCAGGTGATGCAGATGAGCACGACCTTCGGCCGCTTTTCCGGAACCTCAATGATCTCCCTGACGGCCTGGGGAATTTTTTCAAGATGCCGCCCGGTAACAAGGTCGGTTTCGTCCATCTGCAGATAGAACATCCTTTCGGAATATCCGCCCTCAGCACTTAGAATGGTGCTGTTTCTGCCACAGCAGCCGGGAGATACCAGCAGCATTACGGATTCCGGAATGACCAGCCCTGCGCGCTTGACGCCGAAGCCGTTTGCGCCCGGAGAATTGTATGAAAGCGTGGCGGGAGAGCTGTATATAAGCGCCTTTGACGGCACTGACTGGGCGGGCATCTCGTCCCGGCCCCGCTCCGCAAGAGCGCGCGCTGTGATGAAATACGGTTCAGACATAATGCTCATCCTTTTAATTGAAACTTCCGGATTCCTGTCCGGGATCTTCCAGCAGCGTTCGGGCAAGGTCAATAAAAATACGGCTGACCTCAAGGTCCGGGCTGCCCTCAACGACGGTTTTGCCCATATCCTCAAAGCGGGTGATGTCGTCGCTGCGGGGGATGTCGGCCACCACCGGCACGCCGGCGTCGGAGGCAAATTTTCTCACCTTTTCCTCTTCGCCGTCTATATTTCTGCGGTTAAAGATGATGCCTCTGACCTTTGCGTAGCCTCTGTCGGCAAAATTGTCCACGGCGCATTTGATGTTGTTGGCGGCGTACAGTGCCATCTTTTCCCCAGAGGTCACGATGAGGACGTCCCGGGCATAGCCCTCGCGTATCGGGGCGGCAAAGCCGCCGCACACCACGTCGCCCAGCACGTCGAACAAAACCACGTCGGGTTGTACCCGCTCAAATACCTCCAGCTCCGTCAGAAGATTGAAGGTGGCGATTATTCCGCGCCCGGCGCAGCCCAGTCCCGGCGTGGGGCCGCCGGTTTCAATGCAGAAGACGCCGCCATATCCCGTCGCGCCGATATGCTCAAAGTCTGGGGCCTCGTCGTACTTGCGGTAATAATCCATGACCGGTATCAGCTCTTTGCCGTCCAGAAGATTAAGCGTTGAATCCGCCTTGGGATCGCAGCCAATCTGGACCACTTTTTTGCCGAGCCTGGCAAACGCGGCGGCAAGATTTGAAGTGACCATGGACTTGCCGATGCCGCCCTTGCCGTATATGGCGATCTTTGTCTGAGCTTCTTTTTGATTATAAATAAAAAACGCCCCCCTTTCGGAAGGCGCAATAAATGCACAGGAATATAGATCCCGCCTTCCGCCTCAAAATAATTTCAGCGTCAGTATCAAGATAAGCAGCTGTTTTGTTCGTCTGAACAGGAAAGAATTTCTCGCCCGTCAGATGACATTATAATATTCTGTTCCGGACTGAATTGCAAGCATATTCTTGCGGAAGCCCCGCCTGAGGCTACGGGGGCGTTACAGGCTGTGGACGATACGGGCGCAGGCGCCGAATTCATCCTCGTCGGTGCGCCACAGCTCGTATTCCGAGAGCGTGGGAAGACCCATTGATACGCTTTCCCTGCGGTATGTCATGCCGCTGGGGATCGTACCTCTCCGCCCCGATGTGTGGAAGACGCGTATGCCGGTGAACTGGTGCAGAGCCAGAATATTTCCGCTTTTCACGCCGGCACCGGCCATAATGTCCAGTCTCCCGCCGGCGCGCTCCCGGAGCGCTTTCAAAAGCTCCCGCCCGGATTCGGCGCTGTTGGCCTGCCCGGATGTAAGTATGGTGCGGCAGCCAAGGCTGCAGGCGGCTTCCAGCGCGGCCAAGGGCTCTGCCGTCATGTCGAACGCCCGGTGCAGGGTAACATCCATGCCCCCGGCGCAGGCCATGAGCTTTGCCATCCTTTCGGCGTCCAGCCTGCCGTCGGGCGTCAGGACTCCGACGACCGCTCCGTTGGCGCCCAGATCGCGGAAAAGCTTTATTTCCTCGCACATCTGGTCAAGCTCTTCCTCAGAGTACAGGAAATCTCCAAATCGCGGACGGATCAAAACGTTGATTTTAACGCCAAAATCCCGATGCACCTGCCGAAACAGAACCGGGGACGGCGTGACGCCGCCTATTATAAGCTGTCCGCACAATTCCAGACGGTCCGCGCCCGCCTTTACGGCGGCGGCAGCGGAGACGTAGGAATCCACGCAGCCTTCAATCAAAGGTTCGTTCATAGCTTATCTCCATGCTTCTCAATGGTGTTGTTGCCGATGGCGGCAGAAGGGAATTGGACTTTTATTTAATATTAACACGCGCATATGATATGCGCAACAAGGACTGGAGTCATAGGCAGTACAAAAACACGGCGCTAAGCAAAAGACCCCGCACCGTATGGCGCGGGAGGCCCGGCAGCTGATTTTCTCGGGCACCGGATCCTCCTAAACGGGCAGCTGAACAGAAAAGCATGCTCTGTAAAAATTTTGATTGTAACCGAAGAGCGGAAATATTATAATTATAATAATATAGATAATTCTGCGCGTTCCCCGGCGCCGGGAGAGCGGGAACGCTGAGGTGAGCAGAAGAAGGCAGCAGGAGGTGTGGGAATGAACAGCCCGAAAGACAGACTGACCGACACGCAAAGAAACGCATATGAACGCCTGCCGGTCCCCCTTTGCGTCCTGAGCGCCCAGGCGGACAACTATCGTCTCCTGCTGGTCTCGGACGGGCTGTGCGCCCTGCTGGGCCGGAGGCGGGAGGACCTGACCTGCCCGGAGGCCGGAGTGCTGTGCCACGTGGCTCCCGAGGACAGGGATTCTGCCCGGTCAGCCGCAGAGTATGCCCGCATGTCCCCCGGGGCAGAGAGCCGGGTTACCTACCGCCTGCGCTGCCGGACGGGGGACGTGCGCGTCACCTCCAGCGCCTTGGCCGAGCGGCAGCCCGACGGCTCCTTCCTGCTCTATTTTTATTTCTCCGGTCTGCCGGGCAGGGACGGCGGAGCCATCGGCGCAGCTTCGCCACGGCATGCGTCCGCTTCGGGGGAGGAAGAGCCGGCAGCACTGAGGGAGAACAGCGAATACTACCGCATCGCCACCTGGTGCGGCGACCTTACCGACAACCGCACTATTTCTTACGAGCGGGTGCAGGACCGGGCACTGAAGCTGGACCCCGACCTGCCCTTCGACGAAGCGGCTGCCTGGGTAGGGAGCATGCCTCACGGGGAGGAGGAGCGGGAAAAACTCACCACACTGCTGGACCGCGCCGCCCTGCTGCGGAGCTATGATGAAGGGCGGACCTCTTTCGCACTGAGATACCGCCGTGACGAGGATGGCATGATGCCCTTCTGGGCCTACATGACTGTGCATACTTTCCAGTCCCCCGCCGCCGGCCATGTGGAGTGCACGGTGACGGTGTTCGACGTCACCGAGAAAATTCTGGAGGAACAGCTCATCTCGCGCTTTACCATGATGGGCTACGAGGTGGTGGGACTGCTGGGGGTGCCCTCACGCATGGTGCGGTATTTCCGGCTCAAGCCCATGCACTTCGGCATGCTCTTTGAGCATTACGAGGATTATCTGGAGTCCATCGACGGCGATTTGTATGTAATCGCCCCCGACCAGCGCGCCGCGGTGAGCCGCGCGCTGCGCCTGGAGACCATTCTGGAGGCGCTGCGGGAGTCGCCCAGCTACGACTACTCTTTTGAGGTGACCACCAGCGACGGCCGCCGCCGGAACAAGATGCTGCAGTACTCCTATCTGGACGAGGGGCGGGACACCATATTCCTCTGCAAGAACGACATCACCCGCCAGTACCGGCGGGAGCACGACCAGATCGACCAGCTGCGGGCGGCCAAACTGGAAGCAGACGAGGCCAACGCGGCGAAATCCTCCTTCCTGGCCAGCGTCAGCCACGACCTGCGTACCCCCCTTAACGGCATTATCGGCTTTACGGACCTGGCCCTCGGCGAGCCCGATCCGGCGCGCAAGCAGGACTATCTCCGCAAGGTGCGCTCGTCCAGCCTGCTTCTGCTGGACCTGGTCAACGATACCCTGGAGCTCTCTCGCATCGAGAGCGGCAAATCGGTGCTCTCGCCGGAGGCAGGGGATCTGCAGGGCATGGTGCAGGCGGTGCTGACGGCGCTGGAGCCCTCCGCGGAGATCAAGTCCCTCCGGCTGGAAGAAGATTTTGACGCCTGCCGGGGCGTGACGGTGTGGACCGACCGGCTAAAATTCCAGAAGATATTCCTAAATCTGCTGTCCAACGCCATCAAGTACACCCCCTCGGGCGGCACTGTGCGGGCCTCCGTCACCTGGGAGGAGAGCCCAGCCGACGGCTGCTCCTGCCACATGGAGGTCAAGGACACCGGCATTGGTATCAGGCCGGAATTTCTGCCCCACATTTTCGAGAGCTTTGCCCAGGACCGGCGGCCAGAGACCGCAAATATTCTGGGTACTGGGCTGGGGCTTGCCATCGTCAAGCGGACAGTGGCTCAGCTGGGGGGCTCCGTCACCGTGGAGAGCACGGTGGATGTGGGCTCGGTGTTCCGCGTGGCCCTGCCATTGCCCCGGGCCAGCCGGGAACAGCAGGGCGGGACGGAACCCGCGGGTTCCGGGACTATTCTGGCGGGGCGCACCGTGCTGCTGTGCGAGGACAACGCCCTCAACACCGAGATCGCCCGCATGCTGCTGCAAAATCAGGGGCTCATGGTGGAGTGCGCCTCCAACGGCCGGGAGGGCCTGGAAAAATTCAGCGCCTCTGCCCCAAGGTATTTTTCCGCCGTTCTGATGGATATCCGCATGCCGGAGATGGATGGATGCGAGGCCTCCCGGGCCATCCGTGCCCTCCCGCGGCCCGACGCCGCCTCCGTGCCAATCATCGCCATGACGGCGGACGCCTTTGCCGAGGACATCAACAACTGCCGCCAGTCCGGCATGACGGATCATGTAATGAAGCCCATAAATCCCGAGCGCCTGTTCCAGGTCCTAAGAAAGCAGCTGGGAGCAGGGCAGGAGGAGTGAGGGCATGTTTCCCGCCGCGCCGGGGCCTTTTCTTATATGCTTCCTCTTTAGGAGACAGTAAAACAGACATAGAAGACAGTGGAGCGAGGCATGCGGCGATAAGCCGCATGCCTCGCTTTTGTTTTATATATTCATAAAAGAAGAATTTGCTGCTTTTTTCACAGCGGGCTGTCTTCTGCATGCACATCAGTATATTGTCGATGTATGGTTTCCTTTGGTTATGGCCTCAATCTTTTCCCCGAACATTATGTACGCTCCCTTGATATGCTTTGGAATCTGGAGCTATTCTCTCCAATTCCATGGAGGGAGAAAAATGACTCCGGGCACTTTTTTGACCCCGGAGTCCATTTTTGCTTTACGTTGGAAATACTCAGTCCTCAGACGGGAAAAGCCCGGCCGCCGCAGGACCTGTGGGGGTAAGCTCGCAGGTACGCGACAGAAGAGATCTGAACGGTTCCAGATGCTGGGACACAATAAGAAGGCCAATACCTGCCTGCTTATAGAGTTTGAAATATTTAATGAAAAGCTGCTGAGTCTGGTAATCGGTCTGCATGAATGAGGAAAAATACACGATAAATGCCGGGTGCTGAAGCAGCAGGCGGAAAAGCACTACATTCTGCCTGGTGATCAGGTCAAAGCTTTCGATTGGGCGGGACTGAGCATCTGCATCAAGGCCGAAAGCCGATTCAATTTCTTGCTGAAGGGCTTTCTGGAGCCCAAAGTTTGTGGAGAAAAGACTGGCATCATGGGCCGAGCACACAGGAATGTATATGTTATCAAAGAGCGAAAAATGGTCGAGCAGCTGATCGCTTATAAAAGTGTCCTTAACAACAAAAAAATCGTGCCCGAATCCGCGAAGACCGCCAAGGCAGGAAACAGGCTTGCCGCGGATCAGGGCTGAACCGGATATCGGCTGCTCCGTTCCTGAAAACAGCTCGCTGAAGGCCTGGAGATACACCATATCCCGGGAACCGATGCCCAGCGCCTCCCCCTCCGCAAGGACGAGATTTACTCCGCTGAGCATGCCGCATTTTATGCCTGAGAGAGAAAGAGCCGGCGGAGAATCCAAAATCGAGCCGGGACCGCGGCTGAACATTAGATTGGACAGCAGTATCCTTGACGGGGCTTGCTGACGCGCGTCCTGAAGACGCTGCACATCCTCACGGCTGTATTCTGAAGGATGGTAAAGCGTACGAACCTTCTGACAATCGCGAATCACGATAACTCTGTCCAGAGTTCTGAATATATCGCTGTAGCCTGAAGACAGCCACAGTATTGAAACACCGCTTGCACAGATTGTCCGGGCTATGCCGAGCAGCTTTTCAACATTGTGTTCGCCATAGCTTTCAAAAGAATCATCGAAAACCAGAAGCTTGGCATTATGGTACAGAGCCCCCGCCAGCAATATCAAATGCTGGGTAAAAATATCCAGCGAACGGGCCTTGCCGTCGGGATCGGCATCGATGCCAAACCAATCAATATAGTATTTGGCCTTGCGGCGAAGTTCGGCATAATTAACATGGCTGAGCATGGACTGGCGAGAGGTGGCGATAAACATGTTTTCGCTTACAGAAAGTTCGGGAAAAAGGCGTGAGCCCTTCAGTATGCAGGCAATCTCTCCGCTGGCATTGTATTTGCGAAAGGAGTGGTCAACGGGTTCATCGCAGAAAAAAGCTGTGCCGGAAAAATCCTCTCTCCCGGCAAGAATGCCGGCAAGGGTGGTCTTGCCTGAAAGAGGAGGTATAAGCAGCCCTGCGGATTCGCCGGCGTATATGTTGAATGATAGATTTTTGAACACCTGCTGTGAAAGATAACGCTTCTCCAGATTCTGTATACGCAGAAGCTCATGCTTCATGGTTTCGCCTCCTCAGCCGCCGGCACCGGTCACACGGTACCGCTGATATCCTCCGGTTTACGGTCGATTGCCGGTATCACGATTTCAATCTCTGTGCCGCAGTTCAGCTGACTTGAGACAAAAATACCGTAATCTGGACCGAACAGCAGCTTTATGCGCCGGTTCAGATTCCTAAGAGCTATGCCGTGCTTCAGCTTCGGGTCAGGTGAATAGTCCGGCGGACTGGAGAGCTTGTTCTGCAGCGCCAGCAGGTCATCCGGCGCCATTCCGCAGCCGTCGTCAGTGACTGTTATAAGCAAACGCTTTTCAGTCAAGGTTATATTGATATCGACTCGACCGCCGCCCTGCATAAGCTCAAGGCCGTGAAAAATACTGTTTTCCACCAAAGGCTGCAGAGTGAGCTTTGGAAGATAGAAGTTCAGCGCGCGCTCATCCTCGCAGTTTATACACAGCAGGAAGCGATTCTTGAAGCGGTATTGCTGAATGGTGAAATAGGTCTGAATGTTGTGTATTTCGTCGCGCAGCGGAACGAGCGTATCGGTTATGCTTATGCTGTATCTGAATATCGACGACAGCGCCTCAACCATGCTGGCTATCTCATCCATGTCGTGATCAAGAGCCTGACCGCGTATGCAGTCGAGAGTGTTATACAGGAAATGGGGGTTTATCTGGCTCTGCAGAGCGTTCAGGGTGGTTTGCTTCTGAGAAAGCTGCCAGGTGTAGTCCTTCTGGAGATTGTAGCACAGATCATCTATCAGAATGTTCAGCGGCTGCCGGTTGGAATCTTTAAGCGAGGTGCTGGTATTCATGCTGCAAAGCATATTCATAGCAACGTCGTACTGCGTAAGACGGGCAGAAACGATGTGGTGATGAAGCATCATGCCAAGGATTACTGACATTATCAGCACGAGGAGACAGAGGCGGGAAAGCAGCGAGTCGGCCTTAACAAAAATAAGTGAAGCGGCGCACAATATTCCTATACCGCTCAGAATATAAACGAGCAGGCTGATTTTTCTGCCCGTAAAGGCAGCGGTGTCCGTAAGCTTCATCTGCCTGTCCCCCTTTCGCACCGTCAGAGATTATTTGTAAAGACTGCGATATTTTGCAGGACTGATACCAACATTTTGCTTGAATAACCTGCGAAAATGCTTGAGATCCCGGTATCCGACGCTGCTGGCGATGTCCTGTATGGGCTCGTCGGTTTCCTTGAGCAGTAACTTGGCCTTGTTTATGCGGAAAAGAGCGATATAATTGTTCATCGCTACCCCGGTCTTTTTCTTGAACAGCGAGCTGAGATAATTCGGGGTGAGATGGACGTGATTTGCTACATCGTCGAGAGAGCATTCGTCGGCATAGTGTCCGGCAATATATTCCTTTGCCATGGCGATGGGCTGATCATTTTGGTAGGAGCGGCTTTCCTTGATAAGCTCAAAGTACTCCTTGAATGCGGAAGTCAGCAGGTGCTGGGCCTGTTCTCTGCGCCAGACAAGCTCCAGAGCTTCCGAAGTCTGGTCGTATATAGCCGCAGCCTCAGAAGCACCGTAGTTTGACGATGATGTACGCTTGCGAAAGGTTTCCAGAACTTCGCGGGAAAACGCATAGCATGACAGCGGGTTCGAATTTGCGGCGGAAGCGCCTTTGAAAAGCTCGTCAAGCAGCGGAAGCAGAGCCTCCTCGTCGCAAAGATCTATGCAGGAACCAAGGCGCTGGGCGTCAGCCTGAGACAGAACCGGCTGCGCCCCCAACAAAAGGGGAAGATCATCAGCGCGCACAACGCGATCCACGCCAAGCGTTATTCGGGCATGTACGGCGTCAAGAGCGGATGAGACGGATTGAGACAGCGCGCTTATGGAATTTACCGTACGTCCTATGCCCATTGTTACATGCATATCGGAGAAGCCGCACACGGTCTTGTGGCAGGAAAAATATATGTCGTCAAGATAGCTGCGCACGACTCCTGTGTGCTTTTCGGCATAGTTATATACGCAGATGAGACAGTTGCGCTGCTGCTGGGTTATTATGTCGCGCAGACAGCTGAAATTGTCTAATGTCATCAGCTCATCGGCTTTGCGCATCAAGGTGCCCAAAGCCTGGGACTCAAATTGACCGGAATCAGTTTCCGTCCCGCCGTCAAAGCAGAATACCAATGTGCCGAAGGTATCGCCGGTGAAATTTAGACCGCACATTTCCGGCTGATAGGATATATACAGCATGGAGTTGCCCATGATGACATTTTTTATGAACAGCCTGCGTTCCACCTCGCGTATCGAGTGGATACTTGACTCCATATCGCTTATGTGCGCCTGCTTTTCGGATTCGCGGCTGATAGCCTGAGCTATTCTGCGCAGCGCGGAGTTAAGTTCATCCCCATTGATGGGCTTTAACAGATAATCGGTGACGCCGGCCTTAAGTACGCCGTGGGCATATTCAAAATACTGATATCCGCTGATAACGATAAACTTTGGATGGATGCCAAGCTGCTGTGCCTGATTTATCATGTCTATCCCGTCGATTTCAGGCATTCTTATGTCAGTTATTACGATATCCGGAGAAGCGGAAATGATCATTGAAAGTGATTCACGCCCGGTGTGAGCCATTCCAGCAAGCTGCATGTCGAGGTGTTCCCAGTCAATGAGCTTTACGATGAGGTGGCATATATTTTCTTCGTCATCACATATCAGAACCCGAAGCATCTCAAAACCTGCCCTTCTTTGTGTTGAAATTGACAAGAGTATAAAACCAGAAAAATAGCCTCTGCCGAAGTATTTCGGGGAGAAATAAAAGCTGCCCGGCAATCCGCATTTTTACCGCAAAACGCTGGTTTATACAATTTTTCAGTATAGCATAAAATGTTGAATTATCAAACGGAGAAAGCGACAGGAGGAGCCAGACAACGCAAGAACCGAAAATCTCCCCCCAAAGCGTAATTTTTGCGTGTTTACGCCGCATATGCGTTTGTGCAATTTTTTTGCTTTAGATTACTGGATAAAATGTGATGTTGAGAAAAAGTACAGTGAATTTTGACGAAAATTCAAAAGCGGGGAAAGGAACGTCAATTTTTTAACTCACTAAAAATGCCCCTAAAGTCAT
>Ga0160425_1002121_pt1 | contig 16787 bp, 13 predicted proteins | sample BioMet8_FD_108193 | JGI IMG/M metagenome (GOLD analysis project Ga0160425, IMG submission 108193) | Microbial communities from bioreactor (seeded with sewage sludge) at Lawrence Berkeley National Lab, California, USA - Biofuel... | ecosystem: Engineered > Bioreactor > Anaerobic > Unclassified ...
CACCTCCGCCTACGGCGGGACGGGGCTGGGCCTCGCCATCTCCCGGAACATCGTCGGCCTCATGGGCGGCGAGATCACGGTCCATTCGATCAAAAACGTCGGCAGCGAGTTCACCGTCGAGGTCGAGCTGGGGCTCACGCAGGAGGCCATCCGCCGCCGCAGCCTCGCCGCGTCGGGGATGAGCCCGCTCTACACGCTGATCGTGGACGACGACGTGATCGTCTGCCGCCACACGCAGATCGTGCTGGACGAGGCCGGGCTCAAAACCGAGTGGGTCGACTCCGGCGAGGGCGCGGTGGAAAAGGTCGCCGCGCAGCGCCGCGCCGGGCGCGATTACGACCTGATCCTGCTCGACTGGAAGATGCCCGACATGGACGGCATCGAGACCGCGCGGCAGATCCGCAGGATCGTCGGCCCCGAGGTGACCATCATCATCATGACGGCCTACGACTGGGCCGACATCGAGGAGAAGGCCCGCGCGGCGGGCGTGGACCTGTTCATGAAGAAGCCCGTGTTCGCCTCGTCGGTGACGAAGGCGTTCGAGACGGTCTTTCTCCGCCGCGAGCGCGAGGCCGAGCCCGCGCCGGCGCCCGAGTACGACTTTTCGGGCCGGCGCGTCCTGCTGGCCGAGGACAACGAGATCAACGCCGAGATCGCGCAGAACATCCTCGGGATGCGCGGCTGCGCCGTGGACACGGCGGAGAACGGCGTCATCGCCATCGAGACGTTCATGTCGCGCCCCGTCGGCTATTACGACGCGATCCTGATGGACGTGCGGATGCCCGTGATGGACGGGCTGGAGGCGGCCAGGACCATCCGCGCCATGCGCCGGGCCGACGCGAAGACCATCCCGATCCTCGCGATGACCGCCAACGCCTTCCAGGAGGACGTGAACGCGTCGCTCAAAAGCGGCATGAACGCGCACCTGGCCAAGCCCATCGAGCCGCAGACGCTCTATCAGACGCTCGAGCGGTATCTGAGGGAAGCGGACAAAAACTGAAACGGACGGGCCGGACGATTTCGTCCGGCCCGCCTTTTTTTGAGGTTTTGTAAAGAATTTCCTGAATTTCGTTGATCTTTCGACAAAAAAGCCTATAATGTAATTGTTTGAAGAAACAGAAAGGGAGGTTCATTTATGCAAATCGACAGAGTTCAGGTCAAAACCAACGCGAAAGCCGCCCTCAAGGCCAATTACTGGCCCATCGTCGGCTGGCTGGTGCTCGCGGCGGTAATCCTCTCGGCGAGCGGCGGGCTGTGCGCGGCCTACATCGGCATCGCGGCCGTCATCATCGTCACCCCGGTCATCACGACGGGCACGGCCCTGTTCTCCTACCGCGCCTATCTCGGCCGGAAGGCCGGCAGCGACGAGCTGTTCGGCGGCTTCCACAACCTCGGCCACGTCATCGGCGGCGTGTGGTGGATGATGCTCTTCCAGTACCTCTGGACGCTCCTGTTCATCATCCCCGGCATCATCAAGGGCATCGCCTACTCGATGACCCCGTTCATCCTGGCCGATCAGCCCGAGGTCGGCGCGCAGGACGCCCTCAAGCTGTCCATGGCGATGACCAACGGCCACAAGAGCGAGATCTTCGTGATGTACCTCAGCTTCATCGGCTGGTCCCTGCTCGGCGCGCTGACCGCCGGCATCCTCGACGTCTTTTACGTCACGCCCTACATGACGCTGACGCTCGGCGGCTACTACGACGAGCTCAAGCGCGCCTGGCAGGCGGAGCATCCCGCCGAGACCGCGGAGACCGCCGCGCCCGAAGCCCCGGCCGCCGAGATCCCCGCCGGCCCGGAGCTGTAAGCTTTCCGAAAAAAATCGCCCGGCGGAACAGTCCGCCGGGCGGTTTTTTGCTTTTCAGTAGAGGCTGTACAGCATTTTCGCGACCTGCGCGCGGGTGACGGAGCCGGTGGGGTTCAGCTTTCCGCCGGAGCCGGCGATCACGCCGCGCGCGGTCATCGCGGCGATGTCGCTCCTCGCCCACGAGGCGACCGAGGCGGCGTCGGAGAAGGCCGCGAGGCTGTCCTCCGCGTAGCCGCGCGCCTGCGTGCGGCCGAGGATGGCCATGGCCTCCTGGCGCGTGACGCCCGAGGCCGGGTTGGCCCAGAGCGCCTTGCCGTCGCTCGAGCCGGTGACGAGGCCGAGCGCGTAGGCCGCCTTCATCGAGGGAACGGCCCACGAGGCGATCTTCGCGCTGTCCGCGAACGGGAGCTTGACGGACGAGTAGGCGTCCGCGTCGATGCCCAGGAAGCGGATCACGGCCGCGGCGAACTCCTGGCGCGTCATCGTGTCGTCGGGGCGGTACCAGAGGTTGCCCGAGGCGTCCTTCGAGCCGTTCAGCAGCCCCTCGCGGCTGCAATAGTCCACATAGACCTTCGCCCAGTGCTCGTTCATGTCGGAGAAGGGGTTGCTCAGGCTGCCCGGGACGGCCACGGTCCTGGAGACCAGGTTGCCGCACGCGTCGGCCGCGGTGAGCTGGACCTTGTGCGCCGCGCTGTCGGCGGGCAGGGTCAGCGTGCCCTTGCCGCCGGTGAAGGCGACGCTCTGCGTCTGGCCGTCGACCGTCACGGCGACGGAGGCGAGGCCGCTGCCGCCGTCGGACGCCGCGATACTCAGCGTCCGCTCGCTCAGCGAGGCCGAGAGCGCGGGCGGCGTCGCGTCGTTCAGCGCGCCGGACGCGGCGATGAGCTGGTCGAGATAGATCGTGCCGGAGGTTTTCGCGCCGTCGGCCTCGGTGACGGAAACGCCCGTGACGGCCGTCGCGCCGGCGGGGATCGCGGCGGTGACGTACTTCCAGCCGGTGAAGCTGAGCTGGGTCAGCCACTTCGAGCTCCCGTCCGTGCCGTTTGTGAACAGCAGGGAGAGGCTGCTGCCGGAGCCGTCGCCGTAAATCCACAGCCCGACGGTGTCGGCGCCGTCCGGGAGCGTCTGGGAGAGGGAGGCGGAGACCTGCCGCTTCGCGGACGAGGCGGCCGCGGCCTTCGTGAGATCGTAGGAGAGCTTCAGGCTGCGCGCGCCGTAGCGGACGAAGGCGCGGTCGGTGCCGGCCGAGGCGGTCAGGCCCGTGCCGGAGACGGCTTCCGTCTCGCCGGCCTCGAAGCCGAGGATCGCGCCGCCCGTCGGGGCCGCGGCCGAGACGGCCACGGCGACGGTCGCGGCAGCGCCGCCCGCCGAGCAGGTGATCGTGCCGGACTTCGCCGAGGTGGTCTCGGCGGCGGTGAATTTGCCGGTTTTGTCGATCGTGCCGATGTCGCCGGCGACGGCCCAGGTGAAGGCCGTGTCCTGCGAGGCGAGGTCGTAGCCGAGGTAGGTCGCCGCGGCGGTGAGCGAGACGCTCTTGCCGGAGGCCAGGGTCAGCGACGTCACCGCCGCGGCGGTGGATTCGTTTTTCACGGTGATCGCGCTCGGCGTTTTGACGACGCGGATCGAGCGGCTGGCCGTGAGGCCGGTCGAGGCCGAGGAGACCGTCACCGAGGCCGTGCCCGCCTCGCTGCCGGCGGTAAAGACGCCGCCGTCCGTGACGGAGCCGGAATCGGCCGAGTAGACGAGGTCGGTCGGGGCCGCGGCCGCGTTGCAGGCCGCGTCGGCCGCGCGGACGGTGAGCTGCTGGGAAGCGCCGCAGAGCACGGCGCCGTCGAAGGGATAGATGTGCAGCCGCGCGGCGGCGCCGGCGGGCTGCGTGTCGGTGACGAGGAAGAGAAAGTTGGCGCACTTGCGCTGCGTCCCGTCGGACGGCTTGTTGACCGTGTTGATCGCGGAGAAGCCCGGATAGCGGGCCGCGCAGGTCGTGGAGCCGCCGCCGTCGAGGTTGACGGCGGTGACGCAGCCGAGCTCCTGCATGCGCTCGGCCAGCTCGGAGAGCTTCAGGCCCGCGGCGTAGCCGGACTGGAGGCCGTCGGCCGTGTAGAAGACGACGGTGCCGTCCTTTTTGACGCCGACCGCCGAGCGGGAGGTGCGCGCGTCGGCCGAGTCGAGCGTGTACTCGCTGTTGACCGCGCCCGCGCTGACGAGCACGTCGCCCGCGCCGCAGGCGTTGACGACGTCCTTCCAGTCGCTCGAGGTCTTGGTGGCGATCGTGACGGTGTCGCCCACGGCGAGCGTCTTGATCGTCTCGTTGAGCGAGCTGGCGTAGGGCGTGTCGACGGCCATCGAGAGCACCATGCAGCCCTCGGGGATGTCGCACGAGGCCGTGTCGGGCGCGAGCGCCGTCACCTCGGCGGTGACGGTGCCGTTCGGGGAGAGCGACGCGGCCGACGGCTTGAGCACGACGTTACAGGCCGGGATCGTGTTCTTCGTCTTGGTGTCGTAGTCGCGCGAGTAGAGCACGAAGCCGTTGGACTTGGTGAGCGCTTTATTATAATGTGTGCCGAGCGATTTGCCGTTCGGGTATGTAATCCGCACGTCCAGCCCCGGCTGGCCGATGACCGCGCCGCCGTCGGCGCGGAAGCCGATCGTCTGGATATTGCCGCTCGTGCGGAGCACGCCGTCGGTGATCTCGCAGCCGTAGGGGATGCCGGAGGACAGGTCGAAGAAGCTCGCGTTCATGCCGAAGAGGGGCGTCTTGCCGGCGCCGGTCAGCCAGGACGCGACGTAGCTGAGCGTGCTCCGGCCGTAGAGCGTCGAGCCGAAGGCCACGACGGGCCGCACGCCGCTGTTCGGCGTATAGGTCACGAAATTCTCCGTCTGACGGGCGGAGATGGCCGTCTGATAAACGACGCCGTGCGTCAGCGAGGCGCTGTCGCACAGCTCGAGCGTGTCGAACCGAAGGGAGCTGCCCAGGTCCGCCGCGCCCGCGGATGCCGCCAGCAGCGCCGGAACCAGAAGAAAAGCCAGAATTCTGCATAGCTTGCGTTTCATGAATTGCCTCCCGCGATTTCCGATTTTCGTATATGTTAACATAATCTGAAAGACTTGTAAATGTGCCTTTTCGACAGACTTCGCCGGATGTCGGAGGAAAAAGTTGACTGTAAAGGTTTTTCTCTTGACATCGGGCGCGCGGCCTGTTATACTGAAAACACTGTAAAGCGAAACATCTTGACAGGAGGCGCCTATGAGACCGGATTCCGTGACGACGACGCTCCTGCTGGACTGCTACGGCGAGCTGCTGACCGAGAAGCAGCGGACGTGCGTGGACCTGAGCTGCAATCAGGACCTCTCGCTCGCGGAGATCGCCGAGAACGAGGGCATCAGCCGCCAGGGCGTGCACGACTCCATCGCCCGCGCCGAGGCGCTGCTGCAGAATTACGAGGAAAAGCTCGGCTGCGTGGCCCGCGCGCTGCGGACCCGCCAGGCGCTCGAGTTGCTCGGGCGCGCGGCCGGGGCCCTCGCGGCGCGGGACGATCCCGCCTCCGCCCGCGCGGCGGAGCAGGTCCGCGCGGCCGCCGAGCTGTTAAAGGAGCAGGAAAATGGCATTTGAAGGCCTGACCGAGAAGCTCTCCGCCGCGTTCAAGAAGCTGCGCGGCAAGGGGCGTCTGAGCGAGACCGACGTGAAGGAGGCCATGCGGGAGATCCGCCTGGCCCTGCTCGAGGCCGACGTCAGCTACAAGGTCGTCAAGGACTTTGTCAAGACCGTCACCGACCGCGCCGTCGGCGCCGACGTGCTCGAGAGCCTGACCCCCGCCCAGATGATCGTCAAGATCGTCAACGAGGAGCTCACGAAGCTCATGGGCAGCGAAAACCAGAAGCTGAGAATTTCGCCCAAGCCCCCCACGATCGTCATGCTCGTGGGCCTGCAGGGCGCGGGCAAGACCACCAACGGCGCCAAGCTCGCCGGCCTCATGAAGAAGCAGGGCAAGACCCCGCTGCTCGCGGCCTGCGACGTCTACCGCCCCGCCGCCATCGAGCAGCTCGAGGTCGTGGGCGGCAAGCTCGGCATCCCCGTGTTCCAGATGGGCCGGACCGACCCGGTGGAGATCGCGCGGGCCGCCGTGGCCTACGCCGACAAGCACGGCAACGACATGGTCTTTCTCGACACCGCCGGCCGCCTCCACATCGACGAGGCGCTCATGGCCGAGCTCGAGAACATCAAGGCCGCCGTCCATCCCACCGACATCCTGCTGGTGGTGGACGCGATGACCGGCCAGGACGCGGTCAACGCCGCGCAGAGCTTCAACGACCGCCTCGGCATCGACGGCGTGATGCGCTCCAAGCTCGACGGCGACGCCAGAGGCGGCGCGGCCCTCTCGGTGCGGGCCGTCACCGGCAAGCCCATCCAGTTCATCGGCACGGGCGAGAAGCTCGACGAGATCGAGCCGTTCCATCCCGCGCGCATGGCCTCGCGCATCCTCGGCATGGGCGACATGCTCACCCTCATCGAGAAGGCCGAGCAGGCCTTCGACGAGAAGAAGGCCGCCGAGCTCGAGGCCAAGCTCAAGACCAACAAGTTCACGCTGGCCGATTTTTACGACCAGCTCGTCCAGCTCAAGGGCATGGGCTCGCTGCAGGACGTGCTCGGCATGGTGCCGGGCGTCAACGCCTCGGCGCTGCAGAACGCCCAGGTGGACGAGAAGGCGCTCGCCCGCACGGGCGCGATCATCCAGTCCATGACCCCCTTCGAGCGGGAAAATCCCGCCTGCCTCAACCACAGCCGCAAGCGCCGCGTCGCGGCGGGCTGCGGGCTGAAGGTCGAGGAGATCAACCGGCTGCTCAAGCAGTTCGACGCCATGCAGCAGATGATGCGCCAGTTCTCCGGCCCCGGCGCGGCGAAAAAGATGAAGCGCATGGGCAAGATGGGGAAGTTCGGCGGCATGGGCGGCATGGGCGGCTTCCCCGGCATGCCCGGTATGTAGGTTCGCAAACGAGCCCTCCGCTTCGGCGGCGGGGCGAATTTCCGATAGATGAATTTATATTTTGGAGGTGAAAACCCATGGTAAAGATCAGACTTCGCAGAATGGGCGCCAAGAAAAACCCGTACTACCGCATCGTGGTCGCGGATTCCCGCTTCCCGCGCGACGGCCGCTGCATCGAGGAGATCGGCACGTACGTCCCCCTGACCGACCCCGCCACCATCGAGGTGGACGCGGAGAAGGCCAAGAACTGGATCAAGAACGGCGCTCAGCCCACCGACACCGTGAAGGCCCTTCTGAAGAAGGCCGGCGCCATCTAAGCGCACCAAAGGAGAAAATCACGATGAAGGAACTCTTGCTCTATATGGCACAGAACCTCGTCGATCATCCCGAGGCCGTGACCGTGACCGAGGTCGAGGGCGAAACCACCGTCCTCGAGCTGCGCGTCGCGCCCGAGGATATGGGCAAGGTCATCGGGCGTCAGGGACGCATCGCCAAGGAGATCCGCACGATCATCAAGTCCGTGGCCCAGCGCACCGGACAGAAGGTCTCTGTGGAAATCGTCGACTGAACGGGTGTGCGTGGCGTATGATACGCCACGCATATTTCCGTTTTGGGACAAAACCGTCCCCGCCCGGCGGCGCCGTCCGCGGGGCGGACGGGACGGACGAACAATTTTTCCCAAGGAGGCAGCATGAAACAACAATTTCTGGAGGCGGGCGTCGTCGCGGGCACGCACGGCGTGCGCGGCGAGGTCAAGGTGAACCCCTGGGCCGACGGCCCGGAGTTTCTGACGCTCTTCCATACGTGCCGCCTCGGCGGGCGGCCCGCCGAGATCGAGTCCGCCCGCGTCCACAAGTCGCAGGTGCTGCTCAAGCTCCGCGGCGTGGACGACCTGACCGCCGCCGCCGCCCTGCGCGGCGCCGTGGTGACGGTGGACCGGGACGACGCGCCGCTCCCGCCCGGCAAGGTGTTCGTCGCCGACCTGATCGGCCTGCCCGTCCTCGCGGACGGCCGCGAGATCGGCAAAATCGCCGAGGTGCTCAACATGCCCGCCAACGACGTCTACGTCGTGCGCGGCGAGCGGGAGTATATGATCCCGGCGGTCTCCGAATTTCTCGAGGCGGTCGACGTGGACGGCGGCTTCGTCCGCGTGCGGCTGCTGGAGGGCATGGCGTCCGATGAGAATTGACATCATGACCCTGTTCCCGGAGACCGTGGGCGATATGATGAACGAGAGCATCCTCGGCCGCGCGCAGGAGCGCGATCTCATCCGCATCGAGGCCCACCAGATCCGGGACTATACCGTCCACCGCCAGTGCCAGGTGGACGACTACCCCTACGGCGGCGGCCGCGGCGCGGTGATGCAGGCAGACCCGCTCTACAACTGCTGGTGCCACGTCTGCGACGAGGCCGGCGGGCCGGTGCACACGGTGTTTATGTCCCCGTGCGGCGAGACGTTCACGCAGCAAAAGGCCCGCGAGCTGCTGCGGTACGACAATCTCGTCCTCGTCTGCGGCCACTACGAGGGCGTGGACGAGCGCTTCCTAGAGGAGTGCGTGGACGAGGAGATCTCCATGGGCGACTTCGTGCTCACCGGCGGCGAGATCCCGGCCATGGCCGTGGCCGACTGCGTCGCGCGCATGGTGCCGGGCGTCCTGCCCGACCCCGAGTGCTTCGAGGAGGAGAGCCACTGGAACGGCCTGCTCGAATATCCGCAGTATTCCCGCCCCGAGACGTGGCACGGCCTGACCGTGCCGCCGGTCCTGCTCTCCGGCGACCACGAGAAGGTCCGCCGCTGGCACCGCAGGCAGGCCATCGCGCGCACGCGCGCGCGGCGGCCGGATATGTTCGAAAAGCTGACGTTCACCGCCAAAGAGGACAAAAAAATTCTCAGGGAACTGGAGGAGGAGCAGCATGACGAATCTGGAAACGCTGAAACAATGGGTTGACGAATCGCATCGCATCGTATTTTTCGGCGGAGCGGGCGTCTCCACCGAGAGCGGCATCCCCGATTTCCGCAGCGTGGACGGGCTCTACCACCAGAACTACGACTACCCGCCCGAGACCATCCTGAGCCACAGCTTCTTCGTCTCGAAGCCGGAGGAGTTCTACCGGTTCTACCGCGCGAAGCTGCTGCCGGTCGGCGTGAAGCCGAACGCGGCGCACAAAAAGCTCGCCGAGTGGGAGCGGGAGGGAAAGCTGCTGGCCGTCGTGACGCAGAACATCGACGGGCTCCACCAGGCCGCGGGCAGCAAAAAGGTCTACGAGCTGCACGGCTCGACCCTGCGCAACTTCTGCACGCGCTGCCATAAGTTTTTCGGCCCAGACTACATCCGCGCGCACGAGCCGCTGCCCCTGTGCGACGAGTGCGGCGGCCTCATCAAGCCCGACGTGGTGCTCTACGAGGAGAGCCTCGACGAGAACTGCATCGAGGGCGCGGTCTCGGCCATCGAGCGGGCGGATCTCCTGATCGTCGGCGGCACGAGCCTGACGGTCTATCCCGCCGCGGGCCTCCTGCGCTACTACCGCGGGCACCGCCTCGTCCTCATCAACCGGGACGCGACGGCCTACGACGGCGAGGCCAACCTCGTTTTCCGCGACCCCATCGGGCAGGTGCTCGGCGGTTTATGACGAAAAAACGGCGCGACATTCCGATGTCGCGCCGTTTTTCGCCGCCGCGGGAACAAAAAAATATTTTTTACGTCACGGCGTAAAGTCGGCCCCGGTCTCTTGACATCCGCGGATAAGGCTGATATATTGTCTGTACTAGAACAAGCAATACAGCTAACGCTGAGTTTGGAGGAGCAATATGGTTGAGAACGATACCGCCATGCTGGAGGAGAAAGCGGCCCGCAAGGAAGCCGCCCGCAAGGCGAAAAAGCGGAAGAAGGCAGTCAAGACGATTATCACGCTGGTGATCGTCCTGGCCGTGCTGGGAGGCATCGCCTACGGCATGTATAAACTGTTCCACAAGAAGTCGGCCGCGCAGACCATCTGGAGCGAGCAGGTCGCGCGCGGCAGCATCACCAGCACCGTCACCGGCTCCGGCACGACCCGCGCGAAGGACGCGTCCACGATGACGCTGACCGCCGGCGGCAAGGTGCAGGAGGTCTTCGTCGCCGCGGGCGACACGGTCAAGAAGGGCGACAAGCTCTACACCGTGGACAGCACCGAGGCCCAGAAGGCCGTCACCGACGCGCAGAAGAACGTCGCGTCGTATCAGAAGCAGATCAAGACCGTCAACGACTCCTACGCGAACCTCGTCCTGACGGCGCCGTTCTCCGGCAAGCTCCTCGGCTGCGCCGCCGTGCAGGTGGGAGACACGATGTCCTCCGGCACGAAGGTCGCCACCCTGGTGGACGACAGAACCATGAAGCTCACGCTCTATTTCAGCTACGCCTACCTCAAGGAGTTCACGGTCGGCAAGGCCGCGACGATCTCGATTCCGGCCACGATGAACACGCTGTCCGGCCAGGTGGCCAAGATCAACCAGGTCAACCGCATCTCCCCCGAGGGCTCCAAGCTCTTCGAGGTCGTTTTCACGATGGCGAATCCCGGCACGCTGACCGCCGACATGGGCGCGACGGCGTACCTGACGAGCGCCTCCGGCGAGACGATCTACCCCTACGAGCCCGGCAAGCTGGCCTACAGCCGGTCCCAGGATCTGCTCGCGAAGGCCAGCGGAGAGCTGATGACCGTCAATCTGCTCGACTACTCCGGCGTGACCGCCGGGCAATTGCTCATTCGGATGAAGGGCGACAGCAACGACGACCAGCTCACCACGCTGAACACCTCGCTGAAGACGGCGCAGGACGCGCTGAAAAAGGCGCAGGACGCGCTCGCGAACTATAACGCGGTCGCCCCGATCGCCGGGACGGTCGTCTCGGTCGGCATCGAGGCCGGGCAGGACGCCGCGGCCGGCACGGCGGCGGTCAGCATCGCCAATACCTCGGTCATGCTGGTGGACGCCCAGATCGACGAAATGAACATCTCCTACATCAAGCAGGGCATGTCCTGCGACATCACGCAGCACGGCACCGACGGCGACTCCACGTTCACCGGCACGGTCCAATCCGTCAGCATGCAGGGCAAGCAGGACAACGGCGTCTCGTACTTCCCGGCCGTCATCCAGCTCGACAACCCCGACGGCAAGATCCTCACCGGCATGTACGTGGATTACTCGATGATCGCCTCGCAGTCCAACGACTGCCTGACCGTGCCGGTGCAGGCCGTCAAGTACACCCAGGCGGGCACCTGCGTGTTCGTCCAGGCCGACAAGGCCCCCGCCGGCGCGCTCGACGCGTCCACGCTCGGCACGACGGTCCCCGCCGGCTACTACGCCGTGCCCGTCAAGGTCGGTCTCTCCGACGACACCAACGCCGAGATCAAGGAGGGCGTCGAGGAGGGCCAGACGGTCTTTATCCAGTACGTGACCGACCAGGGCGACTCCTCCTCCGACGGAAGCGCCTCGGGCGGCGGCGTGGCGGTGGGGTGAGCCGATGGAACAGGAAACATCGTCCGTCCTCATCGACCTGCGCGACGTCTATAAGATCTACAACGAGGACGAGGAGAACGAGGTCCGCGCGCTCGACGGCGTCAGCCTGACGATCGACCGGGGCGAGTTCGTCGCGATCATCGGCGCGTCCGGCTCGGGCAAGTCGACGATGATGAACATTCTCGGCTGCCTCGACATCCCGTCCTACGGCGACTATCTGCTCGACGGCACGGACGTCATGACGCTCTCGGACCGCGAGCTCTCCCAGATCCGCAACCGCGAGGTCGGCTTCATCTTCCAGGGCTACAACCTCATCCCCGCGCTCAACGCGGTGGAGAACGTCGAGCTGCCCCTGATCTATCAGGGCATCCACGGCGGCCGGCGCCGCGAGGCCGCGATGGACGCGCTCGACCGCGTCGGCCTCAGCGACCGCGCCGAACGGCGGCCCTCGGAGATGTCCGGCGGCCAGCAGCAGCGCGTGGCCGTGGCCCGCGCCATCGCCACGAAGGCGCCGATCATCATGGCCGACGAGCCCACCGGCGCCCTCGATTCCCGCACCGGCCAGCACGTCCTGGAGATCCTGCACGCGCTCCACGAGGAGGGCACCACCATTATTCTGATCACCCACGACAGCAAGATCGCCGCGCAGGCGGACCGCATCATCCGGATCTCCGACGGGCACATCCTGTTCGACGGCCCGAGGGAGGAGGCAGAGCTATGAATTTTCGGCAATCGTTTAAAATGTCGATGCAGTCGATCCTGGGCAACCGCATCCGGTCGTTCCTGACCATGCTCGGCATCATCATCGGCGTCGCGGCCGTCATGATCATGGTCTCCGTGGTTCAGGGCCAGAACATCGAGCAGAAAAAATACTACGAGTCGATGGGCACCAACCGCGTCAACGTCAACGCCAGCCAGTGGGGCGGCAAGGACGTCACGCAGCAGCTCTACGAATACTGCCTGAGCCTGCACGACTACGTCAGCGGCGTCACGCCGAGCACGAGCTACTCCGGTACGGTCAAATACAAGACCAAGAACTGCAACAACTACACCGTCAACAAGAACACCATCGGCGCGCCGCAGATCTATCTCGGCAGCGACCAGTACTCGATCTGCAACAACTTCAAAATCGCCAAGGGCCGCGACATCTCCTACCTCGACGTGCGGAAATACAAAAAAGTGGTCGTGCTCGGCGACCGGCTCAAGAGCTACCTCTTCGAGTACGAGGACCCGATCGGCAAGGAGATCACCATCGGCGGCCAGACCTTCAAGGTCATCGGCGTCTACGCGGCCAAGGACAAAAAGAGCGACTATTCGCTCGACTACATGGGCGTCGTTCCCTACACGATGAACCGCCTGCTCAACAAGACCAACAAGCTGACGGACTTCACGGTCAAGGCCAAGTCCCCCGAGGCCACGACCGACGCCGTCACCCGCATCAACGGCTTCCTCAAGGGCGTCATCAACCCCCACACCGGCAGCTACTCGGTCTACACCGACAACTCCTGGATGCAGCAGAGCGAAAAGCAGAACAAGATGCTCAGCTACGTTCTGGGCGGCATCGCGGGCATCTCGCTGCTGGTCGGCGGCATCGGCATCATGAACATCATGCTCGTCACCGTCACCGAGCGCACCCGCGAAATCGGCATCCGCAAGGCCATCGGCGGCTCGCGCAAGTCGATCATCGGCCAGTTCCTCATCGAGGCGGCCGTGCTGTGCGGCGTGGGCGGATTGTTCGGGGTGATGCTGGGGTATCTCGGCACGCTGATCGCCGGAAAGCTGCTGCTGAAGATCACGCTGCTGCCGAGCATCCCGCTGACGCTCGCGGCGGTGGGCTTCTCGGTGCTGCTGGGCATCGGCTTCGGCATGTATCCCGCGGTCAAGGCCTCCGGCCTGCAGCCGGTGGAAGCGCTGCGCGCGGATTAAGGAGAGAGTTAACATGAAAAAATGGATTTCGTTCCTGCTGGCGGCGGCGATCGCGCTGACGCTGGTCCTGCCGGCGGGCGCGTCGGCCGCGCCGACCTTCGCGGACGTCTCCGACGCCGCGACGGCGCGCGAGGTGGCCGTGCTGCAGATGATGGGCGTCCTCGCGGGCACCTCGGCGGGCCGGTTCTCGCCGAACGGCACGCTGACCCGCGCGCAGTTCTGCAAGATGGCCGTCATCACGATGGGCCGGGGCAGCGAGGAGCCGCTCTACCGCTCGCGCACCATCTTCCCCGACGTGCGCTCGGGCCACTGGGCGCGCGGCTACATCAACCTCGCGGTCACGATCAACCTCGGCGCCGCGAGCGACGGCACCGGCGGCACGAAGCTCATCCGCGGCATGGGCAACGGCACGTTCCAGCCCGACCGGGCCATTACCTACGCCGAGGCCGTCACCATCCTCATCCGGATGCTCGGCTACTCCGACGCGGACGCGGGGATGCTCTGGCCGAAGGGCTATCTCGACCTCGCGGCCAAGATCGGCCTGACGGGCGGTCTGAGCCTGACGGCGAACCAGTCGCTCACGCGGGCGCAGGCGGCGCATCTGTTCAACAAGCTCCTCGTGACGAACCAGAAGGGCGCGGACGCCTACTACGGCACGCTCGGCACCGCCGAGCAGGACGTGGTCGTCACGAACGGCAGCGCGACCGCCGACGACGGCACCACCGGCGCGATGGGCACGACCAGCGGCATCTACAAGGCCGCGAGCGGCCTTGTGCCGGGCCTGCTGGTCGGGTACCGCGGCGTGCTCGTCACCAAGAGCGGCAAGGCCGTCGTGTTCATTCCCTCCGGCAGCCAGAAGACGGTCACGGTGTCCGAGGCGCAGGCGGGCTGGCTCCGCGACGCCGAGAGCGTGAAATACACGATCCCGACGACGGCCCCGGCCTATTCGTCCAGCGAGAACAGCACCTACGACAAGGTGTGGATGAATCTGACGCCCGGCATGACCGTCACGCTGTACTACGCCAACACCGGCAAGATCAACGGCCTGTACGTCGGCTCGCAGAGCGCGGGCACCGCCGCGATCGCGACGGCGGCGGGCGGCAGCTCGTTCGAGACGCTGCTCGGCGGCGCGTCGGACTATACGGTCTACCGCGACGGCACGAAGGCGTCCCTCTCGGACGTGTGCCTGTACGACGTGGGCACCTACGACGCGGCCTCGCGCGTGCTTTCGGTCTCGAGCGTCAAGCTGACCGGCACGTATGAGAACGTCTGGCCGAACCAGTCCAGCCCCGCGAAGGTCACGGTCATGGGCCTGGAGCTGCCGGTCATGTCCGACGCGATGGATTCGATGTCGGCCTTCAAGCTGGGCGAGCAGGTGACGCTGCTGCTGACGGCGGACCGCCGCGTGGCGGGGGCGGTTTCGGCCTCCGACGTGCGCGCCGACAACGTGGGCACCGTGGAGGAGGCGGACGGCACGAACGTCAAGGTCCGCCTGCTGAGCGGGCTGACGGTGACGGGAAAGAACAAGGCATCGTCCGACATGAAGGGCGAGCTGGTCACGGTCGGCTCGAGCGGCATCGGCAGTCTGTATCTCTCAAAGGTCGGCAGCTCGAACGTGAGCGGCAGCCTGAGCGTCTCGGCCCGCACGGTGGGCACGGCGGCGGTCAGCGGCAACGCGAAGCTCTACGAGCACGTCGGCCGCAGCGCGCTGCGCCAGATCGCGTGGAGCGACCTGGCGGTCGATACGGTGAGCGCCGCGAAGATCGACTACGCGCTGGTCAATCCCGGCGGAAAGATCGACGCGCTGGTGCTCAACGATGTGACCGGCGACGGCTACACCTACGGCTTCCTGAAGCAGGGCGAGAAGCAGACCGGCGGGGACGGCTCGCTGACCTATTCAAACAACACGATCGTCGTGCTCAACGCCGAAAATCCGAACGGCGGGCAGAGCATCGTCGGCAACTATACCATAAAGGACCGCCAGCCGGGCGGCATCTTGCCGACGGCGGCGGGCGACCGCATCGCGGGCTTCGTCACCCTGACGGAGAAGACCGGCGTGAAGCGCAGCGCGTTCCATGTCGGGACGGACGTCACGACCGTGACGCTCGGCACGCTGACGATGCGCGTTTCGGACAAGGTGGAGTGCTATAACGCCGTGACCGGCAAGTGGTTCGCGAGCCTCGCGGACGCGCGGGCGTTCTCGGACAATCTGACGGTGTATTACGACAAGACCCCGGCCGAGGGCGGCAAGATCCGCCTGGTCGTGGCCAACTGAAGAAGAGGAAGCGCCGCGGGCCTCGTCCCGCGGCGCTTTTCCGCGCTTTCGCGCCCGACGCTGCGGGCGCGTTTGCCGCCCCCGCCCCGTCCCTGTCATTGCGAGCCAGCGCGCACGCTGGCGCGGCAATCCGTCCTTTCGTCCCATCCGGGAGGAGGGGGCGCGGATTGCCGCGTCGGGCTTCGCCCTCCCCGCAATGACAACGGGGGAGACGTCCCCGCCCCGCGCCCTCGTCGGCGGGCCGCGCGGTGTATGAGCGACTACGTTACAGTTGTGTTACAGATGGCGTTTTGAACTGGACAAAAAGGAACACCTGTGATACATTTTAACATGCAAGGGGACGGTGCGCCTCCCGACGAAACCGGGATAGATACGGGAAGGCTAGCCACGGTATGTATACCGGGGCCGGCGCGGAGAGAATCCGGCGCCTTGACAAAGAAAAAACAGGAGGAAAACTTAATGAAGAATCTCAAAAAGGTTCTGGCGCTCGTTCTGACGGTGGCTATGGTTCTCAGCTTCACCATCGCTGCGGGTGCGTTCTCCGATACGACAACGTATGCGAAGAACACCGAAGCCGTTGATGTCATGAGCATGCTCAAAGTCATCAACGGTTATACCGACGGCTCGTTCAAGGGCGACAAGAGCGTCACCCGCGCCGAGATGGCGAAAATGATCTGCTACATCATCGCCAGCGGCGACGACGTCGGCAGCATCTATGCCGGCGCCAACACCTTCACCGACTGCACCAGCCATTGGGCCAAGGGCTACATCGCCTACGCCGCCAAGACCGGTCTGGTCGCGGGCATCGGCAAGGGCAAGTTCGACCCCAACGGCAACGTGACCGGCACGCAGGCTGCCAAGATGCTGCTCTGCGCTCTGGGCTACAACGCGACGAACGAAAAGTACGTCGGCGCGAACTGGGACGTCAACGTTCTGGCTAAGGCTGACGAGATCGGCCTGCTGGACGACCTGACCGCCACGAACATGAGCATTGCTCTGACCCGTGCGGACGCCGCTCAGATGATGTTCAACGCTCTGAAGGGCACCATGGTTAAGTACACCAGCGGCGGCACCACCGTCACCACCAAGGACGGCACCGTCGTCACCACCGGCGCCTCCACTGCTGAGGAAGTTGCCAATAAGACCTTCGACTATCGTGAGACCACTGCTTCTGCTGCCACCCTGGCCAGCGGCACCATGCAGCTCTGCGAGAAGTATTTCAAGGATCTGAAACTTGCTACTTCTTCCGATGACTTTATGCGTCCGGCCGACAAGTGGACCTACACCGACAACAAGAGC
>Ga0160425_1002123_pt1 | contig 16784 bp, 12 predicted proteins | sample BioMet8_FD_108193 | JGI IMG/M metagenome (GOLD analysis project Ga0160425, IMG submission 108193) | Microbial communities from bioreactor (seeded with sewage sludge) at Lawrence Berkeley National Lab, California, USA - Biofuel... | ecosystem: Engineered > Bioreactor > Anaerobic > Unclassified ...
GACCGCCGGGAGTCGGCAAGACCCACTTGGCCATCGCCCTTGGCAGGGAAGCGATCACCTGCGGTTACAGCGCGCTCTTCGTCGCCGCCCCCACCTTGGTGGCGCACCTGGCCCGGGCACACGGCGAGGGCAAGCTCGATGAAAAGCTCACCCATTACGCCAAGCCCAAAGTACTGATCATCGACGAACTGGGCTACCTGCCCTTCGCCTCGGACGCCGCCCACCTGTTCTTTCAACTGGTTTCACGGCGTTACGAGAGAGGAAGCCTGTGCATCACCAGCAACCGGACGGTCAGCGAATGGGATGTGGTCTTTGGCGACACGGTGACCGCCTCGGCCATCCTGGATCGCCTGCTACACCATAGCCACGTCATTACCGTCCGGGGGGAAAGCTATCGGCTCAAGGAAAAACGGCGTGCCGGCATCCTGGTACATCAGCATGTCGGCTTAGCTGAAACCACCAACCAGCCCTGACAGAGGGTCAGTTCTCGATGGCGTCAGTGGGTCAGTTCCTGATGGCGTTTGACACACAGCATCTACCATTATCAAACAAAACCGGAACGAGCGTCGAAATATCATCCACCCCGAGCGCTGAAAAATCCTCTGCGCTTTGACCGAAATACCACTAATACAGCCACTCTTCATGGCTTACCGGCATGCTGTTGAGCTGCTCTCGGCAGTGCTTCCAGGTCGGTAGATGCTTATCCATCAAAGCAACAAACAGCTTGTTATGCGATGGCTCAAGCAAATGAATCAATTCATGGACAACAATATATTCAAGACACTGGGAAGGTTTCTTGGCGAGGTCAGTGTTGAAGCGTATGCAGCGTGAGGACGGATTACAGCTCCCCCAGCGGGTCTTCATTTTCCTTACGAAAAAGTTCGCCGCCTGTACCCCCAAGATTTGCTCCCATTTTTGGATCAAGGGAGCCACCGCAACCCTTAGCTGCTCACGATACCATTTCTGAACAATCTCCTGGCGCTTCTCGTCTCCTGATTCTGGACGAACAGTCAGCACCAAATCGCTATGCGTCAGTTCCACATGTGGGGTGACTTTGGCCTCAATGATACGCAGTAAATAGCGCTGCCCCCACACAAAGTGGCTTTCCTTTTCCAAGTATTCGCGAGGCGTTTCACGCGGTTGGCTCCGCATTTTATTTTGCTGCGCTTTGATCCATCCAAACTTAGAAATAGCGAACAACCGTATTGCATCAAGACTCATTCGCAACGGTGCAGATATTTTGACCTTACCATTTGGCGGATTCACACTTAAGTGAATATTTTTTATGTCCTTTTTGAGGACATCAATAGTGATTTCGCCAAGATCTATTCGGGACACCATCAGTAGTCGCCTTTGTTCTCAAAGATGATTTGAAAGACTCGATTAACTTCAGCCACGTTTGGTAAAATACCATAAATGGCTTGTTTGATTACTTTCTCGCAAGCGTCAACCCCGCGCCAGCTATCAGGCCGGATATGCTTGACAGCGGCATCGATACGAAGTGCAAGCCCCACATCTTGATTCAGGTTATTGTACAGTGCTCGCTTTCCTGGGCTATCAATCTCTGCAGGCATAGTTCCAGCCTGACCCATTTCAACCTGCTTTGCCAGTTCTGCAATACGCTTAAGGTATTCCTCGTAATCAAGGGCCTTTGACTTTCTTGCGGCAATAATTTCGTCCAGAAGTGCCGACATCTTTTCGTAGAAAGCGGGGTCTGTGAGCTGTTCCTTGATGATCTTGCTGCGGACATTATTTTCAATCGTCTCGGCTACGGCGTCTTTATTATCTTTGATGCCAGAAAGTCGAGAGGATACGGCGTCAGCAATGCCTGTTTTCACAATCAGCTGAATCAAGCTCATGTTTTCAAAGTCAGAAATTATACGCGGTGCATCTGCCTCGATGTAGGTATCAATCAGGTGCCGCATGTCCGCCTCGTACGGCTTCATGTCAAGGCGCTCGTCGCTGGCGTTGCGGATTAACTCCCGGATGTTCAGAAAACGGTCTATTTGTTTCTTGATCCTGGTGATGTCTGCGGCTGCATAGCCCGCTGGCTCAAGTTCGTCGGCTATGTTGGCATAGGCACGCACAAGCGCGGCTGTTGCTTTGTAAAATGCAGTGCGTTGGGGTTCTCGTTCCTTAAGGTCTGATGGAACCTCTGTATTTCCGCAAAAATAGTGAATGTGTTCCAACTCGCCTTTCGGGGGTTCAACTGGTTCGCAAAGCAGAATCAAGGCTTCAAGGGAGTTGTCGAGGCGTTCCTTCCCGTTCTTAAGTCTATCCTTTAACAGAACATCGGGGTCAGCCCCGCCGGAGGAGTTGTCCAGTTCCGAGCTGTATACCGAAATGGCGTTCTCAACTTTTTGGAATAAGTCCTTGTAGTCTACGATATATCCAAAGTCCTTGTCCTCGCCATCCAGTCTATTGGTGCGGCAGATGGCTTGAAACAGGCCATGGTCCTGCATGGGCTTGTCGATGTAAAGATAGGTACAGCTGGGAGCATCAAAGCCTGTAAGCAACTTGTCCACGACGACAAGAAGCTTCATGCTCGCAGGTTCACGGTTGAAAATGTCCTTGGCCCACTCTTCATAAGTCTCGGTCTTTGACGTTCCAGGATTGGCGTCGATATTTTTCAGCAATTCAGTGTAGGTATTGTAGATAAATTGCTTGTCAGTCTCAGTGTTCGCGCCGACTTCTTCTTTTGTCACGTGCTGGGCCAGCGGGTTGTACGAAGTAACTACCGCGCACTTGCCCTTAAATGGCGTTTTTTGGAATAGAGTGTAATATTTGCAAGCTTCATAGATACTTGACGCAACAAGTATGGCGTTGCCGCGTTCACTGGATAGTCGGGGTTTGGTGCCGAAATCAAAGACGATGTCGCTCACGACCCGATCCATCCTGGACCGGGAGCTAAGGACATTGCGCATCGTGCTCCACTGCCTTTTCAGCTCATCCTTCTGCCAGTCATTCAGACCCTTGGTTTTCGCCTCGAACCAAGCGTCAATTTTCTCCTCGGAACCAAGCCGCTGGTCGATGTCCCGTGCCTCGTAAACGAGGTCCAGCACGACGCCATCTTCGACGCCCTCGCTGAACTTGTAGGTGTGGATATAGCCGCCAAACACCTCCAGGCTGGTTTGCTTGTCCTTCTTGAGCAGGGGCGTTCCTGTGAAGCCGATGAAGACGGCGTTCGGCATCATCGCCTTCATCACCCGATGGAGCTTGCCGGTCTGGGTTCGGTGGCATTCGTCTACAAAGACAAACACCTCACCGACCGTCTGGCTGGGCTGCGCCTCCAGCTCTTTGATGAAGGAATCGAAGTCGTCGACATCTTGCCGGCCAAACTTGTGGATAAGGGAGCACAGGAGCCGGGGCGCAGCTTGGCCAAGTTGACTCATAAGCTCCCGGCCGCTGCTGGTGCGCTTGATCGACTCACCGGCATCAGTGAAGACGCGTTCTATCTGCTTATCCAGTTCGTCACGGTCGGTGATGATGGCAACGCGGGCCTGAGGGTTGTTTTCAAGTATCCACTTGGCCAGGAGAACCATGACGATGCTCTTGCCGCTCCCCTGGGTATGCCAAATGATACCACCTTTGCGCTCTCGGACATGGGCTTGGGCGGCCTTGATGCCGAAATACTGGTGGACGCGGGGCAGCTTCTTTCTGCCGCCATCGAACAGCACGAAATCGTGCATCAGTTCAAGCAGGCGGTCTTTACGGCACATCTTGAGAAGGTACTTGTCCAGCTTAAAGCCGTCGTTGTCCTGCTCATCCTCCTTCCATTTCAGGAAATATTTTTCGGGAGTGCCCACGGTGCCATATTCCAACCCTTCGGAGTCATTGCCGGCGAAGACGAATTGGACCGTGGCGAAAAACCATTCATGAAACTCGGGGCGCTGGTTGGACAGGTTTTGCCGGATACCGTCCCCAATGGAGACACGACTGTTTTTCAACTCCAGCACGCCGATGGCAATGCCGTTGAGATAAAGGACGATGTCAGGACGGCGTTCGAGGTTGCCCTTGAGGGTCACTTCCTCGGCGATGGCGAAATCATTCCGTTCCGGGACACCCCAGTTTATGAGGTGGACGGTCTCGGTGACCTGCCCCGCCTCTGTCTTAACCGGCACGCCGTAGCGCAGCAGATTGTAAACCGCCTGGTTGTTGCCATAGAGGTTACGCCCATGGTTGCTGGCTTCGGTGCGCAGCTTGAAGATGGCGGCGCTAATTTGGGCCGGGGAATAACCGCTTTCTTTCAGGTGGGCGACAAGAAGGTCTTCCTCTATATTGCTGTTGCCGGGGCGGTCGGACCAGTCACCTAAGTAGCGGTAGCCCAGCTTGTCATGGAACAGGGCCAGGATGCGATTCTGGGTGACCCGCTCCGGCTTGCCTATGTCACTCATGTGCATCCCTTTCCCGTTCAAGTGTCTTCAACGCGTTCATCCCTTGGGCCGTCAGCCTGTCGCGCTGCTTGCTGCTCTGGGGCTTATCGGGAATCGTCATCTCCAGGAGGCCGGCTTCCAGTGCAGGACGCAGGTAGATCTTGCGGAAGTTGTCTTCGTCGCTCAAACCCAGTGCTTCTTGAATCTCCACACGTTTCATTTCGCCTCGAATTGCCAGGACTACTCGGGCGACCTCCCGGGTCACTTCCGGGGTGACTTCCCGGGTCACTACCCGGGTGGGGTCGGCAGACCGTCGCCAAAGGGTCGTCGTGAAGCTCCTTCCGGACGCTGCGGATTGGTCTCATACCAGCCGGATTCGCCCGGCAAGGAGTTCTTGCATCATGCCTTGCTTGATTTGACGGGCTTTGGAGAGCTTTGCTTGCAGTAAGCCAATCTCAGTAGATATATCGGAAAATAAAGAAGCGATAGCATTCTGTTCGTCGATTTCAGGAAGCCGAATTGGAGTTTTCAAGATGACTACATTCTCAAAATTAACTTGGCTTTCAGCCATCCCAGTAGTTCTTTGATCCAAGAAAGCTTGCGCTTCTTTTGTAGAGATAGCTGCAGCTAGCATTAGCGGATGTGCCCTTTTAGGATTGGGCCGTAGCAAAATCATCTTGCCAGAAACAAGAATTCTTCTTGGCACATGGTCAACCCAAGCTGTTACACCAACGCGATGTCGTGGTCCGGCTTTTGTAACAATGACATCCCCAGGCAGAACTTCAATATCGGGTTGATTCCAGAAGCGACGAGGGAGGACCTTATGCCTCTCCCAATCCCATCCATTTTCCCAGGTAATTGCTGTTGTTTTCAGCACGCCCCACTCGTAATCAGTCGAAATATTTCTTTCTTCACAGGTTGGACTGGGTCCACAAAAATGCTTAAAGATCACATCTTCAACAACAACAGTATTCCATTCCCCACTAAACCCTGGCAGCCGCCTCTTGCCAGTCAGCAACTCCTGCATCGCCCCCTGCTTGATATTCCGCTTTTTGGCGATTAGCTGTTCCAGGGATTCAATGAGGGCATCCGCATCGGACAGCGCGGCGGCGATGGCTTCTTGCTCGGATTTGGTGGGAGGGAGAGGCATCCGTATATTTTTCAGAGTTGCAATCGATAACTCTAATCTAGTCGTTCCTACTGTAGCAACTGAAATAATTTGTTGAACTCTATTTGATCTCAGCATCTGAAAACAAAAAAAATTACTCACGATATTGACAGTGCGTAAACGGGCAACATCTCGGCTGATATTTCCAAGAAATGGTATTGGAACAATACCAATTCGGCCAACTGTTCCCTTGACAGAAATAAGGATGTCTCCTCCCTGGATTCGACTCCTTGAGTACATTTTTTCTATTTTTTGTGATGCAAAATGGATATCATCTTCGTATGAAGAACCTAGATTTTTAATAGCAACAACTGGAATACCACCTGAAACGCTAGCGCCAACCTGCACTATTCCATAGCAGATAGGTGAGCTAGTGCTTGTTATTTCTTCTAATCGCGGAGCGTTCCAATCCTCCGGGATAACCCCGACCTCAGTCATCTTGTACCCTGGCTTCATTTCCATGCGAATCCCATCCTTTCCAGATGGCCGTTCACCCGCTCTTCAAGCTCGGCCACGCGGCTTGCCATTTGCGGCATGGGAGTCTCGTACCGCTCGGCCAGTTCCTTCACCCGCTGGGTCAATGCCTGACTGATCCGGTCCATCTCGCCGTGGATGGCAGTATTGAGCGCGGCGAGCCACTTGCCGTCCACCACAAGCGTCTGGATTTCGGCCTCGGTAAGCTTTGGATATTTGCCGTAAACCCAGGCGTCGAGCGCAAGCTCATGCTCCTTGACCTTCTTTTTCAGGTCCGCCTCTTTGTTGCAGAGCTTGAGCCAGGCATTCAGGACGGCGGCCTCTTCCTTCGCTTCCTTATCGCCCTTGATTTCTTTGATCCGGGCCGTGACGTTAGCCTTGTTCACCTTGTCTAGCTCGGAGAAAGCCCCCTCATCCCCGCCGTGCTCCTCTTCCATCTCGGCCATGCTGGCACTGACACTTTCAAGTTCTCCAGCAATCTCATCAATTGAAGCTTGTTGTTCAGCATAATATCGAGCCACCACCAAGGACTTGGGGACAAGGTCGCAGATCCAGCCCTTGTCCTTCTCTTTGCCTTTTTTGTCCTTCACAATGATGCGGCTGGGTTCAGCCTTCCAACCATCGGCTGCGATGAGATAGCAGTCGTCCTGCATAGTCTCGTCCCAGTAATCCATGAGATGCTGAAAAACGCAGTGAGGGTCCATCAGGGGCTTGCCAGTATAATGGGCGAGCAAATCCTCGGCCAAGGCGGCGATTGTTTCCTTCGGGTGGAAGCCAGCTTTCAACTGGCGCAAGCTTTCGGAGGACTTTTTCCGCCAGATATCGAAGTGGTCATTCATGCCTGAGATGAAGGCAGCGAACTCAGGATGCTCGTAGATGGTGGACTTGATCGCTGCCTTGTCCACGGCAAGGTCCAGATAGCCGGGACGATTGTCCTTAAAAAGCGCCTGCTTCAACTCCGGGCATACAGCCCAGTATTTGTCGAGAGCCTCAACATCAGCGGCCGGGATGCCGCCCTGCAAATGCCCTGCGATGTCCTGAAGATCTTCGGGGACCTGGCTGTCGATGTAACGGGGCAGGTTCAAGTTGAAGTCGTTACGCTCAATCTCCTCAACGGGGACCATGCGGGAGTATTTGGGAATTTCCAGGCACCTGGTGAAGGCATCGACAATCAAATGGATATCGCGAGCACGCAAGCGGTTCTTGGGGCCGTCCTTCATGAAGCCCGCACTGGCGTCAATCATGAAGATGCCCTTCCGGGCCTGGGCATCTTGTTTATCCACGACAATGATGCAGGCGGGAATACCCGTCCCGTAGAACAAGTTCGCAGGTAGGCCGATAATCCCCTTGATGTATCCCTTGCGAATCAACGAGCGTCTAATGTCCGCTTCGGCATTGCCCCGAAACAAAACACCGTGGGGGAGAATGCAAGCACCTGTGCCCGTGCTCTTGAGCGAGCGGATAATATGAAGCAAGTAGGCGTAGTCCCCCTGCTTGGCTGGCGGTGTGCCGAACGGCAGGAAGCGTTCGTAAGGATCATGCTGCGGGTCCAGGCCGGTACTCCAACGCTTGTCGCTGAAGGGAGGATTTGCCACGACGAAGTCGAAGGTCTTGAGCGTGCCCCCGTCTGAAAACTTGGGGTTGGTGAGGGTGTTGCCCTGCTCAATCCTAGCGGTGGGGTTGTCGTGCAGGATCATGTTCATACGGGCAAGGCCGCTGGTGGCCGCGTCCTTTTCCTGCCCGTAAAGGGTGACTTTCGCAGTAGCCTCGTCCCCGACCTTGAGCAGCAGGGAGCCAGAGCCGCACGTAGGGTCATAAACGGTCGTGGCGTTGGTAGTGCTCGCCTCGCGGATGCCGATGATTTTGGCCATGATCCGGCTAACTTCGGCGGGGGTATAGAACTGTCCCTTGCTCTTGCCGCTCTCAGTGGCAAAGTGCCGCATCAGGTATTCGTAGGCATCACCAAGAATGTCGTCCCCATCGGCCTTGTTCTTCGAGAAGTCGAGTTCCTTCTTCTCAAAAATGGTGATGAGGTCGGTCAGCCTGTCCACCATCTCTTTGCCGGTGCCGAGCTTTGTGGCGTCGTTGAAGTCCGGCATGTCGGAAAGTTTGTTGGCACTGGCCAGCGGGGCGATTATCTTCTTGTTGATCTGGTCCCCGATGTCCGGCTTGCCTTTGAGAGCAACCATGTCGGAGAAGCTGGCCCCTTCGGGGATCTCAATGGGGGCAAAAGGAACGCCGGCGTATTTATCGCTGATGTACTTGATGAACAGGAGGACGAGGACGTAATCCTTGTACTGGCTAGCATCCATTCCACCACGAAGAGCATCACAACTCTGCCAAATGGTGGAGTAAAGTTCAGTCTTCTTGAGAGCCATATGTTATCGCAACCTCGAAAGTGTTTATTAAACTAGAAGGATGAAGTGCCACCAAAGACAAATCTTCGATCAACAAAGGACAGGACTACTCCCCAGGCCCGGGGCTATTGAAACTTCTCCTCATCAAAATCGTGACCCGACAAATCGCACAGTAAACCTTCCCACCCGAAGACCATGCCGCTGTCCTTGCACTTCGGGCACTGCCAATAAATAACCTTCCCCTCGACGCCCTCGGCTTTATCTTCAGTGACGGTCCTCACTGGACTTTTACACGGTTTATGCCCTGGTCGCTTTCTGCACAGCGGGATCGGAAATGTTTCAATGCCGGCTTCAAATGCAGTTTCAAACGTGATCAATTCCTTTAAAAACTCGACTTTTCTTTTCAACTGAGGCAATCCAGGCTCCTCATTTTCATCAAGCCAATCACGAATATTGATCACAAAATAATTTGACATAGACAGAAAACCTGACCAAATTTCGAACTAGTACTTCTTCGCTCGTCCCTGGTATTTTCCATTGTTGTCATATATCTTGTATGAATCTCCACCATTACTTTCTTTGACTCGTCCCTCATATTTACCCTTGGAGTCATAAATCTTATCGTTGTTGACTCGCCCTTGATACTTGCCTGTGTTGTCGTAAATTCGAACCGTCTTCCCATCCGAACTTTCCTTCAGGCGTCCCTCGTAGTGCCCACGGGCATCATACATCCTTCCGTCCGTGACCCGGCCCTCGTAGCGGCCCCTCTCGTCGTACAGCCGATAGTTGTCGTCGTCACCATTTTCTTCGGCGTGAGCCAAAGACGCACCAAGGAGCAGGAATAGGCCCAAAAAAACCATTATTACCGAGTCACGTTTTCGCATGCGATGCTCCTGGGCGGGACAAACGGGACCTGACAAAGGGGAAAAGCTGGTCCCTCACTGTGCCTAATGGCTGGAACTTGTCCTACGACTACCGTTTTTGCATCCTTTTGGTTGCTTCATCTTCATCAAATTCCTCTGATTCATATGGGCCACGCCAATTCATAAAAGTTTCATGATCATCATGGTCTGGATCGACGATTGCTTCCAAGTATTCTTCATAACCAGAAATCCCGCCGACATCTTCAGGAGGGCAAGCCCTTTCCCCATCAATACAACGAGGATACTTGACGCCTTCTTCTTCCTTGAAAATCTTTTCAACGGTTACTTCATGGCACCAGTCGTCACCGAAATCATAGGTGTACAAAAACTTACCACCTTCTCCAGGAAGACTTTTGGAAACACGGTAATCCTTGTATTCCAAAAATCCCTCGCCATATTCGTCATAGTTGGTATCGGCATACGTTTTTTCATTGATTTTGAACTCGCTCAGGTGCATATTTTCCCATCCCATCGCACGCTGAATAAGCAAGTTGAGCCGATACAAAGTCACCCGACCAGAAACTTGAATCCTACGCCATATGGGAGGGTTTGACTCTTTCAGGACTATATGGAGTTGATAAATCATTCCCACCAACCATTCGTTTTTGATTGGTTATCGATCCATTTGGGCCAAGGCGACAGAGGCGTTTATTGGACACGAATCAGGACGACTTGACGCCCTTGACTTCCTTCACCGTGGCCATGGCTGCGCCGATCATTCCGGCGACATCCGCGACGCTGGCCGGCATCAGGATCGTGTTGTTGGTCTTGGCCAAGTTGCCAAAGGACGTGATGTATTGCTCGGCGAGACGCATGTTGACCGCCTCAATGCAGCCTGCTTCCTTGAGCGTGCTGAGCAGCTTTACGGAACAACCATTGAAAGGCGACCTAAGCGCCTGTTACGCTTAAAAATACCTTCAAAAAAACACTGGGGGATATGGATGGTTTCGGGCCACCCCTCCCCGGCCTCTTCCATTAAAGCCCAACCGTCCCTCGTAGGTTCGTCGTCAGGCAGAAGACTGCGCACTGCCAACAGAGGGTCTTTCCCATCCTGTCTGGGTTGGCCGTGGGCGACCTTACCATTACTCCTTCCAGCTCCGGGTCATCAGGGGTCCGGGGAAATCATCTCAATGGAAAGGTACCGAAAATGGTGCTGGCGGTCCAACCCCTTGTCGCAGTGAGCAAAAACTTCTCGTACAAACAAAGCCCCGCCGACCCTTCCGAGCGACGGGGCTGACAAGTTCGCAACCAACTGATAATAAATGCTTTCTGCGAAATACTTTTCAGTGAACAGGACGGATCACGAATCAACATGCCGAACGATCAGGAGCGTACCATCCGCATCACAGGTGACCCAGAAATCATCATCTTCTTCAACGGGCGAAGGGTTCAACCCGCAAATCTCATAGTATTTCTTGTCCAGTTTCATTAGTTTATTCAAATACACACGCAAAATCTCCATTGAAACATTGAGCGCTTGGACTATCTCTTCAGCACAATGACCACTGCGTATAAGCTTACGCAAAGATTGGGCATCAAACTGAGACTCATCTTTCATAATCACTCCTTCCAGTTAACTTTACCACTACTGTTCAGCGTCTGATCACCTTTATCATGTTGCATACTCAGTTCACCATCCAAAACATCCGCCACATTTTTGAGGTCAGGCGCTAACGAGCGTAGATATATCTCTGTCGTAGAAGGCCGCTGGTGGCCCAACAATCTTTGCAATTCAAACGTTGAGCATTTGCCACTATCAGCCAACCTGACGGAAACATAGTGCCTGAGCGAATGAAATCCAAAATGATTGACACCAGCTCTTTCACAAAGCCTTTTCATAAAATGCTTTATGACATGAACTTCTTTATAGTACTTATTACCAGAATTAGGATTAATGAAAACATACTCTTTAGATTCATCTCTATTCTTCCATTTAGTCTCCATAAAAGACTTCAGCATTGCACCCATGGTTACTGAACGAGCTTCTCTATTACCATTCTTTCTTTTTCTGGTATAAAGATTTATAATACCACGTTCAATATTAATATCAGACCATTTAAGATTGAGCACCTCTCCTATTCGGGCACCCGTACCTATAATCACATTGAGAAGCTCTTTCTCCCATGGCTCAGCCGCCATTAAAAGCTTATACACTTCTTCCTTGCTTGGCACATATCTTTCGGCATCTTCCTCGCTATACTTTTCAATCCCTCGACACGGGTTAAAAGCAATTACATTCTGAAGAATACCATAGTTAAAAATAGTACTCAACTCACGCAAGTATCTATTAGCGCACTTAGCCCCTTTCGACTCGTAAACCCTACGCATAAATTCCTGAACCATCACCCGGGTTACGTCTGACACCTCAATATTATTGTTCACAAAGCCAAGAAATTCACGCATGATATTTTTCTTAGTACTAATAGTATTCTTCATTTTCCTGCCATCAGCGTTCAAAAGATAGCTATTTGACAAGTCTAAGAAGGTCAAATTTGTCTTCTCTGGTATCGAATTCTGTTGAACAGGAATTGCCTTCATTTGTTCTCTTTGATCCTGACGGAGTCGCTCCTGCTTCTCCCACGCTTGCGCTTCCGCAATTGCTTTGAATCCGCCTTTGACGACTTGAGTTCCCAGGTGCATAAATTTGACCCGATATCTCGCCCCTGCTTTCGTTGTGTACTTCAATGGTTTGTTCATAGTTTTCGTCCTTTAAAAATTTCATAACATCAGCAACATCAAATCGAGCACCCCTTAAATCAGTGCCGGACAATGGGAAAAAATGCGGATATTTTCTCCAATTCTTCTTAAGCGATTCCGGGCTTATTTTTAAAATTCTTGCCAATTCCTTATAATCAACGATTGTCTCCTGAATCATAGCACATCACACGCCTCCTTCTGGCTTGAACAATATTGCCGAATTTTGTTAATTTAATATTAAAATTCGGTGAATTTGTCAAGTAAAAAATTATGACAAATTTGCTTCACCCTACACCCCTAGACGACCCTCACCGGCCTCCTCACATTGATTATCTTTTCAAAAACGCGAATGCAGCTAACATGCTAACAATAAAGACTTTATCACGAAAAGCCTTTGTCTGGACGGATAGTTTCCAGCTTAGCCGTCGCCAAAAACAATGGAGAGCGCAGCCAGCCCGCAACCATTGGACCTGCCGGACGCCCTGGAGCAAGACGACACAACCAGCTGACATTACGAGAAATAAAATAAAAAAATTGATTCTTGATTTTTTAAAAGTGAAAATTCAGAGACTTTTTGCTTGACAAAATCAAGCAAAAAAACTATTCAGGAGGGGAACTTTTCAAAATCAATTCACCCTAAACAGGAGGTCGAGATGAAATCCCCCCACTCAATCCCACTTAGCTGTATTGATCGTGGCACTCAACACGCTCACATCCTTACCAATGCCCAGGTGCTTGAGCAGATCAGAACGACGATCCGGAGCCATGGCTGCCTCCCCGAAAGACGAGCAATAGTGGTTCGCCCGACAGAGAATGGGCGCTATAACATTGTTGATGGCCATACCCGATTCACCGCTGCAACATTGGAACATCTCGAGACTATCCCTTGTTATATCAACCAATACGATGACGTAATCGACATGCATGCAGCGATTGTCACCGAGAACAGCCACGAAGGGATGTCAAATCTTGAGATAGGTATTATCGCGACATACATCCCTCCAAGCAAAGGTGGGCGTGGCGTCATTGGTGGCATTGCTAAGTTTGCTGAAATTATTGGATACGATATCGACCAAGTGCGGTCGTACAGAGATGCTGCGCTTGTCTATATTGCAGTAGCGGGGGAACTGACTGAAGCAGATAAGATTATATTAAAAAATAAAGTAAATGATCTCAAGCTTATTAAGCCACTGCCTGAGAACTTGTGGAGTAAGCTTGTCCAGGTCGTACTCACGCGGACAGAGGGACAAAAAAATTTAAAAGATGTCTTGAAATTTCTAAAGCAAGTTAATGCAATTGACGATTGCGATAGATGGGCAAATTTATTTTTTCCAAAAGAAAAAATGATTGACATGTACTTAGACAACGCAACCGGAATCAATGCGATCAAACGAACATTCAACACCTTGTCCAGAACAATTGACGAACTGAACAATTCTGGACGCAACAATTCTGTTGAACAACTGAATGCATGGCTTGCCAAAAACGCATTCCAAACAGACGAGCAGAATCGTGAACGCTATAAATTCAGAAACATCATCAAGCATTGTTCCGAAGTCTTAAATTTGAAAATGGATGCGATTGAGAATTTTGTCCATGAGGACTGTCTTGCATACATTCCATCCATTCCAGATGAGTCGATCAAGTTAACGTTAATAGATCCACCCTATGGTGTTTCCTACAACAGAATCGGCTGCAGTGATCAACACATTTTGAATGACACTCGCTCGGAAGCTCTTCAACTGTTGAATAAATTTGCCAAGGCGGTGTATCCAAAGATGGCAAATAATTCATATGTAATTGTATTTTGTCCAGATTTGTATGTTGGCGATTTTATACATGCATTTACTCGTCAAAATTTTGTGTATAGTCGCCAATGCGTGTGGAAAAAAAATAATCATTCGCAGGGCGACTTGTACGGTGGAGCGTTGCAAATTTGCGAATTCTTTTTGTGTTTCCGAAAATCCTCCCCAACGTTACTTGAGGCAACGACTAACCATTTTGATTATCCTATTCCGGTTAACAGAATTCACCCCTGCCAGAAGCCTCTTCCATTGCTTGCTGAAATAATTGAATCCTTCAGCGCGCCAGGAGATCTGATCTTTGATGGATTCGCCGGGAGTGCCTCTACCCTTTTAGCGGCCAAACGCCTTGGTCGGCGATACCTTGGGTGCGAGTTGGATGACAATTTTTACGCTACTGCTTTTGCTCGTCTTGAGGACGATGATCCCAACGACATCTATTAATCGACATCACATTAGAGCTTGTCCCGCAGGTGCAATTTTCTCAACTCTCACATAGCAACCTAGCGGGACAAGCAATAAAATCAATTTATTAAAACTAGCATTTACTTGATAAATTAAATTAAACAAGCAAAACAATCACCATGGAAAATAATTCAATAATTACATACAAAACACAGCTTGCAGAGAAATCACCATACCACCAATCAACATCTCATGACTACATCAACTTCCTTGAGCACAATATAAGTGAAATTTATCAAGGCAACATCGGATTATACTGGTCACGCCTTGTTACAATTGATGGCCAAAAATTATACTTCCCGTTTATCGACATTGATCCATTTTTGGACAAAGCCTCACACGGTGAACATGAGCTTATTAACGACTCTATCCACAGAGCCAATGTCCTTATCCAGACGTTTTCAGAATTAGGAGTGCTCAATCGGTTTAAATATATTGCTACAGGTGGACATGGATTTAGAGCTATCTCCGACATCCTCTTGAATCAAGAAAACTACGATGGCTTTATTGGCTTTATTAAAACAGAACTGAAAAGTTGTATCATTGATTTCCAACCATCAGAAAACACAACAGCTCCATACCAAATACTTGCACGCAAGGATAACCCTTTCCAAAACCACAAGCAATTAGTCGGCAGACATTCCGCTTTAGTCAATAGCGACTGGATTATGGATGGCTTCACTTACGACGACTATTGCTCAATTACAATCAGCGAGCTTAATCCTTATTCATACATTGAAGCAGCTAGGGAATCGTTGGGCTTTACCGTTGTGTCAGACGTATCTTCACTCGGCGCGTTTGGCAATAAGATCCGATTCTACAGAGAATTACTCAAGCACAACGACGATAGAAAAATTAACTTTTTTGATATATCAAAAAATATCAAGGCAATATCTACGGATAAAACATTTGAAATTTTAAACAGTCAAGGATATTCATTCAAGGAGATCGACAAAGGAATTGGTAAAATTTACACATTCAGCGACAAAACATGCCCTGCCTGTGGCCATTCCAATGGGAATGCATTCGTAACACCGCCATATTTTCGATTGAAATGTTTTCGGTCTTCATGTCCTGCGTCGATTTCCAATGGAGGAATGTCTTTAAATGAATGGTCGGGATTATTTCTGCAAAATGAAAACAAGAGCCAGTCACTCGTTGATCCTAATATCACACCCCAAAGGATGACTCTCGACGAGGCGCAGCAGGCTATTACTGACAGCTTAAACTCAAACAGTGATGTCTTTTTAAAGGTTACTCCAGGCTCTGGAAAAACCCATCTGGCCTTGGAATACGCTTGCGAGCAAGCTCTTCGTGGGAATAAAATTATATATAGCACTTACAACGTAGCCCAAGTAGACGAAGCTTACAATGTTGCCTTGCAAAATTTAGCCAATAACAACTTAATATACCGACTGCACACCCAAGAAGCTTCATGCAGCCATCAAGGCGATTACAAATCAATTGTTGACCTTGGATACTCGCCCTCAACTTTGCTCTGTAAACGTTGCCCCGAAAAAGAAAATTGTGAATATCACACTGAACGCACCCAAATGTATTCTGGCATCTATTTTACAACACACCACATGCTTTCCGAACTTGACCCAGATGTATTTCAAGCTGATATAATAATAATTGACGAAAATATATTGCCTTTGGTTCTCAGCGAGAACAAAAGCTTTTCAGAGGCAGATTTACGAGCACTTACTGCTCATGTCGGAGGACATGGCGCTGCCATAATTGGAGAAATAATCAAACTTACAACCGATATATACAACAAAAAGACAAGTAAATACCATGAGATCTTACTTGTTAAAAATTATCATGAAACAAACCACGACAATATGCTTGATTGTTTAAGCCAGAAATTGAGCACGACAAGCAGATCCATTATAGAGATAGTGAAAAATATTGTTCAAAATTTAAAGAAGCAATACGGTAGCCTCTACGCTTCTCGTGTAAACTATAATGTCGTTCGGTGGCTGTCTGGTTTTTATGAAGAAAATGTATTCTCATGCATATACTTCAAGAACAATGGAATAATTGAATTTTGCACCAAGCAAATCAACCAACCGCTCCTGTTTGATTCTAGATATGTATTCCTTGACGCCACTGGCAACCATTTCATCGCAAATACAATTTGCAAAAAATCAATTAAGTTCACAAATATCGGCATTGACTGGAATTGCAGGGCAACATTTTTAGAGAAAAATATCAAAAAAAGTACAGACATTCAGACTGACGAACTGACTGAAGTTATTAACTCAGGATTGTCCTACTTGAAACACGATAAAGTCCTTCTGGTTTCTTTCAAAAACAATCGTGATAGATTGCTGAAAATATGTAACGAAATACAACCAGATGTCCAATTTGAGTTTTACAACTTCTTTGGTCAAAAAGGGACAAATCAATTTAAAGATTTTGATGCTATTTTTGTGGTTGGCCTTCCCTACCCCAATATTAACACCGCATGGCAGGATGCCCATATTTTATTCCCAGGTGTTGACCAGGACGGCCTCAGGGAC
>Ga0160425_1002126_pt1 | contig 16766 bp, 12 predicted proteins | sample BioMet8_FD_108193 | JGI IMG/M metagenome (GOLD analysis project Ga0160425, IMG submission 108193) | Microbial communities from bioreactor (seeded with sewage sludge) at Lawrence Berkeley National Lab, California, USA - Biofuel... | ecosystem: Engineered > Bioreactor > Anaerobic > Unclassified ...
AGTTAGGAATGCGCGCAGCGCAGGAGCACGAGCCGAAGCCCTGCGGCGTTTGAGTCCGCGCAGCGGAGGAAAAAGGCACTGATGTGCCCGGCCGTACAGGCCACGAGTAAGCCGAGCGGCGCCTGAGCGATCTGTCCCAGCCGAGCGGCGTCTGAGCGATCTGTCCCAGCCGAGCGGCGTTTGAGCGATCTTATCTCCCTCAAATGTTGACAAGTTTTCCTCTTTATGGCGGAGCGTATCTTGCCGCCGGGTTCTTTGACAATCGGAAAAAAAGACGGGAGCGCAGACGGGACGTTTCCATTTTAGACATCAGGGATGTGACGTGTCTAAAATGATTTCACGGGGTGTCCAAAACGTCGAGCATGAGACGCCAGCTATTTTAGACACTACGTTCAAGCAGTGTCTAAAATGTCTAAAATGAGGAGCAAAACATTTTAAACACACCGCCTCAAGCGCTGTCTAAAATGTCTAAAATGAAGTGCGGAATTTGCTTTTGGGCGGTCCGGCTTTATGTTATGGCAAAACAGGAACAAGTTAGGAATAAGTTGTCATGTCCGTGCGTTCCGTCAAACCGACCGCGCCGCCTAAATACCGACAGATCGAGAAACAACTTGCCGACGCCATTGTCGGCGGGACATTGTCGGCGGGCGCTTTGCTGCCGTCGGAAACCGAATTGATGGCGCAGTTTCACGTCGGCCGCAATACGGTGCGCCGGGCGCTGGCCGCATTGCGTCGCAATCGGCTGATTGCCGGCGGGCAGGGACGGCAGAACATGGTTGCCGTCATTCCGCCGGAACGGGGAAATTTACTGCCGGCCGGTTGGCTCGACTACAACTATCTCGGGGCGGGCGAACCTGTCTATTTCGAAATTTTTGCCGCCGCGTCGCGTTACGCCGAACGGAACGGAATTCGGCTGCAATTTGTGAATGCCCGGAATCCGGAAGAATTGCATCGCTATCTGAAAGAGTCCGACCGGATGGCCGGGACGCTGATGACCGGAATTACGCAAACGATGCTGGCGCCGGCCGATTTCGACGGCTGTTGTCAATTGCTGCGGCTGGTCGCCGTGGATGAAGTTCATGGGAGTCCGGCCCGGTTCAGCGTGGCGACCGACAACGCCGGCGGCGCGCAACTGGCGGTGCGCCGGCTGGCCGCCGCCGGTCGACGGCAAATTGCGTTTCTCGGCGTCTGCCCCGGCTTCCGCAAGTATTATCCGTTCGGCGAGCGGCTTCGCGGTTATCGGGAGGCGTTGCGTCAACTGCAATTGCCGAATGACCGCGACCATGAAATCATCTCCGAACGGGTCGAGGATTTCGTCAATGTCCGCCCGCTGCTGAGGCAAACCCTTCAGCGTCACCCGGAGATCGACGCTTTTTTCGTGAGTACCGATTATATCGCGATTCAGGCGCTTTACGGTCTGCAGGGCGAATGGCGGGTGCCGGACGATATTGCCGTGATCGGCTTCGACGGCATTCTGATGGGCGCGCATACTTCGCCGGGGCTGACGACCGTGGCCCATCCCTGCGAGGAACTCGGTCGTCGGGCCGTCGAAACTTTGCAGAATCTGTTGCAGGGAACGTTTACCGGTCCCCACCGTCAGCGACTGATGCCGATTTTAATCGAACGCGAATCCGTTTCCCCATCAACGAATCATCAAACGACAACCGATCAATAAGGAAAGCATTATGAATCCTTTCGCCGCCGCCCGCTGGATCTGGACTCGGGACGCTATTGCCAATCAATATCTCTGTTTCCGGAAGAAATTCCGCTGGCAGCCACAGCCGTCGGGACCGACGCCGCACCTCGATCTGGCCGTCGACTCCGATTTCATGGTCTGGCTCAACGGAATCCGCCTCGAAGGCAGTCAGTTTTCCGACTGGCCGGAGGCCAAAACTTATACCGTGCTGGACTTGGCGAAAGCGTTGGTTCCCGAAGAAAATACGCTGGCGATTCTGGCGTACTATCGCGGCCATGAATTTCAGACGTACGCGAAAGGGCGTCCGGGGCTGATCGCCGCGATTCCCGGCGTGCTCGATTCCGGGGCCGACTGGTCTTGTCTGCCGCATCCGGCGTTTACGTCCGGAATGGTTCCGGTAGTGACCAGCCAACTGGGCTTTACCATAGCCTTCGATGCCCGCCGCAATCTCGGCGATTGGCAGGCGGCCGGATTTGATGATGCGGCCTGGCCTCACGCCGTTATTCAGGATTATCCGGCGGGTTATCGGGAAACGTTGACCGAACGGCCGCTGCCGCCGTTGCGTTGTTGTCCGCCCGTACCGGTGACGCTCGTCATGCAGGGGTTGCTGAAGCGCGACGGCGATTTGGAAACGTTTGCCCGAACGCTGTCGACCGACTGGCTGCAACCGCGTTTTTATGGAGAAGTTTTCCAGGCGCCGGAACGAATCGACAGCTATCGGCCGGTGATTTGTCCGCCCCGTCCGGGCGGTCTGCAATTCCGTCCGTTGGCCGGCGGCGACGGTTATTTCGTCGTGGTCGATCTGGGCCGGGAAACGGCCGGGATGATTCAGCTCGATCTCACCGCGTCCGCCGGAACGGTTTGCGACATCGCGGTCGGCGAGCATCTGGAAGACGGTCGGGTGCGCGCCCGGATCGGCACTCGCAACTTTACGGACCGCTACGTTTGTCGGGACGGCCGCAACCGGTTCGAATTTCCGTTCCGCCGCGCCGCCGGACGCTATCTCGAACTGCATCTGACCGGGATGACGCCGGGAGCGGCCGTGACGCTCGATTATCTCGGTCTGGCGCCGGTCGAAATCGACCTGCCGGCCGACGTCGGATTCAAATGCGACGACCAGTTGGCCAACCGGACCCATGCCGTGGCCGCCCGGACGTTGCAATGCTGCATGCACGACCACTATGAAGATTGTCCGTGGCGCGAACAGGCGCTCTATGCCTACGACTCCCGCAATCAGGCGCTCTACGGTTACTATTTGTGGGGAAACTACCATTTTGCCGCGGCGTCGCTCGACCTGCTGGGCCAGGGGCTTCGTCCGGACGGATTGCTGCAATTGTGCGCTCCGTGCCGGATGGATCTGACCATTCCGATTTTCAGCTACGTCTGGGTTTCGGAAATCGCCGAATACCTGTTGCACAGCGGCGATCGTTCGCTGGCGGAAAAATATTGCGGCCAGATCGGCGGGATGATCGAAAAACTGATGCCGCTTTACGATGAGAAAACCGGACTTTTCCGTCTCCATGACCAGAAATACCACTGGCATTTCTACGAATGGAGTCCGGGCCTGGATGGAACGCCGTTCGGCACTCGGATCGGCGTGCAGGCCGGAGCCAATCTGTATGGCTATGAAATGCTCGGTTCGTACTTGGAAATCCTCCGGGTACTGGGGAGAAAAGATGACCGTCTGGCTGCGTTGCGCCGCCGTCTGGGGCAAGCCATCCACACCCGGTTCTGGGATGAAGAAAAGCAATGTTATGCGTCGACTCTGGTCGATGGCCGCCATCAGGGTTTTCACGAACACATTCAGGCGCTGGCGCTCTATAACAACCTGGTGCCGTCCGACTGCGAACCCGCGGTGTTGCGGGCGCTCTACCGCCATCAGCTCACGCCGCTGACGTTCAGCGTTCTGCCCTATCTGGTGCGGGCATTGATGGAACGCGGACCGGAAGCGCGCGAATTCGTCCGCCGGACGCTGAAGGAAAACTTCGATCCGGTCGTATTGTCCGGAGCGACCAGTTTGTGGGAAACCGCCAAAGGCGCCGCCGATTTCGACGATGCCGGCAGTTTATGCCACGCCTGGAGCAGCATCAGCCTTTACTATGACCATGCCTACGGTCTGGGCATTCGTCCGCTGGAACCCGGTTTTGCCCGCTTCGGCATTGCCCCTTGCGCCGGAAAATGGTTCTCCGCGCAAGGCACGGTGGCGACTCCCAAGGGGGCGATCCGCGTACATTGGACGCGTCAGGCCGACGGCTTGACGTATGAGGCGGAAGGTCCGGACGAACTGCTTCCGGAACTGCGGCCCTATCCGGAATTTCCGGTCAGGAAAGCCACTTACAACGGCCGGGTGTTGACTCCGATGCCTGACGCAGCGGTTTGACCTGGCGGCGGAACTCGGCGGGACCGACGCCGAATTCCCGCTTGAAAGCCCGGCTGAGATGATAGCGGTCGCAAAAACCGGTGTCGGCGGCAATCTCGTCGATGCCGGTGTCGCTGAAATGCAGGAGTTTGGAGGCGTCGTTCAACCGTTTGCGACGGGAATAAGTCTGCGGCGGTTCCCCGACTTCCTCCCGGAATAACTGGAGAAAGCCGTTGACGCTCATGCCGGCAGCTCGGGCGAGTTCCCGATTGGACACGATGTCATGCCGGGTTTCGATGACCGCCATCGCCTGAGCAATGCGGGGATCGTAATGGCGTATCGGCGCCACGTACTCCGGCAACGCCAGCATGCTCGAATAGATCAGCACTTCCATTTGCAGCATGGTTTTCCAGTTATTCCGCCGGACTTCCAGTTCCTGCGCCAGTCTCCGGCCCTGTTCGCCCAGCGCCGGAGAAAGGATTTCAAACATTTGCGGCGGCACTTCCGCCAGCGGCCGGTCCAGCGAAAAGTGCAGATAAAGATGCCCGACTTCCTGTTCCGTCCGGGTGGAGTAGACGGTGTCGGGAGACAGCATCACGATCTTGTCCGGGCCCAGTTCCACCTCCCGCCGGTTGACTTTGACGAACGCCCCGCCGACGGAGTTCCAGTAGAGCCGCCAATAGGGCCCCGCCACGTCGTGCTGGCTCCAGTTCCAGCAATGAGCGCCGCCCAGTTTCAGGAACTCGAACATGTGTATTTTTACATTTATACCGTCGTTCATTTTTACCTGAATTGACATGATTATATTACTAATATACACAAAAAATGAATTTCAATCCATTTCTTTTCGCGGTTTTTTCCGTTATCCTAATCACAAAACCAAAATTGCTGTTACGGAGTACCCGAGTTGATGAATGCATCCTGGATTGCACCGGAAAATTCCGGTCATGAAAAAAATTACTATTTTCGGGTCCGGAAAATATTCCGGCTCGAACACCGTCCGGAAACCGCCCCGTTTCACTTGGCCGCGGAAAGTTATTATCTGCTGACCGTCAATGGCCGGACGGTAGGTCGCGGTCCCGCCCGCGGTACTCATACCGTTAATTATTTCGACACGTGGGATCTGGCTTCCGAACTTCGGCCCGGTGACAATGAAATCCTGATTCTCTGTCAATGCATGAACGTCGACGACTTTGTTTCCGCTCCGGCGCAGCCGGCGATCATTGCCGAGTTGGACGGCTTTGGGGGCACCGATGCCAGTTGGGAAGTCCAGCCGGCTACGGAATGGCGACGTGATGTCAATTTCTATTCGATACAGGTCGGTTTTGCCGAATGGCGCGATTTCCGGAAACAATCGGACCGTTGGGCACCGGCGCAAGTACTGCCTCCCGACAGCCCGGTTCTGGCCAAGCGTCTGCTTTCCCGCGATGTTCCCGAGCTGCAAGAAACGGTCTATTTTCCGGCCGACATTCCGGTTCAGGCGGCCACGCCGCCGCTGGCCGATGCCGACGACAAAAATATTCACAAAATATTCACATATGAAACGCATACGCCGTTGGCGCGGAATCTCAAATCGCTGCTTCAGCCCGGCGGCGGCGATACCGTCATTACGCCGCTACCGGATGGCGGCGGCATTGCGATGGTGTTCGATTTCGACCGGGAAATCATCGGCCGGTTCGAACTGGATATCGCCGCCCCCGCCGGAACGATCATCGACCTCGGCCACGACGAGGAACTTTGGAATCACCGGATCAAAACCGACCATTCCCAGGAATCCTATACCTTCACCGACCGCTATCTTCTCGACGGCCGCCGTGTCGTGGTGGGCAATACGCTGCATCAGCGCGGCTTCCGGATGGTTCAAATCGTTATTCGCAATCTTCAGGAACCGGCGATCATCCATGGGGTCCGGGCGGTCGATGCCCGTTACCCTTATCCGGAATCCGGCAGTTTCAACTCCAGCGATATGCTGCTCAACCGGATCTGGCAAGTCTGCCGCGAGACGCTTTCGGCCTGTACCACCGACGTTTTTACCGACTGTCCCTGGCGGGAACGTTCCTTCTGGGTCAACGACATGATCGTGGAAAATCGGACCACGCTGGAAATGTTCGGCGATCCCCGCGTCAACGCCCGGGCCTTCCGGATGGCGCTTTCCGACGCTTTTGACGACGGTCTGATTCCCGGGGTTTGTCCTTGTCCCCGAGACAAGCGCGTACTCATTTTGCTGCCGACTGACCTCTACATCACGGAAATGCTCTCCGACTACTACCAGTATTCCGGCGATGCCGCACTGGTCCGGGAGATGCTGCCCGGGCTGCTTAAAATCATCGCGGTTTTTCGAGGATGGGAAGATGCCGACGGCCTCCTCAATCCACCGCCGGAATACTGGAATTTCTTCGACTGGTCCTATGAACTCAATCATTTCAACTTCAACGGACGTCAGACGTCGCTGATGAATTATTTCTATCTGATGGCGTTGAAAAACCTGGTCCGGCTGGGACGCGAAGTCGGCAATGCTTCCGACTTTGGCTGGATGGAAGAACGCATCAAAAATCTTCCCGCCCGAATCACCGCCCGGTTCTTCAAACCGGACCGTCGACTGATTGCCGATGTGGTCGATCTCAATGCCACTGGCGGACGGTTCAGTCAACTGGCGCATGCGCTGGCGCTGCTGACCGATGCCTGTACGCCCGACCTGCGGACCGTCGCGGCGAAAGCGCTGGTCGACCCGGAACTGCTGATGCCGGAATACTATTTTCACTTCTTCATTTTTCAAGCACTGAATATTACCGGGCAAGGTGCCGATGCGCTGGCCCGGATCCGAAAGTATTGGGGAGAAGTCGTCGAGACCGGCACCCCCACCATCTGGGAAGCCGGTATTCACGGTCACGGCAAACAAGCCTACGGCGAAGATGGCAGTTTATGTCACGGATTCGCCACGTCGCCGGTTGATTTTCTCCAGGCGGCGGTTCTAGGCGTCCAACCCAAAACGCCGGGATTCCGAACGTTCACCGTCGTCCCGCAACCGTTCGATCTGACCTTTGCGGAAGGCCGGATTCCCACTCCCGCCGGGAATATCACAATCCGTTGGGAAAAACAGCCTGACTATCTGGCGGTTACGTTGAACGTGCCGCCAGGACTGACCGCCGTTACCGCCGCCGGCGACTTGGCCGCCGGTTGCCATCAATTCCATCTCGAACTTCCCCAATCTAACCAATTAAAGGAGAGAAAAAATGCGTAAATACGCCGCTATTCTCGGCAATCTCGGTAACACTTGCGACCGTTTCTGTGGTAGTTATAAAGATAATCCATCGTCCTTGGAAATGCTTAAGCGCGCCGGCAAAATCGACGGAATCAAGGGCATTGAACTGGTCGGTACCTGGGATATCCGGCCCGATAACGTCAAAGAAATGAAAAAAGCATTGGACGACATGGGCGTGGAATGCGTCTCCATCATTCCCGATCTGTTTGCCGACAAAGCTTGGGGGAAAGGCAGTCTTTCCGCCGGCGACCGGGCCACTCGCGATCACGCCATGGACTATATGCGTCAGATGTGTCGGATCGCTCTCGACATGAAGTGCGGCATCATCAATATCTGGCCGGGACAGGACGGCTATGACTATCCGTTTCAAGGTAATTTCATCGAACAGCGTCAATGGTTGACGGAAAATATCGCCGCACTGGCTGAAGAATTTTCCCAGTTGAAATTCTCGCTCGAATACAAAGCCAAGGAACCCCGGACACATTCGTTCCTCGCCCGGATGGCCGATACTCTGCTCGTCTGCCAGCAGACGGGACGCAATAACGTCGGCGTCACCATCGATACCGGGCACTCCTTTCTTGGCGGCGAAAACGTCGCGGAAGCAGTCGTCTTGGCCAAACTCGCCGGCGACAAGTTGTTTCACATGCACTTCAACGACAATTATACCGCCTGGGACGACGACATGATCGCCGGTTCGATTCACAGCATCGCCTATCTTGAACTGCTTTACTGGCTGGACGAATGCCGTTACTCCGGCTGGCTGTCGATGGACCAGTATCCCTATCGGGAAGATGCCACCGGCGCCATCAGCGAAAGTATCAACTGGCTGAAGGCGTTCGACACGATTCTTGGCCGCAACCGGGAAAAACTTACGGCCGCCGTCAAACGCGGCAATGCCGTGGAAACCTCCCGTCTGCTGCGGGACATTATGATTGCCCAATAGCAAAGTTGGCGAGTCGACATAAAAAATATTCCGGCGCGAGCCCGCAATTACAAACTCGCGCCGGAATTTATTTTTTCACAGTCAAATGGATCGCTCGCTAAAACCGTCAACGCCGCCCATGAAAGCCGCCGGGCACCACCGGACCGGGACCATGGTGAAAGCCGCCGGGACCGGGACGATACCCGCCGCCAGGCACCACCGGACCGGCCCCGGGGTGACCTGCGTACGGATAGAATCGGCCGCCGTACCATGCTCCGTTGCCATGAAAGTAACGAGCCGGATAATAGCGCCCGTCATAGGGAATATAGTAATTATTCCAGAACCAGTAGTTCCAGGTATAGGCCGGATAATAATACCCGCCGTAATAAACCCAGACCGGGGTTTCCGGGCTGACATTGATACTGGCTGCCAGCGTCGGATTATAGATTACCTGATTGGGATCGGTAATCGCAACAACTTGTGCGCCGACCGGCGGAGTAATCACGGCAGCGGATTGAATACTGTTGCCATAGCTGACGGTCGCGGGCGTGGTTGTTGTCGTTGTCGTTGTCGTCGAACCTGTGGCGGTTGCCGGTACGGCATAAGTTGCAGTTGCCGTGGTTGCTGTCGCGGGAGTTGTGGTTGCTGTCGCGGGCGTTGTGGTTACTGTCGCGGGCGTTGTGGTTGCTGTCGCGGGAGTCGGAGCAGCAGTCGTAGCGGCGCTGTTGGTGTTGGTGGTAGCGGCGGTTGCCGCCGGCGTATAATTGGCGGTGACGGTGGAGGCCGACGCGGAATTGGTCGTTGCATTCAGAGTACTGCCGTTATTTTGCGCCAGCATTTTTTCGAATTGCGCCGCTTTGGCAGCGTCATAGCCGTACTGGGTAGCGGTGGCGGCGGGCAAATCGCGAAAGTCTACCCAACAGGCTTTCTCATTGCTGATAAAATTGATTCCGATCGGCGTTACTTCCGTAATTTTGATGTCTTTGTAAACGGTTCCGTCATTGGTGACCAAGTCTTCACCGTAAACCATCCCGGCAGTCAGCAATGCCGACAGGATCAATACCGTATAACCCTTACCCTTATTCATTCTGATACTCCCTTCTGATTATTCTCATTTTTGAAAAACACCGGATTTTTCATTTTACCGGCATTACGCCCGCGTGATGATCCGAATCACGAAATTTGCTAATATTGTCGATTGAAACACGTGTTTAGTTACATTTTCATTTTATTATAATGCCGATTTTCCGGTTGTCTATCTTGGAATGCTTGCTTTTTCCGTCAGGATAATTTAAATTAACAGATAGGTTGTATGAGGAGTAGCTCATGGCCAAGATAGTCTGTTTAAGTGGAGCAAATGCCGATTATGAATATCAGTTGCCGTCAGGCAATTGTGAAATTTCATTCGGCCGTAGCGATGAAAACGATATTTGCGTTCTGGATCGCAAATCGTCGCGCTTTCATTGTAAACTCTCGGTCAATAACGGCGAAATCGTACTGGAGGATTTGAACAGTACGAATGGTGTATTTGTCAATCACCAGCAGGTCAGCGGCCGGCAAAAGCTGGCATACGGAGATTTTATTGGGATCGGGCAGACCGTTTTTACCATTCTGCGGGACGCGGGAACTGATCGGACCAATAACAATGTAAAGAGTGGAATCGATCTGATGAAAGAAATGGCCAATACCAAAATCAACCTGTTCGAAGTGACCAAGACCACGGCGTTTCGTCGGGTCAAAATGGAACAATCGGGCTCCCGAACCGGTTTCCTCTCTTTTTTTGAAAAAAAAAATAGTGCTTGAACCGTCGGGTTCGGACGGTTTCAACCCCCAACGTTTGCAGTGGAAAGAAATGAGCGAAAATGCCTGAGCGTAAAAAAGTTTTCATAGTTCAGATCACAGCGGATGAATGCAAAGGGTGCGAACGTTGCGTCCATGCCTGCCCCAAAAAAGTTCTGAAAATGTCCGATTCCTTGAATATCAACGGCTTGCCTCATGCCGACTATCTCGGCTCCGGCTGTATCGGATGCGGCTCCTGCTTTTACACCTGCCCGGAACCTGGAGCCATTACCGTGATCGAGGAGAGTGAAGATTGAATTCCGAAACTGATGTGAAATATAATAACCGTCTGCTGCTGAAAGGCAATGAAGCGGCGGTTTACGGTGCGTTGTTGGCCGGATGCAGTTGTTTTTTCGGCTATCCCATTACCCCTGCCAGTGAAATCGCTCACGCGGCGGCCTTGCTGTTCCCCCGCTTGAAGCGAACCTTTGTCCAGGCGGAATCTGAAACCGCGGCGATCAACATGGTGTTGGGCGCTTCTTCCATGGGACGCCGGGTGCTGACCGCTTCTTCCGGACTGGGAATCAGTCTGAAGCAGGAAGGCGTTTCCTATCTGGCCGCCAGCGAACTGCCGGCGGTCATCATCGACATCATGCGCGGCGGGCCCGGGTTAGGAAACATCGGCCCGGAACAGAGCGATTATAATCAGGTCGTCAAAGGCGGCGGCCACGGCAATTATCGCTGTATCGTGCTGGCCCCCAATTCCAGTCAGGAAATGTGCGATATGACCATCAAGGCATTCGCGCTGGCCGACCGTTACCGCATTCCGGTATATGTGCTGACTGACGGCGTGATCGGACAAATGCTGGAATCCGTCGAATTACCGGAGCCGTTGCCGGAACCGCAACTGCCAACCTGGGCGCTCGACGGTACCCGCAACAGCCGGAACAACTATATCACTTCCATTTATCTGGAACACGACGATCTGGAAGCGCTGAATCAGAAGCTTTGCGCCAAATACCGCGAAATTGAAGAACGGGAACAGATCGTGGAAACGTTTATGGCTGACGACGCCGAGTTGCTGATTGTCGGTTACGGCATTGTCAGCCGGCTGGCTCGAACTGCGGTAAGCCGGTTGCGGGAGGAAGGACTCAAAGTCGGGCTGATCCGCCCGAAAGCGCTGTTTCCTTTTCCCAAAACGCTGCTCCGGCAGACTGCGGAGCGCAAGATCGAATTCCTCTGTGTTGAAATGAGCAACGGTCAGATGATTGATGACGTCAAACTGTCGATCAATTGTTCACGGCCGGTGCATTTTTACAATCGCATGGGCGGCAATACCCCGTCGGTGGCCGAGATCATGACCAAATGCCGCAATATTTTCGCCGGCCGCTCCACCCCTTATTGATAACCGAACGGATGATGCAACATGATGACTAAAAAAATTAAATTCGGTAAACCCCAGGGGTTCTTCGATACCTTTGAGCGCCGCCCCGGTCCGATCAAGAAAAACATGCACTACTGCGCCGGTTGCGGCCACGGCATTCTCCACAAACTGATTGCCGAAGCCATCGGCGATTTTCAGCTTCAAGACAACACGGTCTTCGTGTGTCCGGTGGGCTGCGCGGTCTTCGCCTACTATTATTTCGACATCTGTGCCGTGTCCGTCCCTCATGGCCGGGCGCCGGCGGTGGCTACCGGTATCGCCCGTTCGAGTCCCGACACGCTGGTCATTTCCTATCAGGGCGACGGCGACTTGGGCGCGATCGGGTTCAATAATTTCATCCAGGCGGCCAACCGCGGCGAAAACATGACGGTATTTTTCGTCAACAACGCCATTTACGGCATGACCGGCGGCCAGATGGCGCCGACGACATTGCCCGGTCAGGAAACCATGACTTCGCCCTACGGACGGTCGCCGATGAACGAAGGCTATCCGCTCAAAGTTTGCGAAATGGTTGCCGCTCTCGACGCTCCGATCTATGTGGAACGCGTGGCATTGACTTCGCCCAAGAATATTATGAATGCCCGCCGCGCGCTGCGTAAAGGCCTTCAGAATATGAAAGAGCACAAGGGGTTTTCGCTGATCGAGTTTCTGTCCGGTTGCCCGACCAACTTGAAAATGAATGCCGTCGAGATGGATGACTTCATCGAACATAAAATGACCACTTATTTTCCGCTTGGCTGCTTCAAAGATATCGTGGCGCAGCGGGAACCGATTATCCGGCCCCGTCCGGTTTTCGATGCGCCGTCAGTCAAGAAGGCGCTGTTCGATCCCAAATCCGACATTGGCGTCGACGCTGATTTCCGCAATGTTTCCGAAGTGTTCAACAAGGAACGTCGGATTAAGATCGCCGGTTTCGGCGGCCAGGGCGTACTCAGCCTCGGCTTGATGATCGCGTCGATGGGCAAACTCCGGAATTTCAATGTGGCGTGGATGCCCTCTTACGGTCCGGAAATGCGCGGCGGGACCGCGTATTGTTCGGTGGTACTCAGCCGGCAGCCGGTCGGTTCGCCGATCATCGACGACAACATCAATCTGCTGATTGTCATGAACCAGCCGTCGATGGACAAGTTCCTGCCGCAACTCAAGGAAAACGGCGTACTTCTTTATGACAGTTCGGTAATCGACGTCCCCCAATGTTCCCCCGACAAGAAAGTCTTTGCCGTCAAAGCCTCTGACATCGCCAACGAGATCGGCAGTATCAAATACGCCAACTCGGTCATGCTGGGCGCGCTGGCGGAAGCTCTGATCGGCTACTATCTGGAAGGCGACGACAAACAGGACTTCGACCGCGTTTTCGAGGAAGCCATCATGGAACGCTTCAGCCGGAAACAGGATGTGATCAAACTCAATATTCAGGCTTACCACGCCGGCAAGAAAGCGGTTCTGGAAACCTCCCAAAACCGGAAATAACGCCGCCCATGTTAGCCAAACGCATCATTCCCTGTCTCGACGTCACTGCCGGACGAGTCGTCAAAGGCATCAACTTTGTCAACTTGATCGACGCCGGCGACCCGGTCGAAGCGGCCATGGAATACAATCGCCAGGGGGCCGACGAACTGGTTTTTCTCGACATCACGGCGACCAGCGATCACCGTGCCACGATGGTCGACGTGGTTCGCCGGACGGCCGAACAGGTTTTTATTCCGCTCACGGTCGGCGGCGGCATCCGCGAAGTCAAAGATATGCGCCTGATGCTCAATTCCGGGGCCGACAAAGTCTCGGTCAACAGCGCCGCCGTCAAAAATCCCGATCTGATCCGGGCCGGGGCGGAGAAGTTCGGCGCCCAGTGCATTGTCCTGGCCATCGACGCCCGCCGCGTTCCCGGCCAGCCGGGCCGCTGGGAAGTTTATACCCATGGCGGCCGTAACCCCACCGGTATCGACGCGGTGGAGTGGGCGGTCAAAGGGGTGGAACTCGGCGCCGGTGAAATCCTGCTCACCAGCATGGATTGCGACGGCACCCAGGCCGGATACGACCTCGAACTCACCCGGACGATCTCGGCCGCGGTCCATGTGCCGGTGATTGCCTCCGGCGGCGCGGGAACGCTCGATCATCTGGTGGACGTTCTCAACGACGGGAAAGCCGATGCCGTGCTGGCCGCCAGTATTTTCCATTTCGGCACCTTTACCGTGCCGCAGGCCAAGGCCTATCTGCGCGATCGCGGCATTCCGGTAAGACTGTAATCCAACCGCATAATACGGATATGACATGAAATGCAGCAGATGGCTGCCGGCGGGAATGCTCGGGTTTCTGGCGGCGCTGTTATTTTTTCCGGTCTGGGGACAGGGGCTTTTCTACCTGCCGTTCGATGTTCTGCCGCTGTTTTATCCCTGGTATCAGACTCCATTGACCTCGTATAATACGTTGGTTTACGATCCTCTGCTGCACAATTATGTTGATTATCAACTCTTTCTCAATACCGGCTTTTCGTGGTGGCGAAGCGATTGTCTGGGCGGGTTGCCATTTGTCGCTTTCTGGAATCATCCGGTCAAATTACTGTTGCTGGCCATGGCGGTTTCTCCCGCCAACCTCATGATGCTGCTGGAGGCGGTTCATGTGTTGCTGGCCGGCGGCATGACGTATCTGCTGCTGCGCCAATACCGGATGAGACGCTTGCCCGCCCTGACCGGCGCAGTCGCCTGGATGCTGAACGGCTACGTGATGGTCTGGCTGGAATATGAATTTTCCGTGGCATTCGCCGCCATCCTGCCGGCCACGCTCTACTTTATCGAGCGCTGGTGGCGGAACACCTCCTGGCGGGCATGGCTCGGCATTGTTCTCTGCATGGCCTACGCGCTGGCCACCGGATTTCCCCATTTGTTGATTTACTACTTTATCCTGCTTGCCGCTTATCTGATCTGGCGGGCATTGACGCGGGAGAAAACAGTCGGGTGGGGCGGGATTGTCGGGCGGGCCGGATGGATGTTGCTGGCCGTGGCCGTGGCAGTACTGGCGGAAGGGTGCGTGGTCATTTCAGGACTCGCCGGATTGGCGGAAAGCCAGCGGGGCGGCTATGATTTTTCCGCCCTCTACGCTCATACGGCACAGGTTCCTCCTGCTTTCCTGCTGACCCTTTTTTCTCCGGGACTTTTTTCCCTGCCGACCATGGCCAATTCGGTGATGATTGGAACCGGTCATCAGGCCTACGGCAATTCCAACGAACTCTGTCTGTTCGTCGGCTTTCTGCCGCTGGCGCTGGCTTTGATCGGAGTTTGGTGTTACCGCCGCCGGACAACTTACTTTTTTCTCGGCGTTGCGCTTTTCTCACTGGCTTCGGCCATGGGGTCGATCGTCTACTACCCGCTGGCCCGCTGGGTTCCCGGTCTGGCGCTGTCCGCACCTACGCGGATTTTGTTTTTCTGGGGATTTCCCCTGGCCGTGCTGGCGGCGGCGGGCATGCAGGTGATCCTGGGAGACCGACGTTCGCGAGGGGCGGCATCCGTGATTCTGGTGGTTCTGCTGGCCGTGCTGATCGCCATTCCGATTGCAACCCAGTTCGATCCGGTCTGCCGGGGGTTATTGCCGGCGGCGTATCAGGCGGAACACGGCATTCCGGAATGGGTCCGGTGGTCTTCGCCCTATGTCTGGGTGCCGCTGGCGGGGGCATTGCTGACCGGGGTGCCGGCCCTGCTGGCATTGTTTTGCCGGCGGCGAGTCCGGCGGACGATTCTTTATGCGGCAGTGTTGCTGCTGGGCATCCAGTCGGCCGGGTTTGCCATATTCTACAATCCACGGTGTGCACGAACCGAAATCTATCCGGAAACCGTCGATACGGCTTTCCTTCGTTCGCTGCCGCAACCGACCCGCTATGTGATGATCGGACACAATCTCAACGACAATGTCCTGTCGCCGCTGGGCCTGGAGTCGTTGAGCGGTTATCAGGGTGTCTATTCCCGGCGTTACGGCGAATTTCTGGCCATGGCCGGCACCGGTCGGCCGGATTTTCAGCATGTCGATACCCGCTGGATCTGCTTTGAATCCTTTAACTTTCCGCTGTTCAGTCTGGCCAATGTTCAATTTTTGTTCATGCCGCCCGATGCCGCGCCGATAAACAGTCTTGGGCTGGAACCTATTTACCGGGGAGGCATCACGGTTTACCGCAACCGGAGCGGTCTGCCTCGTGCTTTCTGGACTGCCGCCGCCGTCCGGCTTGACGATGAGGCGCTGCGGCAGACGCTCTGCGCGCAGCCGTTGACGAAACTGGCCCGGACGGCGTTACTGGAACATCCCGGCGCCCCGATTCTGACCGATCCGATAACCGCGCCGCCGTCCGCCGCCGTCGAGCTGTTCGACTACCGTCCCGACCGGATACGGCTTCATACGGACACGTCACAGCGGGGCTATCTGATTGTTTCCAACAATTTTACCCCCGACTGGCAAGCTCGGATCGATGGTGTTTCTGCCCCCGTGGAACGGGCCTATTACACCTTCCAGGCGATTGCGTTACCGGCAGGAAAACACGAGGTGGAATTCCGCTATCATCCCCGGATGCTGCAAATGGCGGTCTACGGCGGATACGGCGTCTGGATACTGTTGCTGGCCGCCGCCCTGTTCGGCTTTTTTCACCGTCCCTCCCGCAACGAAAACATTAGAACAATAGAACATTAGAACAATAGAACATTAGAACAATAGAACATTAGAACATTAGAACATTAGAACAGGGGAACAGGTTTTTAGCCATTTTAGACAGTGCTTGAGCATGGTGTTTAAAATGTCGGGATTTCAGCCGTCCACGGCATCAAGACAAAACATTCCCAGACCGGGTTCGCCGGATTTTCGTACTAATCCGGTCCCGGTCTCAAACGCCGATTCGTTCCGTCTTTTCCTTCCGATTGTCAAAGAGCCCGGCGGCAAGATACACTCCGTCATAATAAGGAAAACTTGTCAACATTTGAGCCGGCAGCGTGCCGGTGCGTTATACCGGTGCCCCGGGTGCGACCCGGTGCGAGATTACCGGGGCATACTCCGCTTCGCGTCGGCCCCTGGACCCCCGAAATCACCCCTCGACGTCGTTATGCCGGTTACACGAGGTCAACTGTCCGCTGTCATGTCCGAGATTCTCGAGCACCAGCGAGAGAATACGGCGACCGTGCGGCGAATTCGAGCTTTCGCGACGGCGTTAGCCGGAGCGAAACCGAATTCGCCGCACCATCCCGCACCGGCACGTTGCCGGGCGCGGTCCAGCGGGCGAATACCGCTGGTCGCACGAAGTGCGAAATCCCCTCCCTCCCCGCTACCGCGACG
>Ga0160425_1002127_pt1 | contig 16764 bp, 16 predicted proteins | sample BioMet8_FD_108193 | JGI IMG/M metagenome (GOLD analysis project Ga0160425, IMG submission 108193) | Microbial communities from bioreactor (seeded with sewage sludge) at Lawrence Berkeley National Lab, California, USA - Biofuel... | ecosystem: Engineered > Bioreactor > Anaerobic > Unclassified ...
CCGCTATTACAACGATCGGCGTGTGCAGCGCAATTTGGGCGTTCTGACGCCGATGGAAAAACACAATCTGGCCTTGGCTGCATAAAAAGCAGCCGGCAGTGGGTTGATACCCTCTGTCGGCTGAGAATAATTTTATATTATTTCATTGTCCTATTGACGGGGTGCGGTTCAAAGCGTCCGGTTTTTTTGTGTTTTCAATTTACCCATATTATGATACAATAATAAATTAGTCTGAAACATCGGAGCGTGCAATGGGAGAATTCAGGGTAGTAAGTGAATACAATCCCTCCGGCGACCAGCCGGAGGCGATAGACGCGCTCTCTCAGGGCGTGGAGGCCGGTCTTGACGAGCAGACGCTGCTGGGCGTCACAGGCTCAGGCAAGACCTATACCATGGCCAAGGTCATCGAGAGAGTGCAGAAGCCCACGCTGGTGCTGGCCCACAACAAGACCCTGGCCGCACAGCTGTGCAGCGAGTTCAAGGAATTTTTCCCGGAAAACGCCGTTGAATATTTCGTATCTTACTACGACTACTATCAGCCGGAGGCCTATATTCCCCACACTGACACCTACATTGAGAAGGACAGCGCCATCAACGACGAGATAGACCGCCTGCGCCTGTCCGCCACGGCGTCCCTGCTGGAGCGGCGGGACGTCATCGTCGTGTCCTCGGTGAGCTGCATTTACGGTCTGGGCGAACCGGAGGATTTTGAAAAGATGATGGTCAGTCTGCGGGTGGGCAGCACCATGGAGTTGGACGAGCTTTTGAGAAGGCTTATCGAGATCCGCTATGAGCGCAACGACATCGCCTTTGAGCGCAATATGTTCCGCGTCCGCGGCGACACCGTGGAGCTGTGGCCGGCCTACTGGAAGGACAGCGCCATCAGGGTGGAGTTCTTCGGAAATGAGATCGACCGCATAAGCGAGGTAAATCCGCTTACCGGCAGCATAACCCGCAGGCTGAACAACATACCTGTCTGGCCCGCCAGCCACTACGTTACCACCAGAGAAAAAATGGTGCGCGCCATCGGCGAGATACGCCGGGAATGCGACGAGCGCGTAAAATTTTTCCAGGACAACAACAGGCTGCTGGAGGCACAGAGGATCGGCCAGCGCACCAGCTACGACATTGAGATGATGCAGGAGCTGGGCTACTGCTCCGGCATAGAAAACTATTCCCGGATCATATCCGGGCGAAAACCCGGCAGCGCGCCCATGACGCTGCTGGACTACATGCCCAGGGACTTCCTCATGTTCATCGACGAAAGCCACGTTACCCTGCCCCAGGTGAGGGCCATGTACCGCGGCGACAGGGCCAGGAAGGAAACTTTGGTGGAATACGGATTTCGTCTGCCCTCAGCCTTTGACAACCGCCCGCTGAAATTTGAGGAGTTCCAGAAGCGCATAAATCAGGTTGTATATGTCTCCGCAACCCCCGGCGAGTACGAGCGCACCCGCTCCGGACAGATCGCCGAGCAGATAATCCGCCCCACCGGACTGCTGGACCCGGAGGTGTCGGTGAGACCGATAGAGGGTCAGATAGACGACCTTATCGACGAGATACACGCCAGGGCGGAAAAGCACCAGCGCACGCTGGTGACAACGCTGACAAAGAAAATGGCTGAGGATCTGTCCGAATACCTTACCAATGCCGGAATAAAGTGCCGCTATATGCACCACGACATAGACACCATGGAGCGCATGGAGATAATCCGGGACCTGCGCCTGGGCGAATTCGACGTGCTGGTGGGCATCAACCTTTTGCGGGAGGGCCTGGACATACCGGAGGTCAGCCTGGTGGCCATACTGGACGCCGACAAGGAAGGCTTCCTCAGAAGCGAGACAAGCCTTGTGCAGACCATCGGCCGCGCCGCCCGCAACGCCGAGGGCAAGGTTATAATGTACGCCGATGTGGTGACGCCATCCATGCGCGCCGCCATCGACGAGACCAACCGCCGCCGGGAGAAGCAGGACGCCTTCAACAGGGCGCACGGCATAGTGCCGCAAACCATTATTAAAAACGTCCGCGACCTGCTGGATCTCTCCGCTCAGACGGAAAAATCCGCCCGACGGGAAAACGGCGTGAAGCTCACAGACAGGGAGCGCAGGGACGCCATAGAAAAACTGGAAAAGCAGATGCGGGAGGCCTCCAGAATGCTGGAGTTCGAGATCGCCGCCCAGCTGCGCGACGAGATAATCCTGCTCAGAGGGGAGAAGGACAAATGAAACTGATGATATTGGACGGCAACAGCATAGTAAACCGGGCGTTTTACGGCGTCAGGATGCTGAACGCCCCGGACGGCACCCCTACAAACGGCGTATACGGTTTTATCTCCATTCTGCAGAAGCTGATGGACGAGCAGAAGCCGGATTCCGTCTGCGTTGCCTTCGACGTCCACGCGCCCACGTTCCGCCACAAAATGTTTGCGGACTATAAGGGAAAGCGGAAGCCAATGCCGGATGAGCTGGTGGCACAGATGCCCGTACTCAAAAAAGCCTTGGACGCCATGGGTATAAAGCGCTATGAAAAAGAAGGCTGGGAGGCAGACGACATTCTGGGCACAGCCGGCAAAAAATGCGAGCAGGCTGGATGGGAATGCCTTATCGTCACCGGCGACAAGGACTCATTTCAGCTTATAACCGACACCACCCATGTATTCCACGTGAAGTCCCGCATGGGACGCACAGAGACAGCGGAATATACGCCGGAAACGTTTTTTGAGGAATACAGCTTCGCTCCGGCGCGGATAGTGGACTTGAAGGCCCTGATGGGCGACTCCTCCGACAACATCCCCGGCGTGCCGGGGGTGGGCGAGAAGACCGCCATGGAGCTTATTCAGAAGTATGGCACCATCGACGCCATATATGCGGGGTTGGACAGCCTGGATGTGAAGGACGGAGTGCGCAGAAAGCTCTCAGAAGGCGAAGAGAGCGCCCGCATGTCCTTTGAGCTTGCGACCATCAGCCGGGAGGCGCCCGTGGAAATCGTCCCGGAGGACAACAGGTGGGTCTTAAAGCCCTCGCCTGAGCTGTACGATGTGTTCCACGCGCTGGGCTTCAGCAAATTCATCGAAAAGTGGGGCCTGGAGGCAGGGGAGGCGGCAGCGGCCGCCGCCGAGAGCGCCAAAATGCCGGAAAAGGACGTACTGGACGCGGCAGATATCGAAGAGCTGAAGGCAGCCGCCGCGGCGGCGGAGCACATCGCCGTACTGCCGGGGGGCGGCAGTCTGGACAGTATGGAGCTCTGCGACGGAAAGACAGTTTACCGCGCCTCCTGGTCAGCCTCCGGCGAGGGCTACAACCAGCTTCTGAAATTCGTTTTTTCTCCTGAAGTTAAAAAAGTTTCCCACAACGTGAAGGACCTGATGGGGCTTCTCATGGCCGAGGGGCTGGGAACGGAGGGCTTTATATTCGACACCGCCCTGGGCGGATATCTGCTGGAGGCCACGGAGTCCGAATACACGCCTCAGCGGCTGTATGCCCGCTACTGCGGCGGGGACATGTCCGGCGCGCAGGCGGTGTTCGAGCTTTTCCCGGAGCTGGACAAAAAAATCCGGGAGCTGGGCATGCGTAAGCTGATGTACGATATAGAGCTGCCGCTGTGCCGGGTGCTTGCCGAGATGGAGCGGACTGGCTTTTTGGTTGACAGAAAGGCCTTGTACGAATACGGTGAGGGCATGACCGGCGCCATAGATGCCCTGCAGAAGGATATATGGGCCGACGCCGGGCACGAGTTCAACATCAATTCACCCAAGCAGCTGGGCGACGTGCTTTTTGGGGAGATGATGCTGCCATCCGGCAAAAAAACAAAAACGGGCTGGAGCACCAACGCCGACGAGCTTGAAAAGCTGCGGGGCAAGCACCCGGTAATACAGAAGGTGCTGGATTACCGCATGCTGACAAAGCTGAAGTCCACGTACGCCGACGGTCTGCTGAAGGTCATATCTCCGGACGGGCGCATACACACCAGCTTCCAGATGACTGTCACCGCCACCGGAAGACTTTCTTCCACGGAGCCCAACCTGCAGAACATCCCTGTGCGCAAGGAGCTGGGGAGCGAGATACGCAAGATGTTTGTCGCCCCGCCGGGCAAAGTGCTGGTTGACGCGGACTACAGCCAGATCGAGCTGCGCCTGCTGGCGCACATATCCGGAGACGCCGCCATGAAGGAGGCCTTTAAAAGCGGCATGGACTTCCACACCGTCACGGCGTCTAAGGTGTTCAATGTGCCCGTGGAGAATGTTAGCCACATCCTCCGCAGCCGGGCCAAGGCGGTGAACTTCGGCATAGTCTACGGTATCTCGGCCTGGTCGCTGGCAAACGACATCGGCGTTTCCACCGCCGAGGCAAAGGAATATATGGACGCCTATTACGCCCGCTACAGCGGCGTGAGGCAGTATATGAACAGCGTGGTGGAAAAGGCCAGGGCCGACGGATACGTGTCCACTCTCTTCGGCCGCCGGCGCTATCTTCCGGAACTTAAATCCACAAACTTCAACACCCGTTCCTTTGGAGAGCGCGTGGCGCTGAACATGCCGATCCAGGGCACGGCGGCAGACATCATAAAGCTTGCCATGGTGAACGTGCACTTGCGCCTTAAAAACGAGGGGCTTGAGGCAAAGCTCATCCTTCAGGTTCACGACGAGCTGATTGTTGAGTGTCCGGAGAGCGAGGAAGAAAAGGTGAAAAAGCTCCTGGACGAGGAGATGGAAAACGCCGTGCACCTGTCGGTGCCGCTGACGGCGGAGGCAAAATCAGGACATACCTGGGCGGAAGCCCACTGAAAGGGAGGCATATAATGCTTTTATTCGACGAAGCTGCCGTAATACTGGACGATCTTATCGAGGAACTGCCCGAGGGAATATACGACGAGCTCAACGGAGGCGTGAACCTTATAGAGGAAGCCAAAAAGAACGAGTACGGCGACTATATAATGGGTCTGTACCACAACGACGAGATGGGCCGGTATATCGAGATATTCTACGGCTCGTTTGCGGAGCTGTACGGCGATATGGATCAGGACGAGTTCACCGAGGAGCTGCGCAAGGTGCTCCACCACGAGCTTACCCACCATGTGGAAAATCTGGCGGGGGACAGAACGCTGGAAAAGTGGGACGAGGAGCAGGAGGAGAAGCGAAAATACGGCTACGTGGATGCGGACAGCATCGCCTTTGTGGACGACGACGGCACGGCGCTTGCCCCAATGGCGGCCGCCATGCTCCGCAAGTATTCCGCCGGACGTTGCGAGGATGTGAGATGCGCCGCGGTGTGTCTTGGGGCTTTTCCGGGTAAGTACAATGCCGACGCTCTGAAGGCGGCGGATGCCCTTGACGTTACCATGCTGGGAGCTCCGGCACCCCTGCAGGCGCGGGACATGGTGCTGAAGGATTACGGCGCCATACTGTGCATGACAATGGATCAGGCAAACGCGGTATACACCAAGTTTCCACAGTTCGACGAGAAGATAATGTGCCTGGGCGTCACTGATATAAAGGAGCCGTTTTTCAAGAGAAACTGGGGCAAAACGGCAGAGCGCATGAAGGAACTTATAGAGGATCTTGTGGACGAGCTGTGCGAGGAAAACAACTGATGGATTTTTCCATTGCCGACGCCGGCAGCGGCGCGGTAGCGGGCATAGAGCGCCTTGAAAAACTGTGCTTTTCGGTGCCGTGGACGGCTGAACAGATCATCAGTCAGCTTCCGGATGAAAATCACTTTTTCATAACTGCAGTCGACAGCGGCGGCAGTGTGCTGGGCTATGTGGGTGCCATGCTGGCGGCGGACGAGGGCTATATTTCAAATGTGGCCGTTGATCCGGCCCTCCGGCGGCAGGGAATAGGCGGCGCGCTTATAGAAAAGCTGGTGTCAATGGCCGCGGAGCGGGGCCTGGCTTTCCTCACGCTGGAGGCAAGAGCCTCAAATGCGCCTGCTCTGGCGCTGTATGAAAAGTACGGCTTCAGACCGGTGGGCAGGCGGAAAAATTACTATGAAAAACCCAGGGAAGATGCTATACTGATGACACTCTTTTTGAAATGAGGCACAAAGCTTGAAGATACTTGCCTTTGAATCCTCCTGCGACGAAACGGCCGTGGCCGTGGTGGAGGATGGAAGAAACGTACTTACGGATCAGGTCTTTTCCCAGGCCGATCTGCACGCCATATACGGCGGTGTGGTGCCGGAAATAGCCGCCAGAAGTCATGTGGAGGTGATCTCCCGGCTTTCGGAGCGGGCGCTTACCGTGGCCGGAGTTACCAGAAAAGATATCGACGCCGTGGCGGTGACATACGCGCCCGGCCTCATCGGCGCGGTGCTGGTGGGCGTGAATTTTGCCAAATCCGCCGCTCTGGCGCTGAATGTGCCGCTGGTGCCGGTGCACCATGTTCGGGGCCACATCGCTGCAAACTACATTGCCTATCCGGAGCTGACCCCGCCGTTCCTGTGCCTCGCCATTTCCGGCGGCAACACAATAATCGTGGACGTGCGGGACTATACCGACATGCGCATACTGGGCGCCACCAGGGACGACGCGGCGGGAGAGTGCTTCGACAAGACGGCCCGCGTACTGGGACTGCCTTACCCCGGCGGCAAGCCCATGGACGATCTGGCTAATGGCGGCGACGACTCAAAATACGTTTTCCCCATAGGGCACGTGGACGGAAGTCCGTACGATATGAGCTTTTCCGGCCTTAAGACAGCCGTTATAAATCTTGTCCACAACGCAGAGCAGAAGGGCGAAGAGCTGGACAGAGCCTCGCTGGCGGCGTCGTTTGCCAAGGCGGTCAGCGATTCGCTGGTGCCGCGCACCATGGACGCTGCGAGAGAGCTGGGTTACGACAAAATCGCCGTGGCCGGCGGCGTGGCGGCCAATTCCCGCATCAGGGCGGATTTTAAGGCCGCCGCGGAAAAGGCCGGCTGTTCGCTGTACGTGCCGCCCCTGAAACTTTGCGGCGACAACGCCGCCATGATAGGCTGTCAGGGATATTACGAGTATCTGGCGGGAACGCGCGCGGGCAGCGAGCTGAACGCCTATGCGACAAAAGAGATATAAAAAGACATAGTATTAACGGGAAGTGACAAATATGGGCGTCCACGACGGGCACAGACAGCGCATGAAGGAGCGCTTCCTGGAAGGCGGTCTCGACAATTTCAACGACATAAACACACTGGAACTGCTGCTGTTTTACGCGCTTCCCCGGTGCGACACCAACGTTGTCGCCCACCGTCTGCTTGATCGTTTCGGTTCTCTGCCGGCTGTGCTTGAGGCCAATGCCGATGATCTTTGCAAAGTGGACGGCATCGGAGAGAGCGCCGCGGTGCTGCTGGCGTTGGTGCCGCAGGTAAGCCGTCGGTATATGACCGAGAAAGCCCAGACTATGTCGTCCATATCCGGCTCAGCCGAGGCGGGACGGTATTTCCTGCCGAAGTTTATGTACGAGAAGGACGAGGTCGTGTATATGGCCTGCCTTGATTCAGCACACCGCGTCACAAGCTGCCGTGAGATCGGCAGAGGAGTGGTTAATGCTGCTGAAGTCAGTGTGCGCCGGATAGTTGAGCTGGCCCTGCAGCAGAACGCCGCCGCCGTAATTTTGGCGCACAACCATGCCAGCGGTCTGGCGCTGCCATCCCGTGAGGATGAACTCACTACCGGAAAGATCGCCTCCGCACTGCAGCTTGTGGGTATAAATCTGATAGATCATGTCATCATCGCCGGGGACGAATTCGTGTCCATGGCAGACAGCGGGCTTATAATATAAATGCTGACGCAGACGGTAAAATGCCGCCTGCGTTATTTTGTCATCAAATCCTGATTTCATGGCTTTATGTAAACAAAAAATTGTTTCTAACTTGTAATTTAGACTCAACACAGGTACTGGTACATTTTTCTAATTTTTAATAAAATGTTGAAAGATAAAGCATTTATGCCTGTTGAAAAACCTGTTGAAAATGTTGATAACTATTTGAATATATTTTACGCTAAAATATTATGTAAAGTAATTCACTGCTAATTCCCTTAAAAAACAGGGAATTGAATTTGCCGTTTTTTACATGAAATCGCCTTTTCCTGAGCTAATAAATAGCTCGAGGAAAAAATAACAATTGTTTATACAAATAGTAATGAATGTATGATCGCGAGAGGTTGACTTTTAACCCCGGTATGTGCTACAATACGTAAGCCTGAATTTGAAATGCTGGATTAGCTCAGTCGGTAGAGCGCCTGATTCGTAATCATGAGGTCGAGAGTTCGAATCTCTCATCCAGCTCCAGAAAAGCCTTGATTTTGCATAAAATCAAGGCTTTTCGCTATATAATTTCTGAATTTTGAAATTGAATTTGACCCATACCGGGCTGGCTTTGACCCATACCGCCGCGCCGCCGCTGGCAGTGAAAGCCGGGATGTTCTGACCGGGCCGGACGTTGCCGCCGGAGTTCGGCGCCGGAGAGAGGACTGTCCTCTCTCCGGCTTCCTGAGTCGGGAAAAAAATCGCTCCCTCCGTTATGCTTTCGTGCCGCCGCAAAAGCATAAATTGAAGGGAGCGTTTATTTTCGCTTATAGTACCCGATTTTGCGCTTATTGTTGTTTCTTGTCAGATCATGATACGCACCGTGAAGACTCCGCCGCCGGTCTCGTACACCAGCTCGCCGCCGCAGCGGCTCACGAACTCCGCCACGCTCTGGCTGCCCCGGCCGTGACCCTCGGTTCGGGAGATGGGAATTCCATCCGCGTCAAGCTCCGCCGCACCCTCGTATGGGTTAGATATCTCCATGACGAGCTGTCCGGTATACGCAGCAGAGAAGTGCAATTTCCGCCGCTCCACTGAAAGGGCGGAAACGGCGTTCACCGCGTTTTCCATGAGATTGGACACCGCCATGGCAAGGGACAACTCGTCAATGCTGATCGTTTTCGGGATGTCCAGGCGAATGTCGCAGCTAACGCCGCGCTGGTCAGCAAGATCCGCGTAATATGAGACTGCGGCGTTCACCGGGACGTTTTGACAGTAGCTCCGCGGCTTCTTGGGCAGCGATTCGCTCTGCCGGCGTATAAGATCAACTGCCTTATCGGTTTCGCCCTCGGCCAAAAGTGACAGCAGCGTGTTGCCCAGATGCCGCCGGTCGTGCTGTACAATGCTCATCTGACGCACCGATTCGTCCATCAGTGAAAGCCTTGCCATGGTCAGTTCCCGTTCGGACTGCATTTTCAGGTTTTCTTCCCGCAGCGCCGTCTCCCGCGCGTTTTCCCGCAGGGAGTGGAACACCGCAAAGTAGACCAGCGCGGCAAGCGCCGTCAGCAGCAGGAAAGGGACACGCCCGTTTTGCAGCGTCGCTTCCACGTCGTCGCTTGAAAGAAAGTACCAGCCGAAATTGACGGCGATGCCGGCAGACACGGCGAGGTAGACGTCCCACCGTTCTGCCGCCTGACGGTAGAGAGGGCGCAGCCGGGCGCGAAAGAGCCAGATCAGCGAGCCGTACATCAGCGCCCGCAGAACAGTGTTGGCGTAGTAAGGATGCGGCAAAAGGTCGGAGAGATAGTAGCTGATTAGAATGATGGCGGCGGTGACGTTCAGGGTTGTCAGACAGTTGAAGAGCCAGGGCATGGCCTTCTCCCGGAACAGCGGCTTTGCCGCCGCGCCCGCCAGCAGGAAAAAGGCAATGTCGGTCTTTGCAAGCATTGTATAGTCGCCCAGGCTGTAAAACCAGAGGTTCGCGGCAAAATCCGCCAGCACGATGGCAGCAAGCACCAGATACTCGGTGCGGGGCCTGCATTTCGGCCGTGCCAGCGTGAACAGCAGCGTCACCAGGCCCAGGTTGGTGACCAGGGAACGAAGGATGTCGTAAAACTCCATCACGTGCCCTCCCCAAGCCGGTATTTCATGTAGGCGTCCCGGACGGCGGCATACAGCTTGCCGGACACCGGCACGAACGCCCCGCAGCGCAGGGTGAAGCCTGCCTTGTCCAGCCGGTCCGCAAAGCTCATGTTGACCGCGAAAGAGGCGTGGGGCTGGAGAAAGCGCCGATCAAGCAGCAGCGGCGCGATGTGTTCTGCGAAGCTCTCCCGCAGGGACAGGGTTTCGATAAGCTCGCCGTCCGACATCGTGTATACCACGCTGTGGCTGACGTATTCACAGCAGGCGATTCTGTCTGCGGAGAGGGTGCGCAGGCCGTCCTTTGTACGGATTATGACGGCTGTCTCGGCGCTGCTTCCGACTTTTTTCACCGCAAGCTCCAGCGCGGAGAAGAGAGCACTCTTCCGCACGGGCTTTATAAGATAATGCAGCGGGTTCACCGAATAGGCGTCCAGCGCGAAGCCCGGCTCGGTGGTGATGAAGATTATCTGGGCGTCGGCGCTCTGACGGCGGATGCTGCGCCCCAGCTCCAGCCCGCTGAGCATGGGCATGACCATGTCCAGCAGGTAGATGTGGAAGCTCTCACCATCGCGCAGCAGCTCATCCGGGTGCGAAAATGCACGTACTGTTCCGGAGACGCCGCAGACAGAGATATATTCCTCTGCCAGCGCCGCAATCTCATGAAGCTCATTCTCACTGTCGTCACACACCGCGATCCTTATCATACAGCAGCCCCGCCTACATATCGTTTTGGTGAGATTATATCGAAAACATATAAATTGTGCAATCGGGAAATTCGCTTGCGCTATCCTCCGGTTGTACGTCGGAGGCGTTTTTATGTTCAGCTCCAGCGGACGGAGATGGAGTCCGTGCTGCCGTAGGCGGGGATGCATCTGTTTTGAACGTATGTGCCGTTTTCCATCACCGGGCCGGCGTCCAGCGAGCAATGGTACTTTCCAAGATATGCAAGACCGTCTGAAGTGTAGACCGCCGCGACATATGAGCTGCAGTAGCCGTCGTCGCTGAGGATATAGCCGGCGATGGCCAGACGCTTTCCGTCCCAGGCTATGCCGGAGCTGTCGTTTTCACTTAAATTATAAGTATAGTCCAGGATATTTCCGTTATGACACTGAAATGCAAAATCGTAGACGCCGTCGGAGCACTTCTGGAACACGGCCAGCTGTTTTGATTTATATGTCATTGCGGCAATAAAATCATCTTTGATATATATTCCCCATAGCCCGTCTCCGCCGCCGCAGTCTATGAGCTTTATGTCCTGCAGCTCCTTCCATGAGCCTGTGCCGATGACCTTCAGTCGGTAAGAATTGTCCAGAAAATATATCAGCAGCAGCTGCCTGCCGTCGTCGGACAGCGACAGACTACAGATGTCTGTGGAGGAATCCAGCGGGAAGACAGTTTTCAGAGAGTCGGTGATAAAATGGGCGTGCATTCCGTCGGCATCCGTGGTGTAATCCATGCGATAAATGCCGTAGCCGCCTGAAACGAGGGAGGTGTCAAGCCTGTCGGCGGCGGGACCGCGTCCGTTGACCGCGCTGTTGAAAACAAAGTACACGCCGCCGTCGAAACCGGCGCTCATAGCTTGAATATCGCTGAATTCGGAATAGCCATTGTCCACTATGCCGCCGGAGGAGTCTTTGGAGAGCGAGATCCCAACTGTAAAGTCCTCAGGCACCGGGATCCTGAAATAGTCCGACAATGTTTTGTTCAGTTCCGCGCTGTCTTCCTCGGTCATTGACAGAGCATCGTCCGCAAAGCCGGCGCCGGAGTAGATGGGGAAGTAATCATAGTATTTTTTCAGCTTTACGGTAATTGTGCGGGACTTTCCGGGCTCTGTGCCGGCGGCGGCGTCGGCAAGAGGCTTCGTCATGCCCTGGGATTCGCTGCTTTTGTCGCTGCCGCTCATATAGGGCATGCCCATAAAGGACATGCTCAGATAAGTCTCTGGCTGGGCGGCTTCCGCGGGAAACGACCTGGCATAGTAACCGAATTTGGTATTAACAGCGGGAGAGCTGCTGAAATCACGGCTAATATCCCACAGCAGAGTTCCGCAGCCGACCTTTTCGGTCACATTGAGCCCCAGGGCGGCGTCTTCGCTCCCGGAGATTACCTCGGGCGTCATGGTGACGGCCTCCCGTGCGCTGTTGACATACATGTGCGCCCCAATGATGCCGCCAAGAGACAAGAGCAGCAGAACGCACAGCAGCGCCAGACTTCTTCTCATTGCCCTGCCTCCCCGCCTCCGGTAAGCTCGTCAAGAGCCTTCCCCACTCTGTCGGCGCGGTAGCCGTAGGTCTCCTTCACATAGCCCATCAGCGTCTGCCCCATATCCTCCAGCTCCAGCATGGAGCGGTCGCCCACAATCTTGCCCTGACGTATGAGTACGGCACGGCCGATGAAGCCGGACACCTCCTCAATAAGGTGCGTTGACAGCAGCACCGTTTCTCGGGGTTCCAGGATGCCCAGCAGCACCTTGTAAAAATCCTCCCGGTTGAATACGTCGTTCCCGGCGAAGGGTTCATCCATGAGAATGTAGTCCGCGCCCTGGCACAGGGCCATTATCACCTCAAACTGATTTTTCTGACCGGTGGACATGCTGCGCAGCCGGGAGTGCATGGGCAGCTCAAAAAAATCCATCAGCCCGGTGAACCGCTTGTCGGAAAAGGCGGGGAAGTGCTCCCGGTAAAACTCCCGGTGTCCCTGCGGCGTGAGGTCGGGGAAGAAGGAGTGCTCGCTGGTGGCGAAGGAAAGACGGGCGATGTTCCTGCGGTCAATGGGCTCGCCATCCAGCGTGATGTCGCCGGTATGGCCCAGAAAGCCCAGCACGCACTTCATAAGCGTGGTTTTGCCCGCACCGTTTTCTCCGAAAAGACCCACGATCTCTCCCTGAGGCAGACTGAGGCTCACGTCGTCCAGCGCCAGCTTGCCGCCGTAGCGTTTGCTCACGTTTTTGATTTCCAGCATCACAGCACCCTCCATATCTTTTGCCACTGATCGGGAGCAAGGCAGATCTGCGGTGTGATTTTCATATATATCCAGTAATACAGGCACAGTGTCAGAAAGGCGCAAGCGGCGCATATCAGGACAAATATCAGCGGCACGGCGGCGCACCGGCGGAGATATTCGCCCCTGACTGGCAGACGCTTCATTACATATACGCTCATGCTGCCCCGCCGGAAATAGGACCTGTGGAACAATGCCAGAGCGGGCATGCACAGCGCGTACACCAGAAAACCGTACAGACTGTCTCCAAGTATGTCCGCAAAGTCCGGCATGATCCTGTCGGTCATAAGTATCCTGTCAGTGCCGACGACCCGGTAGAGCGCATCCCGATTGGATCCCCAGGCCGGAATAAAGCTGAGGCTTACAAGAAAGGCCGCCAGCAGACCCAGCCAAAGCCACTTAAGCTCCGTCCCCGCCGGTATGCCCGGCGGCAGCAGCCGCTCAGACCGGGGAGGACTGTTTGTCTTCATCGTCGTCATCCTCCTCTCCGTGCTGCGCCAGCGCGTCTATGAGCGCCGCGCCTGCCGCGACAATGCCCACGATCAGCGGAATGACAAAATTGTCACTTCTAAAGGCAAATGAAAAGTACAGAGCGGTCACAGCGCCCAGAATAGGCACGCCGAAGCCCCACTGCCCGACCCTGCGGCGCTTTGAAAAATTGGCGCAGGCTATGCCCAGCGTCAGGGCGACGGCGGCGTTTTCAAAGTACCGGACGGTTTCGTCCAGAGGCAGGACGCCGTGGAGAAAGCCGTTTTGATAAAAAGCCAAAAATATGGTCTGCGGACCCACGCTGTCAGCGGGAGCGCGCCGGACGTACAGTATGCACAGCGCCAGCGCTATTGCAGTCTGCACGCCCCAGAAGATGAGAAAACAAATAAAATTGTACATCGCCTGGGCGAGAAAAACCTTTCGCCGCGAAACGGAGAGCCGGCAGAGCGTATAATTGGATCTTGTTCCGAAGTCGCAGCCGGAAAGGCACAGCAGCACGCAAAGCAGGGCAAAAAATACCGCGCAGGCAGGGCCTGTGAGGCCGGTGGTAATTGCCGTATTCAGCGATAAGCCGCCCGCCTTCGGCAGGGCGAGAAAATAAAAGAGAGCCGTCTCCGCCGCAGCCATGACTGCAATGATTGCCAGCACCTGCCAGATACTGCGCCTCGCCCACAGCATCAGAACTGATGTAAAATTCTTCATCCCATTCACCTCAATCCCACAGCTTTTCAATAAGCGCAGCGGCCTCTTCCTTTGAGGCGCCGGCCTGCTTCATGGCTGTAATAACCGTAATTACGTCGCTCTCCAGCATTTCTTGCCTTATGCGCCCTGATTTTTCCGCATCCAGCTCAACACAGCTGCCGGAGCCGGAACGGGAGACTATAATACCCTCGTCCTCCAGCATGCGGTAGGCCTTCTGCACTGTGTTTGGGTTTACTCCCAGCAGGGCGGACAGCACCCTTCTGGACGGCAGCTCGTCGCCGTCGGAGATGCTGCCGGAGACCACGCCGCGCTTTATGTAGCTGATGATCTGCATATATATCGGGCTGCCCCCGGATATGGAAAACATGTCAAAGGAGACCGTGGCGGCATCACACCCTTTACAAAAATCGTATTACTCATATAATACGCTTTAACCGTATTATATGCATAATACGGTTCGCCTGTCAATACCATCTCAACAATTATCTCGAAGTGTGCGATTTTGCAAATGACGGTTTGTATTTTTGCCGATAAATGGTATAATACTTTTTTGTGTTCAGTATCTTTTGCAGGATATGTTGCATTTACAACAGACATATCGCCGCCAAAGAGCTATCTTAAGGCTGGAAGATAAAAGAGACTGAAAACAACAGTAATTATATGATTCGCCGCCCTGCGCGGCGGAAAGGAGACAGAAATGAAGTTTGTCGTCAATGAAAGCTGCATAGGCTGCGGTTCCTGCGCGGCTGCCTGCCCCGAGGTCTTTTCCCTGGGCTCCGACGGTGTTGCGAAGGCTATCAAGAAAGACGTTCCGGCGGCACTGGAGAGCGCGGCCATGGATGCCAAGGAAGGCTGCCCCATGGGCGCCATCGAGGAGAAGTGATCTATGGCGGGTACGCTGAGGTGCAAGCGGGTATATCTACCGCCGGAGCCTGAAGATGGAAAACGAATACTGGCTGACAGGCTTTGGCCGAGAGGCGTTTCCAGGGAGCGTGCGGCTCTGCATCAGTGGCGCCGCGACTGCGCGCCGTCCGACGCCGTAAGGAAAAGCTACTGCCACGACGCTGCAAAGTTTCCTGATTTCAGAGCGGCATACCGGGCGGAGCTCGACTCCGGCGCCGACGCCGCTGCCCTGGCGAAGGACTGCGTAGCGTGGCTTATGGACGGAAACGTCACGCTGATCTTTGGCGCGAAGGATGCCGAACACAGCAACGCCGCAGTGCTGAAGGAATGGCTTGAGGAGAAGCTCAGGTGAATATCCGCCGCAGCTCGGACCCAACATTGCCATGCGCGGACACACGCCCCGCCGGTTATAACCGGCGGGGCGTGATTATTTGGCAAATATCTCCTCCTGTCCTATTACCGGGCTTCACATTTGCCGCTTGAGGTATTATAATGAAAAAAAAGGCAAGGCAGGTGAGACAATGAACAGCTTTCAGCTGGGAGTGAATGTGGGACTGTGCGCGTTTTCCTTCCTTATATCTATTTTCCTTTTTGTTGCAGTCTGCAGCCAGACGGCTGAAAATATTGCCAACCCGCGGCGTCAGAAATATTTCAAGGCCATGATAATATGTACGCTCGTTCTTGCCGTGGCTGACCTTATGAGCCGCTTCGACGGGAGACCGGGAGTCTATCTGATATTAAGCCATGTGGGTAATTTCCTGCTGTTCTTCCTCGGGCCAGTGTCTGTGATGCTGTGGTTTCAGTACCTCAGCGAGCAGATAGGTCTGGGGGACAAGGAGAGCCGCAAGGTACACAGCGTACTGAGCTGGTTTACTCTTATCGAATGGGTGCTTACGCTTGCTTCACTGAAAACCGGCTGGTTTTATTATTTCGACAGAAACGAGGTTTATGTGCGCGGCCCGTATTTTGCGCTGAGCTGCGTCATTGTGCTGTTTATGATGGTTTTCTGCGAGGCGGTGGTCATCATCAACAGAAAATCAGTGGACAAGAGATATTTCGGCGCGCTGACTTTGTTTCCAGCCATACCGATCATCGGCAGTCTGCTTCAGATGGGCATTTACGGCTACGGTTTTACGGTTAACTGCGCGGTATACGCGCTGCTGATAGTGTTCGTTTTTGTGCAGAACCGCAGTCTGGACACAGACTACCTCACCGGAGTTTATAACCGCCGCAAGCTGGATATCCGCATGCAGCAGGCTATAAAAAACAGCGCGGAGGGCAAGACCTTCTCCGCAATTCTGATCGACATCGATCAGTTCAAGAACATAAATGACACGCTTGGGCATACGGTGGGCGACGATGCGCTGGAGGACGCGGCCGGGATACTGCGGAGCAGTCTCCGCACCAATACGTTCATAGCACGCTACGGCGGAGATGAATTCTGCGTTATTCTGGATGTGGACGAGGCCTCGGACCTGGAGGGCATTATTGAACGTATAAACTCCAACGCCGCCAGGTTCAATCTGGTCAGCGGCAAGCCGTATAAGATACACTTCAGCATGGGCGGCGCAGTGTACGCGCCCTCGTCAAATATGGAGCTGAAGGAATTCCAGATGCTGATAGACGGCATGATGTATAAAAACAAACACGACGCAGAAGTTCCAAAAGGCTGATACAGTATAAAGGGGCGCGTTGCAAAACGAGCCTCGATGAAAAACAATGAATCGGTCAGCCCGAAAGGGTTGGCCGATTCATTGTTTTGCGTTAAAATGAGTTATGCAGACACAAATAACGCAAGGCCAGTATAA
>Ga0160425_1002130_pt1 | contig 16754 bp, 13 predicted proteins | sample BioMet8_FD_108193 | JGI IMG/M metagenome (GOLD analysis project Ga0160425, IMG submission 108193) | Microbial communities from bioreactor (seeded with sewage sludge) at Lawrence Berkeley National Lab, California, USA - Biofuel... | ecosystem: Engineered > Bioreactor > Anaerobic > Unclassified ...
CGCACGTCCTTCTGCAGCAATTTGTGCGTGCCCACGACGAGATCGACGCGGCCGGAGGCCATGTCGGCGAGCGTTTTTTTCTGCTGGGCGGCCGTGCGGAAGCGCGAGAGCGCGTCCACCCTGACCGGGAAGCCGGAAAAGCGCCGGACGGCGGTGACGTAGTGCTGCTGGGCGAGCACGGTGGTCGGCACGAGGATGGCGGTCTGCTTGCCGTCGAGGATGGCCTTCATCGCCGCGCGGAGCGCGACCTCGGTCTTGCCGAAGCCGACGTCGCCGCAGAGCAGGCGGTCCATCGGCATGGGCGACTCCATGTCGGACTTGATCTCGTCGGCGCAGCGGAGCTGGTCGTCGGTCTCGGCGTACTCGAAGCTCTCCTCGAACTCGGTCTGCCAGGGCGAGTCGGGCGCGAACGCGTAGCCCATGCGGCGCTTGCGCTCGGCGTAGAGCGCGATGAGCCCCGCGGCGAGGTCCTTCGCGGCGGCCTTGGCGCGGGTCTTGGCCTTCTGCCACTGGTCGCCGCCGAGCTTGTTGAGGCGGACGGGCGCGTCCTCGCCGCCGCCGATGTATTTCGAGACGAGGTCGAGCTGCGTCGCGGGGACGTAGAGGATGTCGGTGCCCTGGTAGGCGATCTTGACGTAGTCCTTGACCGCGCCGTCCACCTTCATCTGCTCCATGCCGACGTAGCGGCCGATGCCGTGGTGCTCGTGGACGACGAGGTCGCCGGGCGTCAGGTCGGTGAACGAGGCGAGCTTCTGACGGTTGGTGGCCTTTTTGGGGGCGGCGTGCTTTTTCCGCTCGGGCCGCTCGAGGAGCTGGCCCTCGGTCAGCACCGCCAGGCGCAGCGTCGGGTACTCCAGGCCGTCGGGCAGCGCGCCGCCGGTCAGCAGGATCTGGCCGGGCGCGGGCAGCTTCTCCGCCGGGAAGGCGAGGAAGGCCGAGAGGCCCGCGTCGCGCAGCATCCCCTGCAAAATCTCGCCGCGGCGGCGGTTGCCGCAGAGGACGAGCGTGCCGAACTCGTTGTCCTGATAGTATTTGAGGTCCTGCGCGGCCGACTCGAGCGACGCGCCGTAGGGCGGGAGCTGCTTGACCGTGATCGACAGCAGCTCCTTCGGCGGCAGGGTCTCTGGGTAGGCCGAGGAGAGGAAATTGTCGAGATAGAGCGCGGGCCGCCCGGCGAAGCCGGCGCAGACGTCCTCGTATTCGGCGGAGAAGTCGCACAGCTCGCCCGCGACCGCGCCGGACTGGAGCAGGCCGTCGAGCTCCGCGCCGAGGTTCTCGCGCCGCTGCTTCGCGGCGCGGAGCAGCCCGCCGTGGTCGCAGAGGACGACGAGGGCGTCGCGGGAGAGATAGTCCGCCGCGCACGTCCGCTCGGGGTAGATCAGGGCCATGTAGCGGTCGGCAGCGGGGAAGGACGCGTCCTCGGCGACGTGCTCGCGGTCGCGCTCGAGCGTGCGGAGCAGCGCCTCGTTGGGCGTTTTGCGGCGGCGCTGGCGGGCGATGAGGGCGTCGAGATCCTTCGCGAGCCCGGCGGTCCCGCCGGGATGGAGGCGCGGCTCGGTCTCGGCGACGGGCAGGAGCACCGCCTCGTCGGCGTTGCCGGTGCGCCGCTGGGTGAGCGGGTCGAAAAAGCCCATCGCGTCGAGCTCGTCGCCGAAAAACTCGGCGCGCAGCGGCTCGTCGCAGGCGGGCGAAAAGACGTCGAGGATGCCGCCGCGCAGGGCGAACTGGCCCACGCCCTCGACGAGCGTGGTGCGCGAGTAGCCCGCGCCGGTCAGGCGGCGGGCGAGGTCGTCGAGGTCCCAGGACGCGCCGGGGCGCAGCGTGACGGCCGCGCCGCAGAGGGCGCTTTTGGGCATGGTGCGCAGGCAGAGCGCCTCGAGCGAGGCGATCTGGAGGCGCGTTTTGCCCTCGGCCAGGTCGTAGAGCTGGCGCAGGCGCTTCTGCTCCCAGCCGCGCGAGACGACGGCGGCGTCGTAGAGCGTGAGGTCGCGGGAGGGGAGGACGGGCGCGTGCTCCCCGAGGAAGGCGAACAGCTCGCGCTCGGTGCGGCGGGCGGCCTCGTCGTCCGGGCAGACGACTGCCACGGGCCGCCCGGCGTCGCGGCACAGGGCGGCGATGATATGGCTGCGCGCGATCTGCCCCGCGCCCGAGAGCGCGACGGCGCGCCCCTTTTCGGCGGCGTCGAGCAGCTTTTTGTATTCGGGGAGCCCCTGAAGGGCGGATAATACAACGTCCATGAAAACCCTTTCCTGTTCGCGCGCGGCGCCCGCATCGCCCTTCGCGGAACGGTTTGTGATTCGCAGCCGCAGGGGCGGATGCGCAGCTTTGCATCCCGAATCCGTAAGGCTCCTTCGTCGCCGACGGCTTCCGGATCATCCGCCCATCCTGCGCGCCGTCGGAGGTACCGATTCCATCGCGCAGGGGCGGGACTCTGCTCCGCCCGCGGCAAAAGCCGATTCTCGTTTAATTTCCTGGCGAATCCGAACCGAGATGCCTTATTCGTCAGCACATAAAACGGTAGGGACCTGCAAGTTTAGGAGGGTGAGGCTCAAAGGGGAGGGGCGGCTCTGTAAAGAGCCCCTCTCTCTGGTGTGTCTTTCTCCCGCCTCTTTCTGCACAAGCAGAAAGAGGCGGCCTCCGGAGGACGTTCCTGTGCAGGAACCGAAAGTTTGTACGATGTTTATTATGCCAGCGGGGAGCGGCGCTCCGCTGTGGCCCTGCTTTCCGCTCGTGCGGAAAGCAGGGGGAAAGGCACGCTTAAGGGAAGGACTCTTTACAGAGCCGCCCTTCCCTTAAGAATCCCATCCTCCTAAAATCCAGGCCTGCTCGGCCTTGCTCGTACGCGCAGGGTGCTCCGCGACCCTGCGCCTGCCGGAGTGCGGACGGGGGCGGCGCGGACGACGACGGACAAGGCGGGCGGAGCAGAGCCCCGCCCCTACGGAAAGGGGGGAGCGCGGCCTGCCGTTTTACCGAACTCCAGAAAATCGCCGCCGTCCCATGCGGGACGGCGGCGACTGCGTTTATTCGTCTTTTTTCTCCGGCTCCTCCGGAACGGGCTCCTCGGAGGCCGTTTCCTCCGGCGTTTCCTCCGGGGCGGGTTCGCCGTCGTCCTCGAGGGCGACGTAGCCGTAGCCCTCGTCCTCGTCCTTTTCCTCGTGCCGCGCGGCCAGAGCCTCCTCGGCGTCCTTCGCGTCGGATTCGCGGATGGCGTCGGCCGTCTCGCGGAACGCGCGGATGGCCGAGCGGGCGGCGGAGATAATCAGGTACACCGACACGCCGCAGAACACGATGCTCGCGACGATGCAGAGCGTGCGGGAGCTGCCGGTGGCGGCGCCGGAGCGGACGTCGCCGAGCATTTTCACGCTCAGATAGATCAGGTATGCCGCGCAGACGAACCACATGAAAATGCGGAACGTCCGTTTCTGCGTGGCCTGCGCGGGGCTGCCGGAGTTTTCCGCCGGGGTCTTGTCCTCGCGGCGGTCGTTGTTTTCCTGCATGAGAGCACCTCTTTCGCTGCGCCGGGAGCGGCGCGTGAGTTGATGAGTCTATTATAACAGATTTTTTTCCGCTGAAAAGGGGTCTTTTCCGACGCGGAAGGTCTCGATCATTTCGCCGGTCAGGCTGATCTGGGAGTAGTCGTCCGGCAGCGAGCCGCGGTCGAACCACTCGGCGAGCGCGAGCTCGTCCTCCTGGAGCCGCACCGTGCCCGGCCCCTCGAGGCGGACGTAGAAGCCCATGAGCAGCGTGTCGGTGAAGGCCCAGGGCTGGGACTTGTAGAAGCGCAGGTCGCCCACGCGCAGCCCGACCTCCTCCATCACCTCGCGGCGGACGGTGGCCTCGATGCCCTCGCCGACCTCGTTGAACCCGGCGATCAGCGCGTAGCGCCGGAAGGAGCGGCCCGCGTACTTCGTCAGCAGCAGCTTTTCGCCGTCGGTGACGGCGACGATGACGGCGGGGCAGATCTTCGGATAGACCGTGGCGCCGCACTGCGGGCAGACCATCGCGCGCTCGGTTTCGCTCTTGTCCATCGGCGCGCCGCAGCGGCCGCAGAAGCGGTTCGCGCCGTACCAGCGGCGCAGCGTCTCGGCAACGGCGCAGGCGAAGAGCGTCTCGCGCGGGCCGCAGTCGCGGTATGTACGGGAGGGGACGTAGACCCAGCCGTCCGGGGCGGCCGGCGCGGGGCCCTCGGCGAGATAGAAGCCGCGGCCGTCCTCCGTGAACAGAAACTGGTACGGCGCGGCGTCCGGAAAATCGCCGACGGAGGGCAGCGTCATCGCGCCGTCCTCGAGGCGCATGAGCAGCCCGGCGTCCGAGAAGAGCAGGGCCGCGTCGTCCGGCCGCGCGGGCCGGTGGGAAAATTCGTTGCGGAAAATGTGCGGGGCGATATCCTGAACCATGGGAAAGACTCCTTTGCTGCGGTTTTTCGGCGTTTACGGGACGAGCTCGCCCTCGACGCCGTCGGGGCGGACGCCCGTGACGGCCACGGCGCGGACCTGATTGTGGAGATCCCGCGCCCGGACGAAGACGGGAACGTAGTTTTTCGCGTGGCCGGTGAAATATTCCCCCTCGCTCTGCTCGAAGAGCACCTCCTGCACCGTGCCGACCATGGCCCCGCGGTACTGCGCCGAGAGGCGCGCGGCGGTCTCGGCGGCGAGGGCGGCGCGGCGCTCCTTGACGGCGTTGCCGTGCTGGCCGGGCATCGACGCGGCGGGCGTGCCGGGCCGGCGGGAGTAGGGGAAAACGTGCACCGCCGCGAAGCCGCAGCGGACGAGAAAGTCGAGCGACTCCTGAAATTCCGCCTCCGTCTCGCCGGGGAAGGCGACGATCAGGTCGGTCGTGATCGCGCAGCCGGGGAAGAAGCGGCGCAGCAGCGCGGCGCTCTCGAGGTAGCGCGCCGTGTCGTATTTCCGGCGCATCCGCGCGAGGACGGCGTCCGAGCCGCTTTGGAGCGACAGGTGGAACTGCGGGCAGAGGTTCTCAAAGCCCGCGAGGGCGCGGCAGAAGTCCTCGGTCACGGTCCTCGGCTCGAGCGAGCCGAGCCGGACGCGCAGCGCCGGCGCGGCGGCGCAGACGGCGGCGATCAGCTCGCGCAGGCTCGGCCCGCCCGGCAGGTCGACGCCCCAGGAGGAGATCTCGATGCCCGTGAGCACGAGCTCGCGGTAGCCCTCGGCGGCGACGCGGCGCGCCTCGGCGGCGGCGTCGTCCAGCGGCAGCGAGCGCACCGGCCCGCGGGCGTAGGGGATGATGCAGTAGGAGCAGAAGTTGCGGCAGCCGTCCTGCACCTTGAGCATGGCGCGGGTGCGCCCGGCGAGGCCGCCGGCGGGCAGCGGCTCGAAGGCCCTGTGCGCCGCGGCGGCGCCGAGCAGCTCGGTGCGGCGGCCGGACTTCTCCTCCGCCGCGCGGACGACGGCGTCGAGAAATTCCATGCGGTCTGCCGTGCCGGCGAGCACGTCCGCGCCGAGGGCGCGCACGTCGTCGGGGCTGACCTGGGCATAGCAGCCGCAGACGCCGAGCACGGCGTCCGGGTTGAGCTTTTTGGCGCGGCGGATGGCGTTGCGGCACTTTTTGTCGCTGACGGCCGTGACCGTGCAGGTGTTGACGACGTAGCCGTCGCACGGCTCGCCGAAGGAACCGAGCTCGTGTCCGTCCTCGAGGAGCCGCTGCTCCATGGCCTGGGTCTCGTATTGGTTGACCTTGCAGCCGAGCGTGTAGAAGGCGAATTTCATTTGAAAAAACCACCAAAAATCCGCGAAAAACCGCGGTAAAATTATCCGTAATTCCCGTTGTATTCCCCGAAAAAATCCAACTATAATAGAAATACAGATCCTATTATATCCGACCCGCGCGGGCTTGTACAGTTCTTTCGGGAGGTTTTTTCATGAAGGAATTTCGTGTCCGGCTCCGCTCGTTCGACGACGTCCGCCGCTTCGTCGAGATCACCAGCGCCCAGTCGTTCCACATTCACGCCGTCGAGGACAGCATGGTCACCAACGCGAAGTCCCTGATCGGCTTTTTCAGCCTCGATCTCTCGAAGCCCGTGACCATCCGCGTCGAGGACGACGCGGACACGGCCGCGTTCCTCGCCGCGATCGCCCCGTTCCTGGCCTGAGCCCGCCCCCGTTTTACGAATAGACAGCCCTTCCGTTTCATACCCTGTATTACCATGAAACGGGAGGGTTGATTTTATGCGGAAACGGATCGCCGCGGCCATGCTGATTTTGGTTTTTTTGTGCGCCCTGCTGCCCGCGCGGGCGGGCGCGGAGGCGCTCGCGCTCAAGGCGCCGTCGGCCGTGCTGATGGACGCCGCCACGGGAACCGTACTCTACGAGAGCAACGACCGCGAGCGCCTGCGCCCGGCCAGCGTCACGAAGATCATGACGCTGCTGCTGGTGATGGAGGCGCTGGACGCCGGCCGGATCGGCTGGAACGACTCGGTGACGGCCTCGGCCGCCGCCGTCGCCAAGGGCGGCAGCCAGGTCTATCTCAAGGAGGGCGAGCAGATGACCATGGACGAGATGCTCAAGTCGGTGGTCGTCTCCTCCGCCAACGACTGCGCCGCCGCGCTCGCCGAGCACGTCGCGGGCAGCGAGAGCGCGTTCGTCGAGCGGATGAACGCGCGCGCGGCGGAGCTGGGCATGAAGGACACCCACTTCGTCAACTGCACGGGCCTGGACGACGGGCCGGACGCCGCCGGGCACCTGACCACGGCCTACGACATCGCGCTGATGTCCCGCGAGCTGCTCCGCCACGACGCGATCCGGAAATACACGTCGATCTGGATGGACACCGTGCGGGACGGGAAGTTCGGCCTCTCGAACACCAACAAGCTCGTCCGGTTCTACAACGGGACGACCGGCCTCAAGACCGGCTTCACGAGCGCGGCGGGCTACTGCATGTCGGCCACCGCCGCGCGCGACGGCATGGAGCTCATCGCGGTGGTGATGCACTGCACGACCTCGCCCGAGCGGTTCGAGTCGGCCAAGGCGCTGCTGGACTACGGGTTCGCCAACTACGCGCTCGTGACGCCCTCGCCGCCCGAAAAGCTCGGCGCGGTGCGCGTGGAGCTGGGCGCGTCGCCGTACGTGCAGCCCGAGCCGGCCTCCGGCGGCCCGATCCTCATCGAAAAGGGCCTGAAAAATTCCGTGGAGACGACCGTGGAATTGCAAAAATCGGTCGCCGCGCCCGTGGAAAAGGGCCAGAAACTGGGCACAATGACGGTGAAGGCGGGCGAGCGCGTGCTCGCGTCGGTGCCGATCGTCGCGCCGGCGCGCGTGGAGCGGCTGACGTGGGGCGCCCTCGCCGCGGCGATCGCGCGGCGGATGTGCCTGTGCGCGTAAAAATCGCCGCCGCGTTTGCGTTTTGGGCCGGAACGTAGTATGATAAACTGTAAAAATCCGTGCGGCCGTCCCGTTACAAAGGAAAGGTGCTTTCTATGCTCAACGTCGATATCTCCAACATCTGGTGCGCCGTGGCGCTGCCGAACCTGCTCGAGAGCGAGCAGGAGGTCGCCGGCGCGCACGCCGCCCTGACAGACCGGCGCAATACGCCGTTTCTCCCCTGGCTGGACGGCGACCCGGCGTCCCTGCCCGAGCTGGAGCGCGTCGGCCGCGCCGCCGAGCGCATCCGCGCGGCCGGGCAGGCGCTGGTCGTCGTCGGCGGGGGAGACGAGGTGCTGGGCGTGCGCGCGGCGCTGGAGCTTCTCCGCGGCGAGCGGCACAACCTGCGCGACCCGCTGGCCGTGTTCTTCACGGGCGGCAGCTTCTCCACGGCCGCGTGGCAGGAGCTGACCGAGCTGCTCGAGACGCGCGATTTCTGCGTGGCCGTGCTCTCGCGCGGCGGATCCTCGCCGCAGGAGGCCGTCGCGCTGCGCTCGCTCCGCTGGATGCTCGAGCGGCGCTACGGCACCGAGAAAGCGCGCGAGCGCGTCTTTATCGTCACCGATCCCGCCGAGGGCGCGCTCCGCGCGCTCTCCGTCGCGGAGGGCTACGAGGCGTTCAACCTGCCCGCCTCCGCCGGCGGAAGGGCGAGCGCCCTCACGCCCGCGCTGCTGCTGCCGCTCGCGGCGGCCGGGCTGGATGTGCGGGCGCTGCTGGCCGGCGCGGCCGGGGCAAAGACCGCGCTGAACGTCCGCTCCTTTGAAAATCCCGCCTGGCTGTACGCGGCCGGGCGGAACATCCTCGCGCGCAAAGGCAGGCGGGCGGAGTATCTCTGCCTCGCCGAGCCCTCGGCCGCGAGCTTCGGGCGCTGGTGGCAGCGGCAGTTCGCCGGGCGCGAGTGCGCCGACGGCCTCGGGCTGCTGCCCGTGACCGCCGAGATCCCCGCCGACCTTCCCGAGCTGCACGCGCTCCTCGCCGACGGGCAGCAGAGCCTGCTGGCGACCGTGCTGCGCTTCGCGGGACCGGCGCAGAAGATCCCCGTGGAGATGGACTGGCGGGACATCGACGGCTACAACTTCCTCGAGGGCTTCACGCTCGACTACCTCGACGAACAGGCCTCGCAGGCCTTCGTCCAGACCGGCAACGACGGCGGCGTGCCGCTCATCACGCTCGACTGCGGGCCGATCGGCGAGGCCGCGGCGGGCGAGCTGCTGTACTTCTTCGAGCTGAGCGCCTGCCTGTCGGCGGGCATGACGGGCCGCGACCCGTGGGACCCGGCGCCGAGGGACGCATGGGCGGAACAGACGCTGCGCCTGCTCGGCAGACCCGGCGCGCAATAGACGGAAATCGGCTTTTTCTTTTGGCCAAAACAACGGTTGCATTGGCCGGGAAAAGCTGATAGAATAAAGCCATGGATGGCATCATCCGACGAAAGGGAGGGGTTTCCTATGGTTAAGTTAATCATGGGTCTTTCCGGTTCCGGCAAGACCAAGCAGCTCATCAGCTCCATCAACGAGGCCATTGCCAACGAATCCGGCAGTCTGGTCTGCATTGAAAAGGGCAATAAGCTGACGTTTGACATAGACTACCGCGTCCGCCTGATCGAAGCGGGCGAGTACCAGATGGGCAGCTTCACGTTTCTGAAGGGCTTCATCAGCGGCCTTCACGCGGGCAATTTCGACATCGCCCACCTGTTTATCGACAGCCTTTATAAGGTTTCCGGCAGCTCCGACGTGGGCGAGCTGGAGGATTTCCTGAACTGGTGCGAGAAGTTCGGCGAAATCAACAACATGAAATTCACGCTTGTCGTGTCCGACGAGCCGGAGAAGATGCCCGAGAGCGTCAAAAAGTTCTTCTGATCGAAATTTCGGCGGGACAAGGTCCCTCCTGAGAATAAAAAACCGGAGCAGGTCCATCCGCGCGCGGATGGGCAAGCTCCGGTTTTGTGTTTTTTGAGGGCTTACTTCATGCGGCGGAGCATCTCCGTCACCATGCGGTAGACGCGGGCGGACGAGGCGGCGTGCAGCTTTTCGCGGCAGGTGTGGATGTCCTCCATATCCGGCCCGAGCGAGACGCAGTCGAGCCCCGGCAGCCGGTCGGAGAACAGGCCGCACTCCACGCCGGCGTGGATGGTTTTGACCTCGGGCTCCCGGCCGTACTGCTCGCGGTAGACGCGCACGGCCAGGTCGCGCAGGGGGGAGTCGGGCCGGTAGGCCCAGCCGGGATAGTCCCCGGTGATCTCCGTATGGCCGCCGAGCCGTTCGGTCAGGCAGGTCAGCCGGTCGACGAGCATCTGCTTGCGGCTCGCGGACGAGCTGCGCACGCAGAAGGACGCCTCGAGCGTCTCCGCCGAGGTCGTCAGGATGCCGAGGTTGAGCGAGGTCTCCGGCAGGCCGGGGATGTCGGCGCTCATGGCCTGGATGCCGTTGGGCGCGCAGGTCAGCAGGCAGACCGCGCGGGCCGTGGAATCCGCGTCCATCGGCGGGAGCGCCGCGTCCGCCTCGCAGGCGGTCACGCGCGCGCCGGGGTCGGGCAGGCGGTATTCGGCGCGGAACGCCGCGTCGAACGCCGCGCAGACGTCCCGCACGGCGCCGCCGTCGGCGGCGGTCAGCACGGCCGCGGCCTCGCGGGGAATGGCGTTGTCCTTGGAGCCGCCCTCGGCGGAGATCAGGCGGAAGTCCGTCTTTTTCCCGAGCGCGCAGAGCACGCGCCCGAGCAGCAGGTCGGCGTTGGCGCGGCCCTTGTGGATCTCGCCGCCGGAGTGGCCGCCGATCAGGCCGGTCACGGTCACGCGCAGCGTCTCGCCCGCGAAGGCCGCGCGGCGCAGGGGCAGGACGCAGCGGGTGCGGTTGCCGCCGGCGCAGCCGACGATGAACACGCCCTCGTCCTCGGAGTCGAGGTTCAGCATCCGGCGGCCGCGCAGCCGGCTCATGTCGAGGCCCTGCGCGCCGAGCATGCCGATCTCCTCGTCCGTCGTGAACACGGCCTCGAGCCGCGGATGGGGCAGGGAATCGTCGTCGAGGATCGCCAGCGCCATGGCGACGGCGATGCCGTCGTCGCCGCCGAGGGTCGTGCCCTTCGCGTAGATCGCGTCGCCGTCCACGGCGAGGTCGAGGCCCTCGCAGGCCATGTCCTTTCCGCAGTCCGGCGCCTTCTCGCAGACCATGTCCAGGTGGCCCTGGAGGATGACCGTTTCGGCGTTTTCGTAGCCGGGCGAGGCCTCCTTGACGATGACCACGTTGTTCAGCCCGTCCCGGCTGACCTCGAGGCCGCGCTCGCGCGCGAAGCGGACGCACCGGTCGCTGACGGCCTTTGTGCTGCCGGAGCCGCGCGGAATGGCGGAGAGCTCCTCGAAGAAGCGGAATACGTTTTTCGGCTCCAGATTTTCCAAAACGCCCATGACGACAGACTCCTTTATTTTTTCAGACTGCAAAGCCCCTCGCCGTCCCGGCCGGCGAGGCCCTGCGAGAGCAGATAGTCCCGCACCTTCGGGGCGAAGGTCTCCGGGTCCTCCACGCGCACGCGGCCGCCGGTGAAGAAGTTTCCGGCCGAGACGCCGGAGACGAGCCGGACCAGGTCGGCGCCGGAGAGGGCGCCCTTTTCGCGCAGGGCGCCGAGTGCGCGGTTCGCGCACGCGCCGAGCAGGACGCGCTCGGGATCGTAGCGCCGCCGCGCGGCGGCGCGCATCACCAGCAGATAGATCACCCACGCCGCGGCCAGCGCGGAGAGCGTGAGGACGATCGTTCCGGCGCTCATGCAAAGACCCCCTATTTTCCGTTGAACGCCTTGTCGTCGAAGGTGACGACGGCGTAGTATTTTTTATCCTCGAACTGGATGCGGTCGTTGATGAGCTGAAGCAGCTCGTCGCGCCGGCAGTTCATCTCGAACGGGATGACCATGTCGAAGATCAGGTTGGTGTGTCCCGGCCCGCGGACCATGCGGAAGTCGTGGATGGAGAGGCGCGGGTCGATGCCGTGCACGACCTGGAGCACCAGGTCGCGCATGTGGTTGAGCTCGGCGTCGTCGGTGACGAGCGGGTCGTAGTGGATGACGAGGTGGATATTGTGGTTGGTGAGGAAGTCGCGCTCAATGTCGTCGATGATGTCGTGGCAGACGAGCGGGTCCTCGCGGCTGTCCATCTCGACGTGGACGGAGGCGAAGCGGCGGCCGGGGCCGTAGTCGTGCACCATCAGGTCGTGGATGCCGAGCACCTTGTCGTATTTGCCGATCTCGCGGGCGACCATGCGGGTGAGCGCCTCGTTTGGGGCCTCGCCGAGCAGAGGATCGATCGTGTCCTTGGCGATGGAGACGCCGCTGTAGAGGATGAACAGCGCGACGAGCAGTCCCATGTAGCCGTCGATGCGCACGTTGGCCGCGCGGCCGACGATGCAGGAGGCGAGGACGGCCGAGGTGGTGATGACGTCATTGCGGCTGTCGGCGGCGGTGGCGGTCAGCGTGGTGGAATCGATGCGCTTGCCGAGCGAGCGGTTGAAGAACATCATCCAGAGCTTGACGAGGATAGAGAGCGAGAGCACGACGACCAGCGCCGCGGAGAACGTCACGTCCTGCGGGTGGAGGATCTTGCCGATCGAGGTCTTGGCGAGCTCGAAGCCGATGATGAGGATGGTGGCCGCGACGATCAGGCTGGAGAGATACTCGATGCGCGCGTGGCCGAAGGGGTGGCCCGCGTCGGCGGGCTTCTCGGCCAGCTTGAAGCCGAGCAGCGTGACGACGGAGCTGGACGCGTCGGACAGGTTGTTGACGGCGTCGGCCGTGATGGACACGCTGCCGGAGAGCGAGCCGACGATCAGCTTGGCCGCGCAGAGAAAGACGTTGCAGAGGATGCCGACGAGCCCGGCGAGCTTTCCGTAGCTCGAGCGGACGGCGGCGTCCTCTGTGTTCTGATAATTTTTGACAAACAGCCGGAGCAAAAGACCGGTCATACAAAAACCTCCCGAAGCGCGCGGAGGTCTGTCCTTTCCCGGAGGACGGGGCCGCGCGTTAAAACCCATTATATTCCGGAAACGCCGGATTTGCAATAAGTTAGCGGGCACTATTGCGCCGCGCCGTCATTGACAGAACGGCGGCGCGATGGTAAAATTTCAGCAACATCCTATGCGGAAGGACGGAGGAATGACTATGTCCGATTTCAGAATTTTTACCGACGCCTGCTGCGACCTCACGGCGGCGGACGCGGCCGGGCTCGGCATCGCGGTCGTGCCGATGACGGTGATCACGGCGGGGCGCGAGGTGTCGTTCGGCGCGGGGAGCGCCGGGCTGCCGCTCGACCGGTTCTACGCCGGGCTGCGCGCCGGCGCCGTCGCAACCACGGCGGCCGTGAACCCGTCGGCGTGGGCCGACGCCGTGCGCCCCTGCCTGGAGCGGGGCTGCGACGCGCTCGTGCTCGCGTTCTCCTCCGGCCTGAGCGCCACCTACAGCAGCGCCCGCATCGCGGCGGGCGAGCTGCGCGAGGAATTTCCGGACCGGAAGGTGCTCGTGTGCGATACGCTCGCCGTTTCCGGCGGGGAGGGGCTGCTCTGCCGCGAGGCGGCGGTGCGCCGTTTCTCCGGCGACTCCGTCGAGGCCGCCGCCGCGGCCGTCTCCCGGCTGCGCGGCGGCGTGTGTCAGTGGTTCACGGTGGACGACCTTCAGTATCTCCGCCGCGGCGGACGCGTCTCGGGCGCGGCCTCGGCGGTGGGCGGGCTGCTCCAGGTGAAGCCCGTGATGCACATGGACGCGCGCGGCCGCATCGAGACGGCCCAGAAGGCGCGCGGCCGGCGCGCCTCGCTCAACGCGCTGGTCGCCGCGATGATGCGCACCGCCACGGACCCGCAGAGGCAGACGGTCTACGTCGGCCACTGCGACTGCCGCGAGGACGCCCTCTATGTCCGCGACCAGGTGCTCGAGCGGGTCGGGATGGCGAAGGCCGTCGTCTATCCCATCGGGCCGGTGATCGGCGCGCACGCGGGGCCGGGCGCGGTGGGCCTCTTCTTCTTCGGCGCCGAGCGGTAACGCGCGGGAAAATCAGGGCAGAGTCAGGGCGTCGCCGCGTTCGCGGCGACGCCCTCTTTTTACGATTTCGCGGCCGTGGTCTCCGCCGCGGCGGACAGGCTCTCGGGGGAGAACACGCAGTCGAGGCACGGGGCGAGGCCCGTCACGGCCCCGCGCGCGGAGTAGATCGCGTAGGTCTTGAACAGCACCGGACAGAGCAGCCCGCGTTCCATGACGTCGCGGTGCAGCTCGTAGGCGTTGCCGGCGTTTTCGCGCATCTTCGCGCACAGCAGCTCGGCCGCCTGGTCGGCGGTGCCGCCGTAGCTCAGCGAGCCGTCGGCGGCGAAGAACGGCGTGAGGTCGAAGTCGGCCGAGAGGCGCGTCTCGCCGTAATAGAGGTCGAAGCTGCCCTCCTGGAGCGCCTTGGCGAAGGCGTCGGCGCCGAGCGGGGAGACGGTGATGTCGAAGCCGACCGCGTTGAGCTGGGCGGCTGCGGCCTTCGCGGCCGCGACGCGTTCGCTGGAGGTGCTGCATACGATCATGGTGCCGCGCAGGGCCTGCGTGCCGCTGTCGGTGAACACGTCGAGCACGCCGTCGCCGTCCTTGTCGCTGATCTCGGAGGCGGCCATGGCGGCGGAGAAGGCGTCGGCGCTGTAGCCGAACTGCGAGGCGAGCGTCTTGTCGTACGCCGCGCAGTAGGGCGAGGCGGGCAGCGCGGCCGCCACGGCGTAGCCTCCGGCCGGGCCGGATACGATCGCGTCGCGGTCGAGCGCGCGGCTCACGGACGCGCGGATGGGCTCGTAGGCAAAGACCGGACTGTTCCGGTTGAAGCCGATGTACTGCATGACCGTGGTGTTGTTGTTCCAGAGCTCGAAGTCGGAGTGGTAGGCCGCCGAGGCGCCGGCGTTCGGGTCGGCGCAGACGAGGCTGACGCGGCCGAGCTCAAAGTCGTCGCGCAGGGCGTCGGGCGAGTCCTCCTCGACGAGCGGGATGGCGTCCCGGTCGACGACCGGCGCGGAGGTCTGCCACCAGCCCTTGCTGCGCGTCAGGCGCAGCGAGGAGAGGTTCACGAGATACGGCCCGGAGCCGATCGGGGAGGCGTCCTTTTCGGTGCCGGCCTTGACGATCGGGATGTCGAGCAGCAGCGGCAGGCTGCCGCAGGCGGCGTCGGTGGTGAGGACGAGCGCGCCGTCGGACGCGGCGGAGACGCCGGTCACGTGCGAGAGGCGGCTGCCGTAGAACGCGCTGCCCATGGCCGCCTTCAGCGAGGCGGCGGCGTCGGCGGCGGTCACGGCGGAGCCGTCGGAGAACTTCGCGCCGCTTTGGATGCGGAAGGTGTGCGTCCGTCCGTCGCCGGAGGCCGTGTAGGCCGAGCAGAGGTACGGCACGGCCTCGAAGTCGGAGGAGACGCGGTAGAGGCTCTCGTAGGCGAGGGAGAGGAGCGTCCGGTTGGTGAGATCGGTGCAGGAGAAGGGATTGACGCCCGCCGACGAATTGCAGGCGAGCGTAAAGGTCCCGGTCTGCGTCGTCTTGGAGGCGGCGCGGGTCTCGGCGGCGGTCGTCTCGGGCGGCATCAGCGTGGACTGGGCCACGTCGCGCGTACCCGCGCAGCCGGCGAGCAGAACGGCCAGCAGCGCCGCGAGAGCGGGCAGCAGAGGATGCTTCACGTCAGAATCGCTCCTTTTCGGGAAGTTCGACGACGGCCGCGAGGCTGCCGCGCAGGTCGCCGGCGCGCCGGTGCGACCAGAAGCGCTCCGGCTCGCAGCAGGTGCAGTCGGGGCAGACGTCGATCCGCTCCACGCCCGCGCGGCGGAGGGAGAGGGCGTTGAGCAGCTTGAGGTCCACGCGGAATTTCTCCCCGCCGGCCTCGATCGCCGCCTCGGCGTCGGGGCCGAAGGCCGCGCGCATCGCGGCGGGCACGTCCGGCCCGGTCTCGAAGCAGCAGCGGGAGATGCAGGGGCCGAGGGCCGCGCGGATGTTTTTGGGGTCGCAGCCGTACCGCCCGCACATGGCCTCCGCGGTTTTTCCCGCGATGCCCAGGGCGGTGCCGCGCCAGCCGGCGTGGGCCGCGCCGATCGCGCCGGCCTCGGGGTCGTACAGCAGAATCGTGCCGCAGTCGGCCGAAAAGACGGCCAGCGCGACGCCCGGCTCGTTCGTGACGAGGGCGTCGCAGTCCCCGATCACGGGGAAGAAGAGCCCGCGGCCGCGGTCGGCCCGGCCGACGGGGCGCACCTCGCAGCCGTGCACCTGGTGCGTAAACACGAGGCCACGCAGATCGAAGCCGGCGGCTGAGGCCAGCCGCCGGTAGTTTTCCAGGACGTTCCGGGGCCGGTCGCCCCGGTGGATGCCGAGATTGAGCGAGGAGAGGCACCCCCCGCTGACGCCGCCGAAGCGCGTGGAGAAGCAGTGGACGGCGCCGAGCGCGTCGGAGCGGAGAAACTCCAGCTCCCCCGCGCGGACGGTTTCGAAGCTCATGAGTTCAGGTCCTTGTCGAGGCAGCAGTTCTTGTATTTCTTGCCGCTGCCGCAGGGGCACGGGTCGTTGCGGCCGACCTTGGCCTTCTTGAAGACGGGCTGGCGCTTGACGGTGTTGTCGGCGCCGCCCTCGAAGGTGACCTTGGCGACCTTTTCGCGCCTGATCTCCTCGTTGGTCCTGAGGTGGACGAGGAAGAGGCGGCGCACGGTCTCCTCGCGGATGGCGTTGATCATGGCCTCGAACATCTCGTAGCCCTCGCGCTTGTACTCCACGACCGGGTCGGCCTGGCCGTAGGCGCGCAGGGTGATGCCCTGGCGGAGATCGCTCATCGCGTCGATGTGATCCATCCAGTATTCGTCGACCACGCGCAGCGTGATGACGCGCTCGACCTCGCGCATGACGGGGGAGGTGAACTGCTGCTCCTTGGCGGCGTAGGTCTTGTCGCACAGGGCGAGGATGTCGCGCTCGAGATCCTCCTTGCCGATGGACTGGATCTGCTCGTCGGTGAGGGCGTATGCGCCCTTCGGGAAGTAGAGCCCCTCGAAGTGGTGCAGGAGCGTGCTGAACTGCGCGCGGTCGGTCAGGTAGCCGGTCTCGGCGAGGACGGTGCCCACCTGGGCGTCCACGACGAATTTGAGCATGGTCTCGATGTTGCTGTGCAGGTCGCAGCCGTCGAGCACCTGCTGGCGCTGCTCGTAGATGACCTTGCGCTGGGTGTTCATGACGTCGTCGTACTCGAGGACGTTTTTGCGCACCTGGAAGTTGCGGCTCTCGACGGTCTTCTGGGCGTTTTCGATCGCGCCGGAGAGGATCCTGGCGTCGATGGGCATGTCGTCCTCGATGCCCATGGAGTCCATCATCGAGCGCACGCGGTCCATGCGGTCGCCGCCGAACAGGCGCATGATGTCGTCC
>Ga0160425_1002132_pt1 | contig 16751 bp, 12 predicted proteins | sample BioMet8_FD_108193 | JGI IMG/M metagenome (GOLD analysis project Ga0160425, IMG submission 108193) | Microbial communities from bioreactor (seeded with sewage sludge) at Lawrence Berkeley National Lab, California, USA - Biofuel... | ecosystem: Engineered > Bioreactor > Anaerobic > Unclassified ...
AGGCAGCCAGGCTGTTAAGTTCATTGAAGATGTTGCAAAAAAGCAAAATATTCACGTACTTATTGCGACAATATGCGGAGAAAATTCTAAGAGTATTAATTTATTTGTAAGAAACGGCTTTAGCAAATGTGCGCATTATAAAGAAGTAGGAGAAAAAATTGGACAACTGCTAGATGTAATGGCATACCAAAAAATAATATTATAATGCTGATATCACAATGCTTTACACCATTGATAATATATTCTTTATAAATAACCAGCCAGAGGTTAAAGTTTTTCTGCATATAGTCACAAGGCTAAATAATGCAACTGCCCAATGAGGTAAAATGAAGTTTTTTGTTGCAACAAGTATGGGTGACTATATCTAGTGCATCGATTCCAAAGTATGTCAGAAATGAATTTTTTGAAAACCACGGAAAGCACAAGAGCCTAAATTTAGTTATTGAGTCATGATTTATGGAATACCACTACTTTAGTCATTTCCAATTTTGCCAGGCATATATCACCTGCATGCAGTTTCAGAGAATCAACAAACTGCGCAGGTACCTCTGCAATCAGAGTCTTGTTACATCTAACAAGTGTAAGTGTAATGCGCTTTTTCGGTCCTTTATTGATTATATCATTGATACGGACAAAGTAAATATTTTCATCCTGATTTTCAGAGCTGTAGTCAGGTAAAAGAAGAGTTATGTTCTCAGGGTGAATTCCCCAGGAAACTTTATCTCCAGGCTTGAATTTCTGGGTTTTTATCCTTAAACTCAGGTCTCCACTTTTTAACACTGTACATTTTGACTCTTCATCATGTTTTTCAACATAAGCATCATCGAAAATATTGGAGATACCAACTAATTCTGCCACATGCAGATTTTCAGGATGATAGAATATCTTTTCCGGAGCCCCGAACTGCTGAGCTTTCCCCTCGTATAAGATAAGAATCTTGTCGGCCAGATGGAAAGCTTCTTCCAGATTGTGAGTGATAAACAAAACAGGTATTCCAATTTTGGCCTGAAGGTCTTTTATTTTTTCTGCAAGCTCGGTTCTTATTTCCAGATCCAGTGCAGAGAAGGGCTCATCCAGAAGTAAAATTTCTGGTTTGGGAGCCAGCGCTCTTGCCAGAGCAACTCTCTGCTTCTGCCCGCCTGACAGCTGGGACGGATATCGGGTCTCTAACTCCTCAATATGAAGAAGATTAAGCATTTCCAGAACCCTTTCTTCCTTTGCTTCTTTCTCCCAACCTTTGAGCCCGCATTCTATGTTTTTTCTTACACTCATATGGGGAAAAAGAGTATAGTTCTGGAAAACATAACCCAGGTTGCGTTTCTGAATAGGTAGATTTATTTTTTGATCTTTATCGAAATAAACTTTATTCTCTACGGTTATTTTTCCCTTATCAAGATCCGTAATCCCGGAAATGCATTTAAATAACGTGGTCTTTCCCGACCCTGAAGGCCCAAAAAGCACAACAAGTTCATTTTCCATTTCAAAGCTGACGTCTAACGTAAAGGATTTCTTAACGCTTTTTTTACCACTGTGAGCAGTATCATTATACTGTTTTTTAAGGTCAACTTTAATGCCCAAAATTATGCCTCTAATTTTCCTACGAATCGTCCGGTTAGAGATATAGCCAGCAGGGATATAAAAATTAGGATTAAAACCAGAGCCTGAGCAAGTTCATCATTACCTGCCTGAAAAGCGCTGTATATTGAGATAGACATTGTGTTTGTTTTCCCCGGAATATTCCCTGCCAGCATAAGGGTTGCTCCGAATTCTCCGACAGCCCTTGCAAAACTAAGTACCAGCCCTGCCAGTATGCCCCTTTTTGCAAGAGGAAAAGTTATAAGGAGAGCAGTTTCAATCTCACTTCTTCCAAGAATGTAGGCTGCATATTCAAGCTCTTTATCTACTGCTTCAATGGCTGCCTGAGCAGCTCTAACCATAAGAGGAAGGGAAACTGTATAAGCCGCAATGACTGCTGCCTGCCAGGTAAACATGATCCCGGTGCCAAAAAAGTCGTAAATGAGGTGGCCAAGAAGTCCGTTTCTACCTACAAGAATAACCAGAAGATATCCAATTACTGTGGGTGGGAGAACTAGAGGAAGTGTTACTAAAAGCTCTGCAAGCTCTTTTCCCCGGAAATCATGCCTCGCAAATACATAAGCTATGATTACGCCAGTGCAAAGGACTAAAACTGATGATATGGTTGCTACCCAGAGCGTAAGAGATAAAGGAAACCATACCTTGTCCAACATAATGATCATGTCTTTTATTTTCGGGATAATCTTATTCAAGAGATAACTAAATGCCTGGAAATGATTCAAGTATAATATCAGGGATATCAAGATATTTGTTGCCAAGAATCATTATTGGGATAATGAAATTAGGGGTCAATTCCTGAACTGCAAATTTGAAGTTATATTTTTAATATTCCTTATTTAATCAGGATATTTTGAGGTAAAGTTTTTTAGCAGAGCACTTTAGATTCTGGAAATTGAGTTTAGATTATGGAAATTGAGTTTAGATTATGGAAATCGAGTATTCAAAATAAATCCGAACTAAATAAGGTCCCGCTAAAGACACAAACTGATTTAAACTGATTTAAAATGATTTCACACTCTGCAAATGTACGCTACACTTACTTTTTTTAAGCTACCGCTAACAAAATTGGGCAGCCATAATGGACTTCTGCAGAGTGGAATGACTCTATTTACAATTTTACTAATATTTTCATGCACAAAGCATGAAACGAAAATTGGGGATTAATCTGTACCAATCATCACATTTGAAGCCTTGATGATTGCGTATACTTCGCTTCCTTCTTTTAGCTTCAGGTTTTCAGCTGAGGCCTTTGTGATGATGGAAGTCATTTCTGCTCCGCCAGGCAATTCTATTACAACTTCAGAATTGACCATTCCCGTGACAATACTTTTAACCTTTCCTTTTAAAACATTGCGTGCACTTAATTTCATTTCCTTGCTCCTCCTTCAAGTGTTCATAATAAACACCTGTGTTTTCACTTATGGCCTACTTGATAATATAGTTTGCGTATATATAATACAGCTTTATTCTATATGTTTGGTAACAATTTATAATCAACATCGAAAGCCAGAATTTACATGGTTTGTTATGTACCGCATACCATGATAGATTTTGCAAACTAATGCCAATTGATGCTGTTTTTATTTTTGCTGAAAATCTCCAATTGCTGCAAATTCCCAATATATATTTGACTCTTCGTTATTTTGTGTGGATATCGTTATTTGTGTGGATATCGTTATTTTGTGTGGATATCGTTATTTTGTGTGGATATCGTTATTTTGTGCGGATATCATTATTTTGTGTGGATATCCTCATAAAACTCAATGCGGTCTTGAATTGAAAATCATTTTATCCATAAAGAACGGCTAAGAGCCAGTTTTATTAAATGAGAACCACAGAAATACAAGAACAACATATCCATTTCAAAATCCCAACATTTACATTCAAATTGAACCTTTTAAATTTATATAATAACTCTCGCCAAACAAAGTCCAACCTTCTTTTTTGTGAAGTTTAACTTTCTCTCCTGTCATTCTCTCTCAGGAAAATCCATTATTATATTTTATTTGGAGCAAGGATGTGAAATAATGGATTTTATTTTCCCTGAGAATGGGAAAGTTTCTGGAATAGAGAATAATTTTCCTATAACCTATTCTCTTTATACATAAAGATATGAGCTCATAGGTAGAGTGGTTCACAGGTTAATTTTCGGGATATTACTTTTGCCTAATAAATACCTGAATTTTTTAGGGGATTTGAAACTTTTTTGGACAAAATTTTATCTTCTGTGATCCTCAATAACCATGAAAGCATACAAACTATATATAACGTTATGTTTCACAAAACATAACGATGTTTCATCCCAAAAATTATTTTGCTTTTTTGATTTTTTTATTGCAGCCAAATATCGTATAAAGATGGCTCATTATTTGAGCTCAACTTTAAATTTGCTTCTTTAACATGATCATCCTGAGTACAAAAATAGAATCAGAACAAAATAGAATCGGAATTTACTCAGTGTTGAACTTTTTGCGTCACCTGATGTTGCATTGTGTATTGAATTTTCAAATGGATTTGAATCTGCGAAATCACTTCAGGATACAAAGATACAACCTGGAAAATTATAGAGATTCTTATGATACGGTTTTCTACAATTCATAGACAACACTTATTGAGAATAAGCATTGTTTAAAGATAAATATATATTCTATTTATTATATAAATGTACGCAATATCTTATCTGACGTTCCTGCTCAAAAATAAGAGCGTTTGAACCTGTGGGGGGTGTATGCATTGCATAAAAACTCGCAATTAGAGAAAGAAGCAATGGAAGCGATCATAAAGCAGATAAAAGACCCTGAACTGCTTTTACAGATCGAATAGGTCGTTCCCTTTCACGGCTTCCTGACTTCCGGGGCATTAATTGGCATACAGATGCTCAATATCGCAAGAAGAGAACTCGACGTCCATGATAGGGAGCGCATATACGTGACCTGCAAAACGAAAAGCTGCATGCCGGATCCATTTCAGATCCTTGCCGGAGCAACCATAGGAAACAATGGGTTAAAGATCGTAGATTTGGGGAAAATGGCTGTCACGGTAAACAAACAGGCGCCTGAAGGAGTGCACAGCATAAAAGGTGTCAGAATCATTCTCGACCCTGAAAAAACGAAATATTATCCCAAACTCCACGCCTGGTTCCTGAACACTGAAAAGCTTCCTCATACAGAGGTTGTACCAATCCTTCTGGATGCAGGGGAAAAGGTCTATTCCTGGAAATTTGTGGATGTAGAAGTTCCGGTACGCAAAAAAAAGCGAATTCAGTGCTGTGAAAGCTGCGGTGAAATGTTCATTCAACACGATAACGAACTGCTGTGCGGCGGTTGCACAGAACAATGTTGAGAGGTAAGCAAAATGCAAAAAGATATGCAATTGCCTGTCTTTGCTGAAATAAAAGGCAAACAGCTAATTTATTACCCTGAAAAATGCATTGGCTGCGGGACCTGCGTACAGGCATGCCCAAAAGGCATACTGGCCATTGGGGCTGTTGGAGCTGTAGTAAGAGGGCTGTTGGATGCGGATTTTTTGGAAATGACAGAAAGTGAAGCCTGCATTGCCTGTGGAATTTGTGCAAAAGTCTGCCCCACAGGTGCCCTTGAGTTGAAACAGGAAGGAAAAACCCTCACCGACATGTCCTATCTTTTCAGGGCCATGAAGCCAACATCAGTAAATGAAAGCTGTGTTCACTGCGGACTCTGTGAAGATATATGTCCCAGAGGCTGCATCGAGGTAACCCGTGGAATTTCAGAGGACGGAAATCTGAAGCTCGTCGGAAAGACCAATATTGATTTGGAGTGTTGCATCCACTGTGGCTGGTGTGCAGCAGTCTGTCCGGTGAATGCTATTTCTGTAGAAAAGCCCTTTGAAGGGCGCTGGAACAGAGATGAGAATGTCTGCCAGACCTGCCATACCTGTGTGGAAACCTGTCCTGCAAATGCTATTTTCAATAAAAAAGCTAAACCTGGAGAAAGAGTCGAAAAAATAAGTCACCGCCCTGATGCCTGTATTTACTGTGGGGCCTGTGCGGTTGCCTGCCCTGTAAACGCCATTGATGTCAGAAAAACTGCAATTATCCCTAATGTGGAGAAAAAGGGCGTTCTTGAGAAAAAAGTGCTTGAAATCCCGGTTCCTAATGCTATATTACGCACCTGCCTGGAAGTTGATGAAAATGCATGTCTGGGCTGTGGAAATTGTGTGATTGTCTGCCCTGTAAATGCTCTTTATAGCTCTGAACTTGCTGCAGGATACCTGAATGATATGGACGAAAAAGCTCTCCTTGAGGTTAAGAATGGAAAAATTTCGGTCGTAAACCAGGATGCGTGTGGAGCAGATGGAGCCTGCGCCATGATCTGTCCTGTGAATGCAATCTGGCTTGTGAAAAGAAAGGTGAAATAAATGGCAGGAACAATTGCAATCAAGAACGGATACGTCTTTGATCCTCTCAACGAAATAAATGGAGAAATAATGGATGTTTTTATCAAAGACGAAAAAGTTGTAAGGGAGCTTTCTGCTGCCGAACTGAAAGACGCAAAGGTTATTGATGCCTCTGGTATGACGGTAATGCCCGGAGGAGTTGATTCTCACTCTCACATTGCAGGTGCAAAGGTTAACGCCGGCAGGTCGATGCGTCCAGAAGACCATTATAAATCAAATCTTCAGAAGACTTCACTTACCCATTCAGGCTCAGGTTACACTGTCCCCTCGGTCTATAAACAGGGATACGATTACGCAGCAATGGGTTATACAACTGTCTTTGAAGCTGCCATTCCTCCTCTTGAAGCACGTCACACCCATGAAGAGATGCGTGCCACTCCACTCCTTGATATGGGAGGATATCTGGTACTCGGAAACAACTTTTTTTTGATGCGTTACCTTCGGAACGGGGACATTGAAAAAGCTGCGGCTTATGTAGCCTGGATGATGAAAACCCATAAGACCTATGGGATTAAATGCGTCAATCCTGCAGGAGTAGAAAACTGGGGCTGGGGTAAAAACATCAGCTCGCTCGATGAGGCCAATATCCATTTTGAAATTACTCCAGGAGAAGTGATAAAAGGACTTGCCGAAGTCAATGAGCGCCTGGGAATGCCAGCAACTATCCACCTGCATGCAAACAACCTGGGACACCCTGGATGCTATGCAATTACTAAGGATTCCCTCAAAATCCCGGATGGGGTAAAGACCAGTCAAAACATGGATGTGAAATGGGCTGAAACTAAAATTAACCCTTCAAGGGACCGTTCCGTATACCTCGCCCATCTTATGTTCAACAGTTTTGCAGGCACCACCTGGGCAGACTGTGAATCTGGAGTAAAGGATGTTGCCGACTACATTAACAACAAAGATCACGTAGTGATCGACAGTGGATGCACTCCTTTTGGGGAAGCCACAGTTATGACAGGAGATGGGCCTGCCATTCATGACCTTTACACACTTACAGGAAACAAATGGTCAAATACGGACGTTGAGATGGAGTGCGGTTCAGGTGTACTCCCTTTTACCTATTCCATGTCCAATCCGGTACATAGCTTGCAGTGGGCGATGGGGCTTGAATGTCTCTTGCTAATCAATGACCCCTGGAAGACAATTATGACCACTGACAGCCCCAATGGCGGACCCTTTACGAAATATCCTGAGGTTATGACCTGGATCATGTCCGAGGCTTTCAGGAAACAGACTTTCAGTGAATGCCATAAGTGGGCAAACGACAGGAGTGGCCTCGGAGGCATAAACCGGGAACTTTCCCTCTATGACCTTGCGATCCTGACCAGAGCCAACCCTGCTAAGACAATTGGAATGGCCCACAGGAAAGGTTCTCTGGGAGTGGGCGCTGATGGAGACGTTACCGTTTATAACATAAATCCACAGCAGTTTGACGCGAACAACTACGAAGCTCTACTTCAGGCTTTCAGGAAAGCAGAGTACACCGTAAAAGGTGGAGAAATTGTCGCTATTAAAGGCGATATTGTTTCCTTGCCTGAAAAGCGGACTTATTACTCCGAAGTACATGTAGAAGACGAGCGGGAAAAGGAAATGCTGGCCGATGTAAAGGAGTGGTTCAGGTACTATACTATAGGTTTTGCCAACTATCCGACTCCAGAGAAGTATCTGGAAAACCCGACTCCCATACAGGTTAACGGTGGGGGGTGAAGTCATGACAGGGGGAGCACTTATTCATAAAAAAGAAAACGAGAGTAAACTCGAAGCAGTTATAAAGCCTGCTTCAGCTGCCGGCAAAAGTGTCGAAGAAATGGGAGAAGTAATGCTTATTCCAAAAAAAGAGATTGACATTAAACTGGAAGCTGATGTTATAACTCCAGACGCCTTTGCAGGCAAAAGTGCCAAAGAAATTGGAAAACTGGCAATCTGGCAGGGGCCAAGGACCCATCCTCTTTCCGAGTTTTTTGAAGTGACAGGCAATGCAGGTAGCTCTGCAGCTGAGACTCTGATCCGCATAAAAGGTGACGTAATGAGGGTAAAAAGGATAGGAGAAGGCATGAGTGCAGGAAAAATCGAAATCGAAGGTTCTGCAGGCATGCATGTAGGTACCGGGATGAAAGGGGGAGAGATCATCGTTTACGGAAATGCGGATTCCTGGGCAGGTATGGAAATGACAGGCGGACTCCTGAACATAAAAGGAAACGCTGGAGACCACGTGGGCTGCGCTTACAGAGGTAAATGGCACGGCATGAAAGGTGGTCGCATTGTTATTGAAGGTTCAGCGCGCCACCAGCTCGGAGGCGGCATGGACGGTGGCGAAATCCTGGTAGAAGGCAATGTTGAAAGCTTCTGCGGAATCCGTCAGAACGGCGGGCTAATCTTCGTAAAAGGCAACGCTCTTCGGGGAGTAGGCGCTGAAATGGCAGGAGGCACCATAGTAATTGGAGGCAAAATCGAGCGCTTCTCCCCGGGTTTCGAATTTGTATCCATGGAAAATAGCGTCACATCCGGAGAGGTTGAACTAATAGGCGAATTCAAGAAATTCACAGGGGACTATGCGATCAGCAAGCGGGCAAAAGGAGCGCTTTACGTGGTTGCAGACGCAAACCCGGAGCTTTGAGGTGAGAAGCATGGAAGTATTACTCCTTACTGGAAGTACAATTGAAGAAGGCAGGCTTGCAAAAGGAGGGGACAAGTTTACAGATGAGTATACATTGGAGTGCGCATCGTGCTGGATTTCTCCTGTGGATTTTGAATCGCTTTGCTCTCCTTCTAAAGTAAAAGTAACAAGCGAGAATGGAAAATATTCGATTGTAGTTTATACAAAATGTACGGATGCAGTCCAGCCAGGGCAGGTGTTTATGCCAAGGGCTATCTGGTCGAATGTTATCATTGATCCCGATACCCTTTCTACGGGTTCCCCACTTTATAAGGGTGCCCCGGTAACGATTGAACCCACTGAAGAAGAGGTCCTTAGCGCCGAAGAGGTAGTATTGAAAGTTTATATAGGGGGGCGGGGAGTATGATTTACAAAAACATAATATGTCCGGTCTGCGGGGCAGCCTGTGACGATATCCAGGTTGAACTCGGAGACGGGAAGATTGAAGCAAAAAATGCATGTAAGATGGGAAATGCCAAATTTCAGGAAATTGTAAGTTCCCACAGGATTATGCAGCCTCTTATAAAAGTTGAGGGAAAACTGGCCCCTGCAGCCTGGGATGAAGCTCTTGAGAAAACTGTCGATATCCTTGTTTCGGCAAAGCGTCCCCTGTTTTTCATGGGCAGTGAAACCTCCTGTGAAGCACATGAAATCGGGCTCAAGATAGGAGAATACCTTGGTGCGATTGTTGATTCTAATTCTACTGTCTGCCACGGGCCAACAGCTATGGGAATTCAGGAAGCCGGAAAAGTCGGTGCAACAGAAGGGCAGAAGAAAAACAGAGGAGACCTCATAGTCTACTGGGGAACCAATCCCCTTGAATCCATGCCCAGGCAGATGTCGAGGTACGCGGTTTTCCCGAGAGGTTACTGGACAAAACGCGGACGTTTCGACAGGACAGTTATTACTGTAGACCCGAGAAAAACCCCGACCACTGAAGCTTCTGATCTGCATGTTCAGCTCAAACCTAACTCGGATTTTGAACTGATAAGTGCACTTCTGACCCTGCTCCACGGAAAAACTCCCCACCCCTCAGTAGAAGAGATTACTGGAGTTCCCATCCCTGTTATGGAAGAGATGCTCGATATGATGAAGAACTGTACCTTCGGAGCCATCTCAGTGGGCCTCGGGCTTGCTTCTTCAATGGGGAAGTACAGAAACTCAGAGATTGCCATGAATTTCGTAAAGGAACTGAACAACTATGCCAAGTTCACCCTTGGAGCTCTCCGTGGCCATTGCAACGTGGCAGGCTTTAATCAGGTGGCTGCCTACATGTACGGCTACCCCTTCGGGCTTGACTTCATGCGCGGGCACCCGCGTTATAACCCCGGAGAATTCACAACGGTAGACGTGCTTCGAGAAAAAGATGTTGACGCAGCTTTCGTTATGTGTGCTGACCTTGTGTCTCATATCCCTGCAGATTGTGCGGCTTACCTTGCCAAAATTCCAATGGTCTGTCTGGATATTGCTCCCTGCCCGACAGTATCTGCTTCGGATGTCGTACTTCCTGGAGTCATTGATGCTATGGAATGTGAAGGAACCTTCTACAGGCTCGACGATGTGCCAGTATATTTTGAACCTTTCACGAGTTCACCTTTCGAGTTCACGAAGAGCAATGAAGACACTTTAAAACAACTCTTTGAGAAGATTAGAAAAAAAAGAGGTCAGGCTATTCCTTTTCCTTCTCTAAATAAGGAACACGAAAACCTAACACCTGAAAATTTGCCTTGATTTTCGGAGCTCTACAAGTAAGCAATTTGAAATTATGCAATTGAGGACACAAAATCAAGTGCAGTCTATGTTAATCTGATAGACTTGATTTACTTGTTCAATAATTAAAGAACATTGATTTTAGTCCAACTGTATTTTAGTCCAACTGTATTTTAGTCCAACTGTATTTTAGTCCAACTGCATTTTAGTCCAACTGCGTAAGTCTTAAACAAGCTATGAGCTTATCCCAAAACCAATTTTACTCTCAAATTAGTAAAGTTTCGAATGATTTTCATGATAAGAAACTTGATAGATTATTTGGAATCCAAAATTCTAAGAAGTAAGTTTGAGTCTTGGGATAAGTTTTAAGATAAAAATCAAGGGTTTGGACAAGAGTTTGGATAAGAGTTTGGACAAGGGTTTGGACAAGGACTTGGAGAAAAAAATTAACCCTTCTAAAAATTCGTCATTCTCCCGGCTAAAAAAGTAAAAAGGGATTTTCAAAATTTTTCATTGCTCAGAGAAAAATTGAAAATCTCCGGAAGTCCCAGATTGAATTTACATTTTTGATAACTTGAAGCTTCAAGAATCTGCTGCTGTATATAGTATAGTGAATTCAGAAGGGTATCACTGTCTTCAGAATTCATATCTCCGGCATAAGGGTGGATATTTTCTTCAAGGGCATTTAGAAGCCCTGGATCAAGGTCGTTTACGAAGTAAGTATCCAGAACCAGAAGGTTTGAAATCTGCTCGTAGAAAGCTATAAGTTTCCGAAGCCAATCTGGAACTCCGTAATCCCTTGCATACTTTTCTCTGTTCAGGAAAGCAAGGTATCCAGAGATAGTAGTTATGAGATCTTCAGTTAGAATGTTATCAGGAAACACGATTGGAAAACGTTTCATCGCTGCAGGAGCTACATAGCTCGGGTATATCATTTCAGAATTACAGACTGAAGGAAAGATCCTGGCAATCGAACTGTTAAGCACTGCAGTAATATAGGCATACCTGCCCGGATCTTTGAGGACAATGCCGCATCCGTTCTCAAATACATGGTTCCCTTCAGCATCATATGCAGCTTGCAGATGATAGCCTTCAGTAGCAATAATCTTAGGAGTATTAAAATATTCCAGAAATTGTCTGCCTTTTATACTATAGTCTGCAGACTTAAGAGGAGAGGTATCGTGGAGGAACTTTTCTTTGAATTCCAGAATTCTCCCGTAAGCCATAGGGAATCTTGTCTTGAGTTCTTCGGGCGGAATTACATTGTATTCTTTCTTTTTCTCTATTGACAATTCATAAGGCAGCATGAACCGATAAGGTGAAGGGCGAAATGCAAATTTTTCGGAAGAAGCCCCTGAAACATACGGGTAAACAAGTTCAGGCTCTATAAATACAGGTTCGCACAAGCCTTCGCAAAGATAATACGAATCTGAACCACCCTCCTCAGGAAGGTAAAGCCTGTGAAGCAGGCTATTTTTTGTGTTTATACCCTCAAAGATGCTCTCGGAAACATCTCCAAGTGTAACCGGGATTTCATAAATCTTTTCTACGATTTCGCTTTGTTTAAGAGACATCTATTTTTCACTTCTGATAGGTACATTGTGAAATATATTCTCATGTACTTTTTATTTTTCAGGCCACACTTATCCGGATGGAGTCTATCATTTGAATGATCATCCCTGAATCCTGGACTTTTGGATTCCAATAAATTGTCAAACCCTGCCAGAAATGTAGGTACGATCGGATCACTTATACAGAGGTCTCATTCCCAAAATCAAAATTGGTGCACTAAATCTAGAAATTTAAACAATCAATCGAGTTTCTTGCCATTGAATACTGATTTAAGAAGAAACCTGATTTTGGAATGAGCTCAAAGATTTGTTTAACTCTTTGGAGATCTTAGAGGTTGTCTAAAGGTTGTTTCTGGAAAATTTTTAATATATTTCATTTTAATATGTCTCATTTTCATTTTGATATATCTCATTTTAATTTTGATATATCTCATTTTAATTTTGATATGTCTCATTTTTAGATTCATTTTTAGGTTTAGATTAGTGTATGAATTAATCGAAAATTTTCCATAATTTCAATTTTATCAGGAGTTAAAGGCATATCGTTGCCGAACAAAAATCCACATGAAATTTATTTTGAAAGCTTTTACTCTGTCATTTTATTGATTAACTGGTTCTCCTATGTCCTGAGTTTTATTTTTTTCTCTTTTAATACACGGTAATCAGTTTCCTAGTAATAATATAAATAACTTTGTATTGAGTGAATAAATTAAACGAATGTTCCACATAGTATAAAGAATCCAGGTAAAAAAATGAGTAACTGAAAAAGCCTGAACAACTACCTTCAAAACAAGCGTGGAGAATAATACGAGTAATAAGTATGCGAAAGTATGTTAGCGAGAAATAGATTGCAAATAAAAAAAGTCGTAAAGAAAGAGGTTAATTATTTGTTACAGAAGCTCTTATTTTCACTGTATCAAAAAATATAATAGGTAATAAAATTATAGGCTCACGAGTCATAACTGTATAATTCCAGGTAATATCAGTTTTGGGATTGTCTCAATGTGTGTTTATCCAGCATTTTGTTGCTAACTTGTTATTTCTCTTCCATGAGTGTTATTTTCTTCTCCAGGAGATATCTTTTAAACCATTCTCCAGCCAGATTTGCGACTTCTTCTAGCGTGCCCGGTTCTTCAAAAAGATGGGTTGCTCCGGGAACAATCTGAAGTTCTTTTTGCTCTGACTTCAATTGGTCTAACGCCCACTGATTCATTTCTATTACCTGATAATCCTCCCCACCTACAATGAGTAGTGTTGGTGCCTTTACGTCCGGCAGGGCTTTTTCAGCCAGATCGGGCCGTCCTCCTCTGGAAACTACCGCTTTTATATTCGCATGCTCTTTTGCAGCTATGAGTGCGGCTGCAGCTCCCGTACTGGCACCAAAGTAACCGATACTGAGTTTTTTAGTATAAGGATTGCTTAAAAGCCAGTTTGTTACGTTAACAAGCCGATTTGCAAGCAGGTCAATATCAAACCTGAGGCGAGCAGTTATCATATCAATTCTCTCTTCCTCAGCTGTCAACAGATCAAATAACAGTGTTCCAAGACCTTCTTTCTGAAGTTCCTGCGCAACATACCGGTTACGAGGACTGAAACGACTGCTCCCGCTTCCGTGTGCAAAAACAACAATTCCTTTTGCTCCTTCAGGAATTGTGATGTTTCCTTCAAGTATAATAGAATCAATTGGAATTTGGATTTCACTACCGCTTTTACCTTTACTTGATAATTCTCTCATGCCGACCCTCCCCAAATGGCCTTCCCCCAAAATGACCTTACAATTAATTGTAAACCTGCATTTTAAAAATCTCAAACCTTATTTTAAAATATTAAATGTTACCATTATCTTGCCGGAAGGGCTCTTGCTTTATCCAGAAGTTCGCAGACCTCTTCATCAGTGGTTTGACTGAAGTTTCCGTACCAGGCTCCGACCCCATAGAACGGTTCAGGGGTAGCCATACATATTACTTCATCTACCTCCCTTCCGAAAAGCTCACATGTATCGCGTGCACCAGTCGGCACTGCAACCACTATTTTCGCCGGGTTTTTAGTTTTAATGGCAGATGCAGCTGCACGCATTGTCGCACCTGTAGCAAGCCCGTCATCTATTAAAATCACAATTGAGCCGCTAATCACAGGCTTGGGACTATCTCCACGGTAAGTGCGTTCCCTGCGTTCAAGTTCTTTGAGCTCGTTCTCAGCTACCATATTAATTACCCGTTCAGGTATCTGAAAAGACCTGACAATGTCTTCATTCAACACACGGATATTATCAGAAGAAATTGCTCCCATTGCCAGCTCTTCATTTCCCGGAACCCCCAGTTTCCTTACTATAAACACATCCATTTTTACATTAAGTTCCTTTGCAACTTCAAACGCCACCGGAACCCCACCACGTGGGAGAGCAAGTATCAATACATCCGAACGATTTGCATATTTTGAAAGTTCTTTTGCAAGCTTTTTCCCGGCATCCACCCTGTCTGTAAAAAGTGCCATTTGCTTCTCAACCCCCTGTCGAACTGGATTAATTGATAATAAACAATATTATATAGAATATATATTCAAACCCTTAAACGTATAGAGTATGAAATTTATGCTTAAAATTTATATAATTACTCCTCTTTGAAATGGAGCCCAGAAAAAAGTAAAAATTTGAAGATATTTATTTTTCTAGCTATTTGCCTGTTCTGTAGTGGAAAAGCGGACACTGGTCGAGCCCTATGAAGTAATACTCTGGGTAGCTATAATTAGTGTCCTTTACTTAATCAGTCTCAGTAACCATCTTCTTTTTCATATTCTGGTTCATATTCTGGTAGAACTTTTCAGAGTATATGTCGCATATATAAGCCTGATAGAAGTAAAGGAACAAAATTCGTAATTCGGTTTGGCAATATAGAGGACACAGAATAGAACTAGGACACAGAATAGAACTGAGTGATCAACTATAGTAAAATATTTTATATTGTTTTAATTAAGTAATAAATTTTATCAGGTGTACAAAATTTTTTAAGCCATATTATTTTTTACTTATAGACAATTTTTTGAATAATTAATTTAAAATAATTTCTGCTCTTTATATCTCATGAAGTTGGGAAGTGAGTTGGGAAGTGAGTTGGGAAGTGAGTTGGGAAGTGAGTTGAGTGTGAACAAGTAAAGAATTGCCTGGAGACCATTGATGATTCTTCTCGGGATCGGTATACTTGGGGGAGCATATCGTCTGCGCTGTAGGTATCGGAAAATACAATAAACAGCGTATAATGCCTCTGGGATTCTTCTTATTCTCGTTTCTGCAATGCTTTTTACTCTTCCGATTCCGTTATTTGCAGATTATTCAGGTATAAAATTGAATTAAACTCAGTATAACTCGACGTTACAACCACTTACTCGACATTACAATCATTTACTCGACATTACAATCATTTACTCAACGTTACATTCACTTTGTAAATTTGAATATTAAGTTTAATATGAAGCTCATGAATTCTTGAGGCGTTAGGTGCAAGGGGGTGATTGAACATTCCAGCTGTAAGGAAAAACATATTAAATGTAGACTTCTACGAATTACTGGTCTGGATAACCATAGTTATCTTGCTCTATCTAATTAGCCTTAACAATTACCTCCACTTCCATATAGTAATAGAACTGTTCAGCGTCTACTTTGCATACGTAATATTTCTTATTGTTTGGAAGGCGAGAAGTCGCCTGGAAAATCGATACCTTCTGATATTGGGAGTTAGCTACTTTTTCATAGGAAGTTTTGACTTTCTGAGTGCACTTGCGTTCCACCGCACGGAGGTATTTCCCGGATTTGGTACAAACCTGACTGCTCAGTTCTGGACCATTTCAAGATTCTTGGAAAGCACTTCTTTTCTGGTAGCTCCGCTGTTTTTGATACGCACTGGAGAGAGGCAGGAGAGGAATGTCAAAACCCTTGAAAGCTCAATTTTTGCCTGGAAGGCATTTCTTGTATACGCAGTAATCAGTGTTACCTGCCTGATTTCAATATTTTTTACCGAAAATTTCCCGGCTTCTTATTTTCAGGATTCAGTATTTACTCAATTCAAAGTAGCAAGCGGATACTTAATTTCTTTCATGCTTCTCTGCTCACTTTTTTTCCTGTACATTGTCAGGGATAGGTTCGAAGAAAAAGTTTTTAATTTACTCTCAGTCTCCCTGGTTCTTACAGGTTCTGTGTCACTCTTATTTGCATTCGACAGTCAAACGGGCGAGGCTCTGGGAATTTTAGGTCTCTTCTTTAAATTATTGTCCATTTATCTGGTCTATAAAGCAATCGTAGATATCGGGTTCGAAGAACCTTGCAGTTTTTTATTTAGTGAGCTTAAACACCGAGAAGAAGATTTCAGGCAGAAAGCCATTTTCTTTGGGGACGAGTACGGTCATATTTACAGAACGATAAACAAGAGATATCTGAACCGAAGTGCTAAGGAAGAAGACAATCCCGAAGATGGGCTAGACAGTTATAGTTCCTATATGCAAAATCTTCAGGGAATTGGATTTCAGTTTAATAAAGATTTTAAATTGATATTTCTATATGGTCCTGTTGAGGAAATGACAGGCTATCCGAAGCAGGATTTACTCTCTGGAAAAGTTGCCTGGCAGGAAATAATAATACCTGAAGACCGCCCTGTTATTTATAAAAAAGAGGATAAACTAAAGCTAAATCTTAATTCTATCGTTGAAAGCGAATATCGGATAAAGAAAAAAGACGGGGAGATAAAATGGGTTCGTGAGATTATCCAGAGAATCTCGGATGAATC
>Ga0160425_1002134_pt1 | contig 16749 bp, 12 predicted proteins | sample BioMet8_FD_108193 | JGI IMG/M metagenome (GOLD analysis project Ga0160425, IMG submission 108193) | Microbial communities from bioreactor (seeded with sewage sludge) at Lawrence Berkeley National Lab, California, USA - Biofuel... | ecosystem: Engineered > Bioreactor > Anaerobic > Unclassified ...
AGAAATTTCACAAGTGTCAAAACGGCTGTCGCTCAACACCGATATCGACGAGGAAATTATCCTTACCATCAACCAGCTACAGGAAAATACCATGCTCATCCGCGAAAACATTATCGACAAGCAACGGGTGCTATCGGGCATAATGAAGAGCGAACGATTTCCTGCCGACATTTACCCCAAACTTTCCATCATGCTCAAGGACGTAAGTTCACTGATAAACCACACCGACTTTAGCTTCGAGCGTCTGGAATACTTGCAGAACACCTTCCTTGGGTTGATCAACATTGAGCAGAACAAGATTATAAAGATATTTACCGTGGCATCGGTAGTGTTTATGCCTCCAACTCTCATTGCCAGCGTATATGGCATGAACTTTAAAACAATTCCGGAACTCAAGTGGACGGCGGGCTACCCTTTTGCCATTGGGATCATGATTTTTTCCTCACTGCTAACCCTATACCTCTTCCGTCGAAGGAAGTGGCTCTAACTAAAACCTCCTTCTGACCATGAAAAATATGCTGCATTTTATATTTTCACTACTGGTTACCGTTGCTGCCATCAACAACGCATGGGCTCTACCAGCCGATACCACGCATCATGCTAAACAGATAGTATACCAGATTAATATATTGAGTGAGATTGATCCGGCATCTTGGCACATGGTACAAAATGGATTTAAAGAAGCACAAGAGATGAACGCCAATATGGTGCTCATTAGAATGAACACTTACGGAGGTATGCTTAACTCAGCCGACTCCATTCGAACCAAAATTCTGAACAGTCCCATCCCTGTATGGATATTCATTGATAACCAAGCGGCATCGGCAGGTGCGCTCATATCCATTGCTGCCGAAAAAATATACATGCGCAAAGGTGCCAGCATTGGGGCTGCCACCGTGGTAGACCAAACAGGTCAGGCACTTCCTGATAAATACCAATCGTTCATGCGCTCCATGATGCGCGCCACGGCCGAATCGCACGGAAAAGACACAATAGTTACCGGCAAGGATACCACCTATCGATGGAAACGAGACCCACTAATTGCCGAGGCCATGGTCGACCCGCGAACGGTAATCCCTGGCATTATCGACTCCACTAAGGTACTTACCTTTACCACACTGGAAGCTATAAAAAATCACTACTGTGAAGGTGAAGCCGAATCGGTAAGGCAAGTGTTAGCAATGGGTGGCGTTACCAACTACGTAATTCACGAACAACGTATCACCGGATTGGACAGCATTATGGGCTGGTTACTTAACCCTGTGGTGCAAGGCATTCTTATCATGCTTATCTTTGCCGGAATCTACTTCGAACTACAAACCCCAGGTATAGGTTTTCCAATTATTCTAGCCATTATAGCAGCAGCGGTATACTTTGCGCCACTCTACCTAGAAGGACTTGCCGAAAACTGGGAGATCATCATGTTTTTAATTGGTCTTGTACTCATTGCCATCGAAATATTTGCCATTCCCGGCTTTGGTATTGTGGGCATTACCGGTATAGTTCTTGCCTTTCTGGGGCTTACTCTGAGCATGATCGATAATAACCTCTTTAAAGAGCAAGGATCAGTTCCGGCCTACTTAATTGTTCAACCGGTGGTAATTGTCTCAGTAAGCATGTTTTTGTCGCTGGTGATGGTGCTCTTTATGAGCAAGAACCTCTTTACCAATAAGCGTTCGCCGCTATACCGACTGGCACTCCATGCTCGGCTAACCGAGCAAGAGGGTTTTGTGGGCGTGGACCTCAGCCAAAAAAACATGGTTGGAAAAACAGGCATAGCGGTATCGGTGCTGCGACCCTCGGGTAAAGTTGAAATTGAAGGGAACGTTTACGACGCCATCTCCACCGAAGGGTTCACGCTAAAAGGCGAAACGGTGGTGGTGAAGAAGGATCTTGCAGGACAACTCTACGTTACCAAATCATAAAAGGAAAAGACCATGGACACGCAATATGTGATCAGAGACTACAGACCTAACGACTACAGGGGCGTGCTTACACTTTGGCAAGCTACTGGTCTGGGTGGTGCACACCGTGGCGACAACGATCAGGTTATTGCCAACTCCCTCGACATGGGCGGTAAAATGCTGGTAATAGAGGATACCAACTCCCAAAACTTAGTGGGCACCTCCTGGATGACCTTCGACGGACGACGTATTCATCTGCATCACTTTGGCATTAAACCGGAACTACAACGCACTGGTTTGGGAAAAAAGTTAGCTCGAGCCAGCCTTGCCTTTGCCAAGTTTAAAGGCTACCAAATTAAGCTGGAGGTGCACCGCGACAACACCAACGCCATTGCCCTATACACCAAGCTGGGCTTCACCTACCTAGGCGACTACGACGTTTACATCATTAGAAATTACGAAGGGTTGGAGATTTGAGGTAAGAGGGATATTCAATTAAAACGACAACCCATTATTAAGCCAGCCATATCCAAGAATACAGCTGTCACCCTAATTTGGAATGTATAACCTCATCTTACGCAAGCAAAAGTACAAAACCTATCTCCTCTTTTTGAATAGAGTCATAAGCAAAATGGAGGCTCCCGAACCTAGCAATATCCCGGCAAAAAAATCAATCAGTTCTTTGTCCAAACTTGTGTTACTATCGTTGATTAGCAGCTCTATTAATACTCCGGCAGCGATCAATAGAACTGAAACGAAAATCGTTTTTCCTTTGGTCATGGGTAGTATTGTATAATTATAAAATTGCAATTTAGAAATAAAAAGAAAACGCAAACAACAATTTTCTCATAGTAAGATAATAATAAATGAGAGCTACTTTAAGCATACCATCATTATTTGCATGCCCTCACTGACCACCGCAAATAGAACAAACTATTTTCAGAAGTAATAGTTAATAAATCGTTGCCAACCATTTTCCAATAGACTTACTGGTGCTGTTACCTTACAATACCGAGTATATCCTCCAACAATTTCAATTAACAATTAAGTAAAAAATAAAGACTGCTAAACATATATCCAGCAGTCTTAAACTTTCATATCTAAATTTTTACTTGGATTAAGCATAGGCTATCCCATCAGCATAATAGATAGGGAACCTACTCCAAAAGTAACGGTCTTTAAAATTCAGCCTAATTTTAGTTCTTGATCACCTTACTTATATAGAATTCTAAAATTTAAGTACTTAATGGTTACTAAATTAAAAAGACTATCGGCCTCAGGCTGCCTTGCAAGAGCATCATTCAATCCTGCAACAGCATACGTTTTTGTAATATCTAACAATTCATCACTTATATAGCTTTGATCATAGACACCCAAAAACTTCGTTGCAGCCGAATCTAACAAATTAAATGCCTCGGGTTGCCGTGCTATTGCATCAAAAAGTAGACTAAATGCAGCGCCTCTTGCTTTTCCTCTTTGCACAATAGCCTTATCGGATATTGGAAGTAATTCGGTATAATTAGAATAATTAATTTCAGCTGATTGGATTAAGTATTTTGCCATTTCAGGCTGCCTTGCTATTGAAGAAAATAGACCCCCAACCTGCTCCATTTTACTAGCTTTTAAATCAAAATCATCGTCAGCGTTGCACTTAATTTCATCTCTTTTGCAGGACAACAAAGTTAGTAGCAACAAAATTGGAATTAATAAATAAGATCTTTTCATTGTTAAAATATTAAAGTTAAAAGTATCTAATCTGATCAAAAGTTAATCCATCACTCTATACAAACCAATTAGTTCAAACAATAAATTAGAATAGAACAAGCAAGAAAAACGTTACATAAATATTTTATGCTCGAGTTAAATTTCATGTTGATTGAATGTTAAACAGGAAATGATTGAAAGCCACATATAGTTATGGTTTCCCTATTCCATTAAAATTTAATCCATCAAAGGTAAAAACCTGTTTTAATAAAACCATCCTATGCAATCTATCTCGATATTTATTCTTACAATACCTCGAACATTACGCCCAATTTAATGGTACAAAATCTCCAACAAAAAAAACGGATTTTTGAGTATCGCCACAGAGTACAATATCAATTTTTACATCTATTTATTGCGTAATCACACGCAATGCTGAGTTCTTTTCCATGGCCATCTCTATTTGCTGCAGTTGTTTGGAGCTCATGGAAAAGATGGAAACTTCGAAGAGAAACCCCCTCTCGTTTTCGCCAACCAACTTTATGGCTGTATCTTCCTTCAAGCTGCTCCATGGCGTATTGAGAATAATAACGCGTATCAGCTGCTCGGCGGCAACTTTACCGGAGGCTTTATCTACCTCAATGGTTAAAACGTGTGCCTCCTGCGATCCAGCATTGGCCAGCTGCGAAACAATTTCGTGATTGATCCGTGAATAGGGAATCCTAAGCAGCATGCCCCTTTCAGTTCTAATCTTCAAGAAGGTTAAATCCTGCGAAATAATTTGACCCGAGATGGCCCCGGCATGAATTACCGACCCATTTTGCAAGTTGTGCCGTACCCTAAACACCATGCCGGCAAATATGTCTCTTAGCAAAAACCAGGAGAGCAGTCCCGCAACAATGAGTATGGAAACAAACACTAGAAAGGGGTAATAAAATCTATCTCCAAACAAAAAATCGGCCACCCAGTAGGCATAGGCCAACCAAACCATAAAGTTAATGGCCACCAGCAGATTCAGAGTAAGGTTAAGCTGCGAAAAACGAGAAAGTAACCGTTTTAGTCCAAACCGAATAATCTTTAGAAAGAGATAGACCAGGAAGGCTACCACCATGGCTACAACAATGGAAATAAAGGTTTTCATCTGGACAAACGTTATTAGTTACTGATTAAGTATACAATACCTTAACGGCGTTAAAACTAATTACCAGAAAGGACTGCACACCCTACTTTGTTTATTTTTGTTTATTCAAACTTTCTTGTCGAAGATTTCATTGGTGAAAATATTTTATCAACGCTAAAACAGCTATAGCAATCCCTCTCTCCTAAAGGCTCCAACTAAATGCGGCTGGAGATACTGGTTCACCATATAAACATCATCCTTCAGCGACTCAACCAAACCCGATCGCTTCATGGCTTGAAGAATCCTATCTGTATGCTCCATATTGCCAGAGTATATAAGGCGGGCGACTCTCTCACTCGACATACGCTTATGCAGCAGCAGCTGTATGAGAATTACCTTCCACTCCTCCTCCATCTGTGCCAAAAAGAGGGTATCGGGAAGATGCGGCACCTCAATGGTTAGCTGCTTACCAGCCACCTTTGTAATGTTCACCAACCATGCCTTGAGCGTTGTTCCCGGATTGCCTTCGGAGTAATCGAAGTAGCGATTAAATAGGCTTGCCAACCTTATCTCTGTTATCTTATTTTCTTCCCGCTTATTGAGCATAAATTTCATTGCACTGGAACGATGCCGACGCAAAACCAGCTCCTGCAGCTCCATGGAGTTGAACGGACGAAGTGGTATGGTTGCAATGAATGAATCCTGCAGCTGCTCCAACCTGTTCATTAGACCAAATGCCAGCGGATTTACGTTAACCACAAAGATTGATTGCTGACCATAGGTATTTATAAGCTGCATGAGAAGCCTTACAACTTCCCAGCCATTTAGCGACCGCTCCCACCAAAGTTCCAAATCATGAATAATAAGCATCGTGCCGGGTGAAAGTGACTCCATTATCTCCTTAATGCTACCTCCCATGCCGGTTGCCTTTTGGAGTGCCAGCTCAAAATCGGAAAGCTGAACTGAACCGGAGTAGGGCGGTTGAAGATGGATGATCCTCTCCTTTTTCCCGCTCTTTTCGGCAACATAGCGGCAAAAAGCCGACTTACCAATATTGGCATCCCCCACAACCAGAATACCACCACCATATCCTGCACGATGGCGACGTACGGCAGTTTGAAATAGCGCCTCATCCTCAATGCGAGGTATCCAAAAATCCTCGCTGATAAGTGAGTTTCCACTAAATAAGTTTTTATAGAACTGCGGCAGTGTAGCCAACACCTTTTCGCGAGGAGATACCCGCTCAACCAGATCAATGATTTTTTGGTTGGCCAAATTTTGCGGTTCAACCTCCAGCATCTTTTTTGCCAGCAGAATACCCTCACTTCTTGAGTAAAGTAGCCTTGCCGTAAAATGCTTAAAAAAGGTTCGAACCCGCTCAAGCGATTCATCTATTCTTCGTTTGGCTCTCTTTCCCTGATGCTCTCTTATAATTCGGGAATATTCCTGAGTTGTTTGGGCAATCTTGTAGGCAGAAAGTTGGTCGAACACCTCTCGAAGACCCTCTGACAGGAGCTGTGAAATATGGTCACCAGCTTGCTTTATTTTAGACTGTTCCAGCGCAATTTTTTTAATAGCATCAGCAGCAAAGTCCTTCATTATCCCGTCCCTGTCAGGCAAATCGTCGGGAATATTCTCAAGATTAAAGTGGCCTAAACTTATTGTATCCTGCGCTACATGAAATGCCTCCCTAAGCGATATAATCACCGCATCGAGCTGATCGTGCGTCGACCCTAAAAATCGTGACTCAATATAAAATCGGGTAATTTTGCTCAATGGTATGGTTACATGATCATCGTCCGACACTTCCACACCTGTACCGCTTGAAGCAGCAATGGTGAGACTAGCCGGGAGAGTAGTTGTATACCTAAGCACCTCATCACCAAAACGTTCAAACTCCCTGATTAAAGAAATCCTCTCCTCAAAAGTTCGAACGCCCAACCTAAATGATGCCAACTCGCTTTGCTTACCACGGTAGCTTTCGAACTTTAATTTTACCTCCCCCAGCTCCACAAGAAATTGCTGGTCGAGCTGCTTTACCACAATAAGGTTAAAATCATTTACCTTATCGATAATTTTTCCCTTAAACGACTGCATAATCATATCAAGGAATATTTTATTCACTTGATAGAGCGTTTGCTGATACCAGGTTTCGGGGAAAGCGGTAATCTTGCTAAGCAACTCCTCGCGATCGCTCTTTCGTAGCCCCATGTATCCAATACGAAAATTGATATCAACCGCCTCCATATCATTACTCATGCTCACTAGGCTGCTCCGAAGCTCTACCATGAGGTCATAAAAGACCTTGTTCTTAAATGTAGCAAGATTATGTTTTGATACCGATACGCTATCCTGTATTTTAAAGGTTTCAGCCTTCAACAACGTTAGTAGATCCTCCTTCTGCTTGACTTTTCCATAAAGAGATTCAAAAAACGTATCCACCATCATCACAAGTGAACGACCCTCCGAATAGGATTTTAAAATATCGAGCTGTAGCTGACTTAAATATACGGATAGAAAACGATGGCGCCCCTTACACAAATAGTAATCTGCAATATCGCGATACCTCACCTTTACAGGAATAATTGCTCCGGAAAATGGATGTGCAAAGCGACGATGAAGCTTAAACCACCTCAATCGGAACGAATCGGTTGAATGTATTGAAAGATCTCTACGTTCGTATGGTATGACCATCTTTGCTGGTACTAATCTAAGGTCTTGATCTAACCTATCAATGTACCATGTTAGCCCACTTCCCAACGCTTCCTGCTGCAAGACTAACTTTTCCTTGGTAAGTGAACCATAAATTCTGTTGATGCGGAAGTAAAAATCATTTTTAATCTTAATTAAAGTCTTTCGACGACGATAAGCATCATCAAAGCCTTCGATCGTGTAAAGCTGCTGAAAAACAGACTCAATGGCTGCCTGTAACTCGGTTGAAAACTTCTCCATCTCAGAAAATACCGGAACAAATGTCTTATCGTAGAATTGTTTTAATACCACCTGCCCATCGATATCCATTTTCCCTATAGCTTCGGAAATAGCTGTATAATTCGATAATTGCAACTCCGGCATGTCAGCCATTTGCGGCAATGGCACCATTGTATCTTCCCCTGCCTTATCCTCCAAGCCAAGGTTAAACGACTCAAATTGCGACGAGCTATTGATGAGAATAAATGTGCCCAGATGCTTCGATAGCGCAACAACCTCATCGTAAGTCTGCTCCAATTTTGTATACCTTTTATCCGGAATGCCTATTACCGTCAGGTCGGTATTGGACGACTCTTTAGCAATAATTTCCTGCAAAGGCATCCCGCCTACACTATTATCAATAATCTTAATTTCCAAATTTATGCGATAGCGATTCAAAATATGCTGCAGCGATTTATATAAACCTTCCGCTTTGTCTTGCATTCCATTCACAACAAGGACCCGAATTTGTGCATCCTTCCAATCGCCATCCACCGTAAAATGGCGCATCAGAAAAATGGAGAAGGAGAAATTGCTTCCCCATCCGCTCCACCAAACATCAATGCTCTTCTTCTTCCCATACTTTTTCTCTGAATTGTAGCTTAGAAATATGGTATTATAGTCGCTCGCCTCAAAATTTTTGATTGTCCTTAAAAATTTCTCTCTGTTCTTTTCGCTTCTACTCCACCCCATGAGAATAGTGTTCGGCTCAATTCCAGAAAAGCCATAAACTCGAGAAATATCGTTCATGCCTTCGTAAATATCTCGGCACTTATGCTGATGAATCAACAGATCCTCCTTTTTATTGGAAGCGGTGAAGAAACGGTTATCCCTAGTCAAGTTTTTCTCATTCGACTCCACCAGCTCAAAGGCAGAATACATCCCCAACTTTCCACAAAATGCCTTTGCCAGCTCAACAAGGTGAGGTCGAGCAGTATCTTGACCCGAGAATAAAATAATATTAGGTCGCCAGTTACGCGCATGTAGGGTCGATCTATTCAACCTACGAAGTCCGGTCCTAACCAGCGTGGACCAAACGCTGCTCCAGGCATCGCCGGTTTCGAGCACCAACTGCCTGCGCTTCAGGATAAGGAATAGGGTGCCAAGAATTAGCACGGCTCCCACCATGGCCAAAAAGTCGAGCTGTATCATCACCAAAAAGCAGGCCAACGAGCCCACAATGCTCACCCATGCGGGTGTTCTAAAGGAGGGTCGGAAATCGGCGCTGGTGAGCGACTCAAAGGCGGCACTTAGGTTCAAAAAGCCATAAGTGGTGATGAAAAAAATGGAAACAATACGGGCAATAACATCCAGCTGACCAATGAGAATACCCACTTCCGCAATCACAAAGGTGAGCAACAGCGCATTGCGAGGCTCCTTGGAAGCACCGGTGCCATGGGCAAAAAATCGTGGTGTGATTTTGTCGAGGGCGGTAGATTGCAAAATTCGAGGAGCGGCCAAAATACTGCCCAGCGCAGAGCTCAAGGTGGCGCCCCAAATACCGGCTATAACCAGCTGCGGCACCAACGAAATTTTGAATAGTGCCTGAGGATCGCTGGCGAGCATTTTGCCATCAACGGTATAGGATAAAAAGAAGATCAAACCAATATAAACCACCAGACCAATGGCAATGGCCGAAATGGTTCCAAGCGGTATCGACTTTTTGGGATCCTTCAGGTCGCCCGACATGGAGACCCCCGCCTCAAAACCTGTAACTGCCGGAAAAAAGATTCCAAACAGCACCATCAGGGGAACGCCTGTGCTAAAGCCAACAAAATTTGGTGATACCGGAGCCAAGGAGTGATGGCCAAAAAAGATAGAGAGCAGCGAGAGCACTATGGCCGTCATTATAAGATACTGCGTTTTGATGGCCAACGAGGTGCTTATAAAGGTAATAATGGTAACCAGCAACAGAATAATGCTACCAGCTATACGTATGTGGTTAATGTCGAAGGGCATGCCAAAGTAGCCCAAAAAACTCTCGGAAAAGCCAATAAGGTAGAGGCTCACGCTAAACGACAACCCAACAAACAACGCTAACCCCAACGTCCCCCCTATGGAGAGGCCAAGGCTCCGCGAAATAATGTAGTAGGTTCCACCCTCCTTCACCCGCTTATCGGTGGCTATGGAGGAAACGCTAAGTCCGGTGGTAATGGAGATAAGGTGCGCAACGAAAATTATGCCAAGGGCACCAAAAAGGCCGGCCTCACCCACTATCATAGGCAATCGCATGTACATAATCACCCCTAAAATGGTGAGAATAGAGGGGGTAAACACCCCACCAAACGTCCCAAACTTTCGTGCCTTGGCCATAATCGTAACTTTTTAGCTAGAGAAATATAGGGAATTTCGTGCTAAATAGGAAATGCAATGGCCAAGGCAACTCAAGAACTTAGGATTTGGGCTTTGAAAATTACTAGTAGGAGTGACAGATAAGAAGCGATTCTTTCAATTACCAAGACAGGACTCGTCAGCACTTTGCACAACGCTAAGTATAAGAATAGTAGCCGACTGCGTGGAACTTTCCTGTCAAGTTACACAAAAGTTGAAGCGGGCTACAACCCTTGAATTTACTACTGAACCGGCTATTATTTTTATACATTGTTAACGGCTTTTGTTTTTTACTTTTTGTTCATTAATTATCTTATCGAGTTTCTCAGTCCAATAAGTTCCTAAATGAGTGTTTAACAATTTAACTAAGTCTGAATAGTCAATCAACTCAATGCTTGGATTATTGACCTCAAATTTTCTTGATTCTGGTGAAAACTTTGTTGTCGTAATCAAAATCCCCTTAGTAACTTTTCTGTCATGGACTACCCCTAAAAGTGTCCTTGCGTCTGATACTCCTATGGTTTGTTTTGTGTATCTCTTACATTGTATTATAATTCGTTCCTTATGACCTAATTCCGATTTTTCAGCATTTATGTCAATACCACCATCATAACTCAATTTGGTTAAAGCCGTTTTATAATCCATACATTCAAACAATGCAGCTATTAAATACTCAAAATCAACAGGATTTAAACTAAAGAATATCTCTTTAGGATGTTCATAGTTAATGTATCTTGCTCGAATTATAGTAGCACTGTCACTTAAAGCACTTAAACAATTGTCGGGAAGCATCATGCAGTTGGCTAAAAAATATGCGTCAATTGCTTTTATTGCCTCATTTGGAAAATGTGGTAGCAGGTCTAAGACCCATGTCAAACCTTCCCAAACTTCTCCTCGTTTTGTTAAAAATTTTGTTAAAAGTCTGCGATTATATTCAGGCTTTATAGATGTCGATGCAATATAGGTATCACTTCCTTTCTTAGAAATCAAATTCTTTGCGTAGAACTCATCGGAGCCAAAAGTGCAATTATGAATTAGAAACCTTCTCAAAATCGAACGAATTTCATTATCAGTCCTTTTTGAAATTGAACCTAAATATTCATTCATCATTTCTTCAGTCGGAAAACAATTATTCGGATAAATTCGCCCATAATCGTTGGATATCAACTTATCAAGAAACTCTTTCAAACTTAAATCCTTCGCATATATGATATTTTCCAAATCCATAATGTAGAGTGTTCTGTCTGTCGTCTTACAATTGCCGTTAACGAGCGTATAAACGCAGCTATAGTTGTTATTTCCGCCTTAGACAAACCTTCTTTTTTTGAAGTCCTCCCGTCACCATGCGCGGTAAAAGGCAAGTCCCACGGCTAATTTTTTCCATTTCTGCCATTCGTTGGTATCTCAAACTTACAAACAATATGTATATATCCAAGCTGTCCTACTAGCTTTTAATTTGGTCGAAACCCAAGGTGGCAACGTTCGCTTACATGCATTGGTATTTATTCAGTTTATTAGCGGAATAAAATCTATCCAGAAATCAATGGATGCGAGCACCGTTTTTTGTACAGCGTATTATTAGCGTCAGACCGTTGCCATTCTTGCTTTACCAATCGAAAAACTTCGGCAGAGAAGGGAGGCCACCGGACAAGCATCAAAGGGCATCTGGCAGAGAAGGGAGGCCACCGGACAAGCATCGAAGGGCATCTGGCAGAGAAGGGAGGCCACCGGACAAGCATCGAAGGGCATCTGGCAGAGAAGGGAGGCCACCGGACAAGCATCAAAGGGCATCTGGCAGAGAAGGGAGGCCACCGGACAAACATCGAAGGGCATCTGGCAAAGAAGGGAGGCCACCGGACAAGCATCGAAGGGCATCTGGCAGAGAAGGGAGGCCACCGGACAAACATCGAAGGGCATCTGGCAGAGAAGGGAGGCCACCGGACAAACATCGAAGGGCATCTGGCAGAGAAGGGAGGCCACCGGACAAGCATCGAAGGGCATCTGGCAGAGAAGGGAGGCCACCGGACAAACATTAAAAAATGACATCACTTCGTGGGATAGATGCTACAGCGAAAGTGTCAGTGGGAGTTCAGGTCAAAGCTAAAGCTATAGTCAATAATCTTTCTATCGGCATGGTTCTCCATCCATGCTTTCTCCTTATGGCTAATTTCTATTATCTCGTTTGTTGACGTATTTATAAATTGCTCAGCAACACTCTCAAGAATAGCTCGCTCCTTTTCTCCAAAAATATCACCCCTGAGCACTCTATTTTTATTTGGCAAAAATTGCTCACCTGTGCCACCATCAGGAAAGGTGGAATATTGAATGTCCACATCACCTTTATTGGCTAAATACTCAAATATACTATTATAGTTATTTGGGACAGGCCCCATTGGAATTGCCCTGTATTGAGCACCACTTATCGAGTAACCATTTTGCTTATACGTTTCAAAATCGGCATAAAACAGCAGCTTGTTTAGCTTTGTTTTCCAGGGTTGTAATTTTTCAGTAAAAAAGACTACCATTTCGGTAAACTTTTCAAGATTTGGTTTTCTAAAACCGGTATTAGCACTGGGCATACAAACCTCAAAGAAATAGTTCTCTAGCAACTTTTCAAACTTAGTATCTCTCTGTTCTTCGAGTACCTGCTTAATTTTATTGTGCAATTTCTCCTTCACCTTGGGTTCAATGGTGTTGCATAAATCAACCAACTTCTTAAACTCATGAGGATCGTCTGCCAGCTGTATTAATCGGCCATTCGATTGGCTGGGAACTTCCCCACCTTCATACTGCCGGTAACTGTTTACCCCAAAACCCAAAATTTCTGAGATTTTAGCTGCCGAAATTCCATACTTTTCGCGAATAGCAATAATTTGTTCGGGGAATGGTATGGAATACTTTACCCGGTATTGGTTAATTAACTGGGTATAATTCAACTCTGAAAATGAATCATCCTCGAACTGTTCACCCGTATCGTCACACTTGAATGAATGGAATAGTACTTTGAATTCATCCTTACGGAAATGCATGGTGCGCCACTCTTTCTGAACGCTCATTTCCTTTCCTGTAAATGGACTTTTCATGTCGTTAGTTTTTTATATGGATAGCGTATGGAGTGTTCGGCAATATGAAAAGAGATACAGATTGCGCTATGATTCTCCATTCCCATGCTAACTTTAATATAAACCTCTCTCCTTTTAACCTCTTTGCCAAAGACCCACATAGGTAGTATTCCCCTCATTTTTTCGTCCAAAGGCCCTTCTGAATAATCTTCAACACTAAGATTTGCAATTACCTCCTTACGCTTACTAGGCGATATCTCCAAATCGTGCAATGTTTGCTGGTTTTTGCCACGGTCATCAAGAAACAATATGCCGAAAACTTCCATTTTCACCTTTAGTTCCTTTAGTTACTTCTCAATTTCCTGCTTCGATACCATTGGGAAAACATTTGCAAAGATAAACAATGCCCATACACTAATAAACTTTATAGTGTCATCTTCTCTTAATATCGTAACATATTTAAACTATATAGTAGCAAAACGACTAAATAATATTTCGCTTTTCACGAAATTCTCCACTCAAGTTATGTCATTTTTTCAAAGTGCCACACAAGAAACACTTCAAAAAAATGTTACTGCAACTTTTTAGAAAGAGAACGGCAAAGCCTTTTGATACTTGATAAAGAATTTTTAACCAACCTGATCTACCGCTTTAGAACATAGTATTGGTAAGGCATCAATGGAATACTGGCCCCAAAAGTTATGGTAGTTCCTGCAAGAGCATCGGTCCAATCGCCCTGCAGTGCCGAGGGCAACGCATAGGTTTCATCGGTGGCACGAACATTTACCATCACCAAAACATGCTCTGTACCGCTAGTCTTCTGAAAAACAACCACGTTGCGGTCGGTATAGGTTGTTAGCGTGCCATTACGCGCAGCCGCCGATGAATCGTAAAAGTTTAGCATCGAAGTGTAGGAGGCCAGCATATTGGGGTTATCGCTCCAGCTAATTGGTCCACCACCGTTATACACCGATGTGCTGCTAACGCCAACCTCCTGCCCACAGTAAATTAACGGTGCACCCTGCAAAAAGATGGCTACAACAGAGGCGGCCAAGGCTCCATTGTTACCACCAAAAACGGAAACTGGAGTGGCAATGTTGGACTCGTCGTGGTTGGTGGTAAAGCGAAGTTTTCTGCATCCAGATGGCACCACGGAATACTCGGCGGTGTTGGTGACAAATAGGGCTCCAGCATCTTGGTTGCTGCCAAAAACACTTTTTAGCGAGGCCAAGAAGTCCCAGCCATAGTTCATCTCAAAACCGGCAATAAAGTGGTCCGCGCGTGAGCCTTCGGCCAACAATATCAGATTTTTCTTGGTGGCACCCTTAAGTGCAGTAATGGCTTGCTGCCAGAAGTCAAAAGGAACATAGTCGGCGGCATCGCAGCGGTAGCCATCAATGTCGGTGGTTGTCACCCAGTACTTCATGGCGGCAATCATGGCCTGGCGCATATTGCTGTTGTTGTAGTTCAGATCGGCAACGTCGTTCCAGTTTGTTCCCGCCGGACTAATAATATTTCCATTGGCATCCTGTGTGTACCAGCTGGGGTTGCTAATCCACGGATTATCCCACGAGGTGTGATTACCAACCCAATCCAGTATCACTGCCATATTTCGCTTATGGGCTTCGCGTACTAACGTTTGCAAGTCCTGCATGGTCCCAAAATCTGGATTTACCTCCGTATAACTCTTCACGCAGTAAGGCGAACCAAACGATTTGAGAACTCCAATTGGGTAGATGGGCATTAGCCAAATGGTATTTACTCCCAACGCCTTTATCTGGTCGAGCCGGTTGGTTACTCCCTGCAAATTTTTGGTTGCACTAAAGGCTCCCGGATTAATCTCATACATCACAATATCGTCAACCGCAGGTGTTTCAAATACCGCTGCAGCTGGGCTGGTAGCAGCTCCATCATCCTTCTTGGTGCAGCTTTCTACGGTAAGAGCAATAAGTAGAAAGAGCATCAGTCGCAAGGCCAACGATAACTTCATCTTTTTGAATGTTTGGCTTACTCCACCAATGAACCTACATTCTATAAAAACACCCCTCTTCATTATCATTCTCCTCCGCATTATACTATTCCCGAATCAACATAATGGCTACAGAACATTTTCATTAACCTTATTGAAGATGCTTCCTGAAAAAGCACAACATCTCCTATTTTGGTCAATTACAATTGCTAAGCCGTCTCTATAAACCTCTATCAGTCTTTTTTAATTGATGCTTCCACATTATTACCGCAATGGTCACAAGGTATATGTAGGTATTCAGCATAAACAGGCGCTGCCATAATCCCTTAAACTCGGCCAAAAAATTATCGCTGCTGGAAGAGAACCGAAACATGAATAGCAACACTGTGGCAATACCTGTAACAAATATTATTTTCGATAACCGATGAAATCGAGGCATCTCCTCCTTCGAAATTACCCACAACATGACCAACGGAAGAATCAGTATGGCCACCACGCCAATACCTCCAAGAGTATCGTGCACCATGGCCGAGTTGGTAAATTCCCCCGCAATGTAATTAGCCTTAAATGCTCCAGAGCCAAAACCTTCCCCAAAACCGTAAAGCATGATTAACCAGGAGGCCAGTCGGGCACTCGCTCCACCCACCAGAAAAGTTCTCCGAAAGCCAAGGCCAAACAGAATTAGGAGAAAACCCATAATAATCCACCATGCCGAAATTGGACCAGATATGGGGCTATCGGAGGCACCCAGCGCGCTCATGGTCTCCTTTAGCTGGCTATAACCCGGGTAAAATGGTCCCATGGCAAAGGTGCTGAGCAGCTCACCTACAGAGACAACCAAGCAGGCTCCCACTGCCATAAAAACAAAATTGGAGTTCTTCTTCATTGGAGGTTTTCAAAAATAGTTCCTAACACTATACCATTTCGCCGTGCTTTTGCTCACTCATTGTAGAAAATAGAGTGAAAGCCAAGCAAATATTTTGACGGTTAAATATAGGGAGATTGTGGTAGAAGAATGCTCCAATGCGATTACATTGAGCAGCTATTTCTGTTAAGAAGGGCTAAAACAGTGTTAGGTAGACAACCAGTAGTGTGGGTCTAACCCAACCATTTTAAGCAGCAAACGGCATGCGTTTGAGAAACCAAATTACTGCTTTCTGCTTATCATTACAGAGCAAAAGGTGGATATAAAAAATCCCCTTTTCAATTATCACCATCAGTATTATTTCACAACCTTATTGCATACAACCCCCCAAATGGTAAGTTCCTTAAGGTCGGCTTTAATATCCACCGTTCTATCGCCGATAAGCTTAAACTGATGACCTTCGGTATAAGTGCTGTCGAAAAGCGAGCGAACATGCAACTTCCCCTTCTTAAACGTTAGCCTCGTCCATTCGCCGTTCATTGTCCATTTTCCGGTGGAATTTACCATTGACTCCTTGCCATCGGACTCCTCCTGAGGTAGAATTCTCATGTATAGTGAAAATGTATTATCCTTTTTTATCGTCAATAAAATGTCGGCCATGCCATTGGCACCGCTATGGAAAGCCATAAGGTTGCTGCTGAGCAGCTCCATATCGTTGTTCTTTGCAGAAGTATTGTGAAGCTTAGTGGTTGATGTGCAGGCAGCAAGAAATAGTAAAAAAACTAGGAGTATTCCTCTCATTATTGTAGTTGTTATCGGCTAGC
>Ga0160425_1002139_pt1 | contig 16732 bp, 17 predicted proteins | sample BioMet8_FD_108193 | JGI IMG/M metagenome (GOLD analysis project Ga0160425, IMG submission 108193) | Microbial communities from bioreactor (seeded with sewage sludge) at Lawrence Berkeley National Lab, California, USA - Biofuel... | ecosystem: Engineered > Bioreactor > Anaerobic > Unclassified ...
AGGCGTATTTACGCCTATGTAAAGTATAGCACAAAGCCCGGGATCATGCAACAAAATCGCATAATTCCGGGCTTTTTTATGTTTAAAAAATGTTTAGGCGTAAAATTTACTGGAAGTTAACAGACAATGTCGAATTCAACCTCGAATAAATGAGGTCTGTATATCAATATCGATAGATCTTGAAAATGCACCTAAGGGATCTTTATTAAAGTTACCCTTTTACCATCGATATGGAAGAACATAATTTCCGGCTAATTTATCATTGACTTTTCATAGCTGGTCTCCTTTGAGTTGGTCTCCTGTTCTAAATATATATACGAAACACAAAACAAAATGTACGCACACAACTAAACTCATATACTTTTCTGATATTGCACAGGCCTCACAGTATTCCAGCGTCCACTTGACACCTTTGAGAACCCGCAGTTCTGCGTCCTGATAATGATTGCCCTGATTCCGCTCATAGGTTGTATGCATTCCCTGCGAAATCAGATACTCCTCTATCTCTATCGTATTCTCTTCGACCGCAGCAAGATACCAGAGTGAGCCGGCCTGGATATTGTTTTGCTGAATGCGGCCCAAAGGCTGTCTCCTTCGTCATGCACAGCATGATAAACCACTAGCGGAGCACCGGTATCAATTCCGCCATACAGTTCAATTTGCTTTCCACCTGCATTTATCATTGCCTTCAGTTACTGTTTCTCCTGTATAGGATCAGCATTATGACAAACAAGATAAATGACAACGCTGCAACACTTGCCATGATGATTCCCATTGTCACGCCGAGATTATATCTTCCGACATTCTCCGGGTGCATACGCATTCCGTGGAAGGATGCTCCCGACAGCAATATTATCTTCCTTCAGGCAAACAGCATAGGTTTCCGGCACAGCAAGCACATCCTTTATTATTTCTCTGCTGTTTTCCACACTTGTGTGAACAGGCCAGCCGGCAACAGGACCGGCAGCCGGATCTTTAGCATATTTGTACAGACTTTCTGCATCCGTTTCAAGCCATGGCCGCAGGATCAGGCGTTTCGTTTTAAGTATCCTAGCTTATACCTCCGCACAGAATAATCTTGTTTTTCATAAATTCACTGTTCCCTCAAGTGTTAATTACCAGCAACTTAATTTTACATCATTAAAGAAACAACATAATTCCAGTGATATATACGAGCAGGTTTACACCTATAAGAGGTAATCCTATAAAAAAACTATTCAATTTATAGAATTCATGTTCCTTTTCGCATTCTTCTTTTCGTTTGTAAAAAAGCCGTTTCTTATCGTTGGCGTCCTCCTCGGCCTGGTGTTCTCTAATACCAGCACAGACCAGTCGTCATTATTTGTAGTCTTCCGGGAATCTCTTAATGTCCTGTATCATTGACTCAATGAATTCACGGCAATGGGCGAATCCGCTGCCGGCGCCAGTCGCATCGCACACCTTTTCAAAACTGTCAGCGCCGTTCTTGACAGCATCGATGATTTTTCCATAAGAAACGTTGTGACAATTACAGGCGATCTTATCTCTGTTCATATTTTCTCCAATGAAAATATAAACTATTTTATAATTTTCTGATTTTGATAAATATCAAATAAGAACAAAACAATGCAATGCAGATAACATTTCCCCATGATAATGTCAGGTAGGTAAAATGCGACATTGTCATTTCCGGTTTGCCCAGGATGAAATGACGCAGCATATGCAAAAACACTTCTGCAATAATCAGACAGATCTGGAAGTTCACAAATAAAAGTATGGTCCTTTTATATTCTGAAAAATCCGATTTCATTATGACCTTATATACACAGCCACCTATCAAAATAACAGCAGTAAAGCTTGCAATAAATAATAATGCACCCGGAACACCCTTTATGAAGAACCATGCCAGTTCAGATACAACAGCAGGCATTAAGCACAAAATCCCAAACGATAATCCAAAACAACATGCTGCCAGCAGTGGAATCATATCAAGGACTTTCCACAGAAAAACCGGCACCCCTGTGTAATCAATATATCCCCATATCTCCAATATCACGCAGATAAGAAACATCAGCATTCTATATCTTCTTATACTTTCAGGTCTATCCGAAGGTCTCACCGATTTCGCCTCATTTCTCTTGGTGACATTCCAATAGCGGAATGAAAAGCTTTTGAAAAAATAAGTTGATCCTCAAAACCCAATGATAATGCAATATTTGATATTGGCATATTTCATATCCAGATATAACTTAACATCCTCTGCTATTGTCAGCTGGTGATGTCCTATTGTTAACAGCGACAGGTCTTCGGTCAAAAATCCGAAGATTTCGTATAAAGCAGCATTTGCCTTAAAGTAATTTGATGCTGAAGTTCCTTTTAAATCTGCAGCATGTGTGATTACGTCAAAATATCGACTTGTATTAATATTATGCAATATGTAGTGTTCTGGCGTAACCTGCAGGATTTGGCCTAAATACCGATCAGCTCGCGTTCCAAGAAAACCAATCCATGCATACTCCCATGGATCCTGCACTGATGCTTCATAATAAGCTATATGGTCAGCTGGAATAATAAAGGCGTCGCCAGGATTGACAACATACCTTACACCTTCAAAATCCAAATATCCTGTCCCTTTTGTGACAAAGTGTATCAGATTATATGAACGCACAGTAGGTCTATATCCATATCCCGATGCGCATTGCTCATATCCAACGTTCAACGTTTCCAGATCAGCAAGCGCTTTCTCATTCATATCGTGAGTTGTTTCTATCAGTTCGATCATATCATGATAATATCATAGTGTTGTTTATATTAATGCTGTCATAATGACATTATTATTGTCATAATTCGCATCGATTTCATATGGTCTCATTCTTTATCCCGCAAAGTGTATACGGTTCTCATCAAAAAGGGCCACCAGTGCGTATAGCACCAGCAGCCCAATATCTACAGCTGTATATGATTTTGTCTCGCTTTGTCTTGAACGTTATTGGATCTGTTATCGATATTGTCTCGTATGTATAAGGGTCAATAATTATGAATGTAAGCTCGACTTCATCCACGCTCTCAATAATCTGTTTATGATCTCCATGACTCATGTCGCGCCACACCTTGATGTCACTTCCGATGCCGCCGCCCATCTGAACAAATGGCTCCATGACTACACTTCCGTCATAACCAATACTTCTTAACGCTTCACCGATACGATACCAGTCAAGTCCTCCTTTGCCCGGGACACGCCTGTTATTCTCCCCTACATGGAAATGTCCGAGCCTGTTTCCGGCAAGCCTTATGGCGAATATGTCAACTGTCACCAAGTTGCTGGTATTTCTCTTACTTCCTGCATAAAGCTATTATCAAAACAATTCCAACGATCAGGATTATCGGCACGGCAAACAAGGCGAATCCAAAGACCGCAACAGCCAGCACGCCCAGGATCGCATAACCTATGAGTCCCAACAGTCCACCGAAGATCTTGCCAACAATTCCAAGCAGAAGACCTGTTAGTTTGAACAGAACACCCATTACCAGAATAACTATCAAAACATTCAACATCTTCAAATTCTCCTATAGTCAGTACATATGCTCCGCCCCAGTTCTGTCATCCTTCGGGTGCAGCATAAGATCCGCCCTTACTGATTTCGCAAGACAGGTCCTCACATTACATTATGCAGTTCACTGAATTCGTCACAGTTTTCCACCGTCCATTTTACACCTTTGGCAACCCGCAGTTCCGCGTCCTGATAATGATTGCCCGGGTTCCGCTCATAGGTTGTATGCATTCCCTGCAAAATCAGATGCTTCTCTATCTCTATCGTATTCTCTTCGACCGCAGCAAGATACTTATTACGGGTATGGCTCTCTTTGTCGCCCAATGAAAGATAGACAGAGCGCACATGTTTTGACATGCTATTGGATTTCACATAATCGACAAGCCCAGAATACCAGAGTGAACCGGAGGCGGAGACGATATGCGTGAATATATCTGTCCGATATGCAGCGTAAAGTGCGAACAATCCGGCCAGAGAATAGCCCGCGAGGATCATGGTCTCAGGCTTAGAAGGAAGTTCTCCTAATACTGCCGGCATGATCTCCTCCGTCAATTTGACAAGACACCCATCGGCGCCGCCAGAACACGGCGTATCTTTTGCTGAGATCGGAGGTATCGCCCATGGAGACATCTCGTTGTTCCAATCAATATCATTGATGACAGCAAGAGAGACCGGTCCGGATATTGTTTTGCTGAACGCGGCCCAGAGGCTGTCTCCTTCGTCATGCACCGCATGATAAACCACGAGCGGAGCCCCTGTATCAATTCTGCCATAAAGTTCAATTTGCTTTCCACCTGCGCTTATCATTGTCTTCATTGGTTGCCTTTTAGTCCTTTCAGCAGCGATTTTCTCTGTCCAATCCATCACAGGGCAGCATATGCTCTACTACTGTTCCAGTGATATCCCAAGTTCCTTAGAATCCAGAATGATCGTGAATGGGCCATCATTAACAAGTGAGACCTTCATATCTGCTCCAAATATTCCGTGCTGCACATCAGGCAAAACCCCCATCATCCTTCAGACGCAGCATTAGATCCGCCCTTACTGATTCCGCAAGACAGATCCTTACATTATGCATGTCACTGAAATCGACAAAGCTCTCCGCTTCTTCCTGTACTGCTCCGCTCGCTATCTTTCTATCAACAAGGCGCTCGCGCAGCATGTCCTCTTTGGCAATAATTCCAATAGTATAATCAGCATACTGCCTAAGCTTGTTCCAGCCATCTTCTTCCAGCAGGAGATAATTTCCTTCCAGCAGAACTATCTCTCCATCCACCGTCCTTGCGTTATCAACGGGGTTATGGAGCATACGGTTATACTCCGGCCAGCCGCATGTTTTCCCTGATGCAACGCTCGCGATATGCTCTGTGAGAGCTTCAAGGTCAAATGTCACTGGTGCGCCCTTTATCTTCACCATCTGCATTTCCTGGCCATCCCTTATTACAGAATGTGAAATGAGATACTCCTGCCTCCTGTGGAAGCCGTCCATGCCGATAACAGTTACAGGAGTGATGCCAGCCGTGTTCTTCGAAAGATACTCAAGGAATCCTGCAAGCGTGCTCTTTCCCGCGCCCGGAGGCGCTGCAAGCATCACAAGTATCCTGGATCCCTTTGCCTTCTGCTTCGCTGTAAGTCTCTTCAGTAAAGGAATGAATATCTCATTTATATTGTCTTCAGTGAAAGATACTTCAGACTCTATTCCACTGTTCTCAAAGGAAAAGATCATTGCGCTGCTTCCTCTTCGGGTACACATAATATCTTTCGTCAAAGACTTCCACATCTACTACATGAAAATCTTACTTCATCTCTTTATCACTTCTCCAGGTTCCTCTTCTTATCAAAGAACGCTGCCTCAAGCTGTCTGTACTCCGCCAGACTGCATACTTCTTCTGCCTTCTTCTGGTATTGTTCAGACCTCTCAAGCATGTCGCTGATCTTCTGACACGGATAATCGCTGCATTGATTGCACTTCTGAGCCTTGTGCTCTGCAATACACTCGACAAGATGATATGTGCACTGCTTATGCGATGAGCATCCCGTACATCTCATTTCATCCGCCGGCACTTCCTTATCTCCCCAGCCGACCCGGCACCACAATTCAGCTACTTTCTTCAGCTCTTCGTCATTTTTTGCCATATACCTTGGACAGGCAAAACAATTGTCTCCGCATAATGTAATTTTCTCATTCATGATATCCGTTTTCTTTCGCCCTTATTACCCTATTCTAGCAAAATCAATTGCAATTTTCTTTATAAAAATAGAGCGCCGTCGCAACGCCGCTCTTACAAAAGCCCAAAGGCTTTTTAATAGTATGAACACTATATCAAATGTTTTACAAGCCTATCGGTTCCTATCCAAAGACTACAAACGACTGTGGATCCAAGGTAATAACTCCATTAACATTAGAACCATTCCCTATTTGGAACACGACATTGCTCTGATCAATATCCATGTTCACTGACTGCCTGTCCTGTGACGGATTAACAGCAATGACAAACTCTCCTCTTCTATAGATCACCGGCAGTTCGTGAGCTTCAGCATATATGAACTCAATATCAGCATCTGCCTGAAGAGACAAATGATCATGTCTGAAACGAAGGATCCTTCTTACTGTATTTAGCAGCGAATCCTTGTCGTTCTCCTCAGCTGCTACATTCGGCGCATCCGGTGATCCATCCACCGGAAGGTAGAGACTATCTGCACATCCCTTGCTGAACCCGACGTTTTCCGTATTGTCCCACTGCATGGGCGTTCTTGATCCCGTGCGGAAGTATCCTCCTTCGAACGAAGGCAATTTATGATATCTCATCCCTATCTCATCACCGTAATACAGGAATGGCACTCCCGGCATAGTGAAAATGAACGCATATGCTATCTTTAATTCATCCTGGCTGAGGTGATATGCAGGGCGCTCCGTATCATGATTACATGTGATCATTGATATATATCCGATGCTCTTTGTGTCATTGTAATCATCGAGATATTGATTAAGAAATCTTCTTATATCTCCTTCGCCATCTTTCCGAAAAAACGAATTATCAACCGCATCCTTGTTTGTTTTGTAGTTCTTGTAATCGCGCAGCAATGAACGATAACCACTACCGGAATCATCCAGGTAAAAATCCATATCAAAACCCGCTCTGAGTGCGAGTTTTGGATTGCTCCATTCAGATACCATAGCCGCTTCCGGATAATCATGACGAAGCATCGCCAGTATGTCTTTCCAGACCACAGTAGTCCCGCTCTTCATCTCATCATCATGCTTTACAAGTGAAGCTGCCATATCAACGCGGAATCCGTCACACCCGTGGTCAAGCCAGAATCTCATTACATCTTTAATCGCTTCTCTTGTTGCCAGACAATCAGGGTGATCAATTGGGAGCTGCCAATCCTTATCAGGCTTAAGAAAACCATAATTCAATGCCGGCTGGCACTTGAAGAAATTCAGGATATAAGTGGCGCTCCGCTCACTTTCTCCACCTATATAAGGCAGGTCGCTCTCGCTCCCCTGAAAGCAGAAATTCGTCCAGATATACCTGTTAGTGAACTCGTTCTTTTCGTCTTTCTGGCTCTGTCTGAACCAAAGATGCTCCTCAGAAGTATGCCCCGGCACAAGATCAAGAAGCACATGCATGCCCTTCTTGTGCGCCTCCCCGAACAATCTGTACAGATCGTTGTTGCATCCATATCTTGAAGCCACTTTTTTGTAATCTCTGACATCATACCCTGCATCCTTGAATGGCGAGTCAAAACAAGGATTTATCCAGATCGCATTACAGCCCAGGCCATTAATGTAATCCAGTTTCTCAATAATTCCGTTTATATCCCCAATTCCGTCGTTGTTAGTATCTTTGAACGACTGCGGATATATTTCATAAAAGACCGCGTCTCTTAACCACTTGCTCATAAAACTCTCCTTTGGCTCGTTGCCTTTCATGTACTCATTCCATGCTGTCTGCGATCCTGTCGAATTCCTCCGCGCAGGCAATAGTAGCCGCCCATGTTGACACTTCGCTCTGTGTTCTCCCTGCCCTGACGCAGCTGATCACATCAGCAATCTCATAAACGAAGCCGTTATCCGTTTCCTTGTCAACAAAGTGCTCCTTTATCTTGCCCTCTTCATCATACGCAAGGCACTCCGACGCGTAATGAGGGTTCGGCAAAACAAGTTTTCCCGCATCGCCATATACCACGATCTCGTCGTCCATTGACACCACGAACGATGTCATGATGTCAGCCAATGTGTGCTCAAAATCGATCATGACATGATCACTTAGATCCACACCTGTCCTGCCTTTTGTCGCTGATTCATTGGTCCTTACAATCTTCTGATCAATGAGATACGTCACCAGTTCATACGCATAAACAGTGATATCTTTGGCCGCGCCGCCGCCGAGAGCTTCGCAGAAGTACCTGTTATTATCATCTTTCGGCGCAATGAAACCAATATTGCACCTGCAAAGCTGCGGCTCTCCGATCATTCCATCCGCTATCCACTCTTTGGCTTTCTTTACCGCCGGCAGGAACTTGCTCCACAGCGCTTCCATCACAAAAACATGTTTTTCCGCAGCGGCTTTGAATGCTGTCTTAGCTTCCGTGCTGTTCTGGAACATGGCCTTCTCACACAAGACAGGAATTCCGCGGTCAATGCACATCTGTGTCAGTCTGAAATGGTCATTCGGAGTCACCGCAATATAAGCACAGTCCGGCTTTTCATCATCAAGCATCTTCTCATAGCTGTCATAGGCCTTGTCTATACCGCACTCGTCTGCCAGATTCGCCGCTCTGTCCATGCTCTTACTTGCGACTGCACAGACCACGCAGTCATCCATCTTTGAGACAGCGTCACAGAAATGCCTTGCGATATTGCCTGCTCCCATAATTGCAAAACGAAATTTGTCCATTTAGTCCCCGTCCTGTTATATTTATGTTCCAATAATATGCTATATGCCCGGCATAGTACTGAAATATTTCTTCATTTGATTGATATCTTCACCTTAGTTTAACCTTGATCGTCTTGATTTCATAAGGCATTATCCTGAACGATATATGCTGCTTATCAAAAATAAGATTATCATCGTTCTCAGTCGTTGACATGTTCTCTTCGAGCATATTACACTCTGCAGCGGAAACAATTTCTTTTCCAAAAGTGAGCGTACAATCAGTCCGCCTGTTGTAGTTCTCATACAGTCTTATGATGACAGCATCGCTATCCTCTGCCTGTTTTACGACCTCGATGACTACGTTCTCAGAATCGCATGAAACAAGCGAATACTCCGGATCAAGTATCCCGCCCTCATTCTGTTTTATTACTGCTGTAGCGGGGTTATTGAGTACATAAGCCCTCTCGACCGTGCCGGCTTTTCTCCAGTCTCCATCGTGAGGTACTATGCTGTATGTGAACTCATGGTGTTCCTTATCAGCTTCCGGATTTGGTTCAACTGCAGATTTCAGCATCGATAATCCGATCACTCCGTTCTTTACGCTGCATCCGTATTTGCAGTCATTAAGGATGCTGACTCCGTAATCATCCTCCGAGACATCCAGCCACTTATGTGCGCACACTTCGAACTTGGCAAAATCCCATGAAGTATTTGCATGCGTCGGTCTCTTCACATTTCCATACTGGATCTCGAATGTAGCCTCATTGGTATGAATATCAACAGGATAAAGTGCCCTGAGGAATATCTGGTGTTCCTTCCAGTCGATCTCATTCTTTATGTCTATCCTGCCTTGTTCTGCGTAGATATATATGTTCTGGGTAATTACTGAATCCAGATACTTTCTGACGATCCTGATACCGCCCCTTACCGGTCCGTCCTCAATGACTTCTATGCTCTCGACATCATCGACTTCCCACGACTTCTCGGTATAATAGTTGTTCACATCCCACGCGTCAAAATTGTGTGGTCTGTCCTCATAGCTCATAATTACGTTGCCGCATTCGCCCTTCGTCAGGAGCTCACGGCCATTTCTCTTGTCGAAAATGCTCTCGAACTGACCCTTTTCGTTAAATGCGATACGGAAGAACCTGTTCTCCATCAGAGTGGTGCTGATCTTCAGGCTATTGCCGCAATTATCCCCAATTGCATCTACACTTGTTTTGCCTGCCCTGTATGTCTTGTAGCCCTTTCCGGGGACTCCGTCCGTCACGACAAGAAGTCTGCCATCCTGTAGTCTTTGCTGAGGGAGCGGCTGACCATCACTGCCATAAACAATTGAACCATCCGGAACATCTGATATTACTGCGTCTGCAAGAGGTCTGTTATTGGGATTGAAAACCACGAGCGAGCCCTCAGACGCGGAGATCTGACTTGCAAGCCTGTTAAGTCCTGCATATTCGATCTCGTGTCCCCTGGCCAGTATTCCCTCATATTCCTCTTTTGAATCATCATAGACTTCCTTTATAGATGACCCCGGCAATATGTCATGGAACTGGTTCCTGAGGATCACCTGCCATGCATCATAAAGATCCTGTTTGGGGTAAAGAGCCCCGGTCAGCTCATTTGCGAGCACACTGAACAGTTCACAGTCCTCATACAGGAACTCCGACCTGCGGTTATACTTTTTATTCCGCGCCATGGATGTGTATGTCCCGCGATGATACTCAAGGTAAAGTTCACCCACCCATTTATGCAGCTCTCTGCTGCCTTCCACATGTTTTTCCAATGTATGGAAGAACTCTTCTGACGTGCTCATCTTCGTCTTCGGACAGCCGGGGATCCCTGCAGCAAGACGCCTTTGTATCTCGAGCATATCCCTTGTCGGACCACCGCCTCCGTCTCCGAAGCCAAAACTGCACAGTACTTCCCTGTTAAGTTCCTTATTGCTGTACCTGTCCCATGCGCCCTTTATCTGCGACGGATTGATGTACCCGTTATAAGTCGTAAAGTGCTCGGTCTCTGTACCATTCTCGACTGCCGCCTTATGGTAATCCCTCGTCGGAATGAAATGTGTCAAAACTTCTGTCCCATCAATACCTTCCCACATAAATGTGTCATCCGGCATTTTATTGAACTCATTCCAGCTTATCTTTGTCGTCATGAAGTATTTCACATCAGACTTCTTCATGATCTGAGGAAGGGCAGCAGAATAACCGAAAACATCAGGCAGCCACAGTATTTCACTGCGCTTTCCGAACTCCTTCAAGAAGAATCGCTGACCATGCAGGAACTGGCGGACGAGTGATTCGCCTGATGACAGGTTGCAGTCAGCTTCAAGCCACATGCCGCCTTCAGGTTCCCATCTTCCTTCTCTTACTCTGTCTTCTATGCCTGAATATATCTCTGGATGATCTTCCTTTACAAATGAATAAAGCTGTGGCTGGCTCGACATGAAGATGTACTCTGGATACTCCTTCATCAGTTCCAGCACAGTAGAGAAGCTCCTTGCTGCTTTATCTCTTGTAACTGTAAGAGTCCACATCCACGCGCAGTCGATATGAGTGTGCCCGACACAATAGACCGTAGGAAGTTCCTCTTTGCCACAATACTTCTCATAGAACTCTTTTGTAATGTTGACCTGTGCTTCATCAAGGCTCTTGTAAAACTGCTCTGATTTCTCCTGCCTCATATCAATGAGATTAAGCGAATCATTGAGCGCTCTGATGATCTTTATATATGCATCGTCATCCTTATCAAGCATCCTTGCGATCTCATAAGGGACATACAGGTCGTAGTAATAGTGCTCGGTCTTTCTATCCAGGATCCTTATCTTTGAATCTAGATACAGGGAGAAGTTCCTGTCACCCGTAAATGCTGAGAGCACTATAGTATAGACATCGCCCTTCTTTGCATGCTCACTTATTATAGCTTCCCTGTGATTGACATCGAGTCCCTGCGCCGGTCTCCCATTTATATAGATCATGAACTGCGGATTCGTCGCGTCCCATTCACCTTCGCGGCCTGTTTTCAGAGAATAAACGACACACTTCCCATCAAACGATTCCGGGATCGTGATCTTCGTCTCGAACCAGTAGTATTCCCTGTGTCCGCCCCAGATCTGACCTCTCTTGTAGTCTTCCCAGTCGGACGTATCTATCTCTGCTATGTTGCTGAAATGCTCATCGCTCCTGAGCATCTTGTAATTGTCTATTTCCTGCGACTCCGGGTATATCAGTTCCGAAATATAATCCAGCAGCTTTCCTATCCGTTCCTTAATGAGTACCATATCTGCTCCTTTATAGAAATTTATATATAATAATTTAATCAGCCCTTCTCAGCGCCTGCCATTGTGAACCCTTTAGACATATATTTCTGTGACAGGATATACAACAATATTGAAGGTATTGCATATATAAACGAATATGCTGTCAACAATCCATAATTTATCTGACCATGTTGACCAAAAAACTGATACAACATAACCGAAGCCGGAAGTTTATCATGAGAGCTCAATAATATGTAAGGAATAAAGAAATTCCCCCAACTTCCTGAAAATGTAAAAATAAAAACTGTACATATACCTGGAAACATAAGTGGTGCAACAATTTTCCTGATTGACTGCATTGTATTAGCACCATCCACTTTGGCCGCTTCCTCAAGTTCCATCGGTACTGTATCCATAAAATTCTTCATCAGCCATATTCCATAAGGAATACTTGTTGCCGACAAATAAAGAATCAATCCAAGGTAACTATCCAGCAAGCCGATTTTGAGGAACATTTTATAAACAGGAACTATAACTGCAATCATAGGTAACGCTGTCATAAATAATATTGAATACATAAACTGTTTCTTAAAACGTAGTCTGTATCTGGATAATGGATATGCCGCAAGCCCTGATACGATCACAACAACTATAGATTGAATTAAAGAGATAAACAATCCTACTCCAAAGCCTCGCAGATCATCACTATCTGTTAATACATTAATGTAGTTCGACAATGTCCACTGTGCCGGTATTTTAAGAGATTCATTCGCATTCGCGTCAAGTGATGCAATAATCAACCAAAGTAACGGGAGAACGAAGACAAGCGCGATTACAAATAATAATACATATTGGATTTTACTATTTCGTGCGTTTTTCATTTTTCCCCCTTACTCAATGTCACTTTTAAGTGATCTTGTGTATACAAGACTGCAGACTGCACCAACCAGCAACAATAGCATACCTATTGCAGTTCCTTGACCGAGTTGGAAATTCTTAAGTCCTTTGTTATACATATAAATAGCCAACGTTGTTGTCTTTCCTGCAGGTCCGCCACCCGTCATAGCCCAAATCAATCCAAACACTCCCAATGTTTGTAATGTATTAAGCATTGTATTTGTTGCAATTGTATTCTTAATGCATGGAATAACAACCCTAAACAGGGTCTGTGCTCGATTAGCACCATCAACCCTTGCCGCTTCTTCAATATCTGATGAAACCGCATCAAGTGCCGACTGATAATTTAACATAGAAAATGCCGCGCCATGCCAGATATTTGCCAAAACAACAGAAAGCATCGGATGTTGATAAAGCCATCCAACTGCTGGTATATGAAATACAGACAGAATCGAGTTCAATGTACCTGATGTATCAAAAAAAGCAAGACTACATAAAGCAACAACAATTTCAGGCATCACCCATCCCGCTAATATACATGGGCCAACTATGCTTCGAACAATCTGGTTTTTCCCTCTCATCATATATGCAACTGCAAAACCGATAATTGTTTGCCCAACCAGACTTCCTATCAAAAATTCCAGCGTACATATTACACTTTTCATCGCAGACGGATCCTTAAGAAAACTTATATAATTAGAGAGTCCTACAAATTGGAAGTTCTGCGCATTACTGCCAGTCAGAGCCATATTAGTAAACGAATAGATAACCGTAAGAATAATTGGTACTATAAAAAAACAAACAAGAAGGACTAATGCCGGCAACAAAAGAATTGATTTCTTAAGTTCATCCTTTATGTTCCATGAAAGGGTTTTATTCTTCATCTCACACTCTTTCCTTTATCGATTGACATTTACAATTAACAAAGAGGCAGCTTTAGCTATTAATTGCTGCCCCTCTGAAATAGCAAGCGAATTAATTAAGGGTGGTTGTCGCATCTTCCCCTACAACTTGTGCAACATCTGAAGCATACTGTGCTTCAGCATCCTTTATGCTTGCTCCTGATGCTACAGATTCGACCATTGTCTGTATACATGTAGATACTGATGAATATTTATCATTTTGCGGCCTGTAATCTGAAAACTTCAGGAAATCAGTCGCCTGCTGGAAGAACGGCTGTGCTGAGTAATCATCCATCTCTGCAACATCTGTTCTTGTACAAAGGTTCCCCTGATTAAGAATGGTGTCAAGATAGCAGCTTTCAGGATCCATAAGATGCTCAATAAACTCGAAAGTAATATCCTTGGCATCAGAATTTTCAGGTATAGAAAGTGCCCATCCACCTGTAAGCGACATATGTCCAGGATCCTGTCCTTCAGAAGTTGGCATAGCGGCTAAGCCAAACTTTGTAGCATAGTCAGAAACCGGTGAAGCCCCGTTTTCTTTCCAGTTTCCTGTAATCCATATGCCATCAAGAGAAATAGCAAGTTTATCCTCTGGAAGATATTCTCTGGAAGAAGTATTAGAAGCATCTCCGTTCAGAACAAGATCAAGTGACGGTCCATAACCATTAGAATAGATATCGTTAATAAATCCAAGTGAAGATTCAATTCCCGGGCTCGAAACAACCCATTTGTCATTATCCATCAATCTTTCACCTGTTCCATAAAGCAGCATCTCATATGTCTGCATCGATGTTGCTTCGCCTGTTGCTGTTCCTGAATTACACCAAAAAGGCACAACATCTGGGCATTTTTCTTTTACTGCTGCACATGCAGCCAATACATCATCCCATGTTGCAGGAGCCCAATCTTCACCTTCTTTAATTACACCGGCATCGGTGAGAATCTGCCTGTTATACCAAAGACCACGTGTATCGGTACAATATGGTATGCCATAGACATTTCCATCAATTGTGACTTCCTTCTGCATGGTCTCATAGTACTTACCAGTCTGCCAATCATCATAATTTGCCACATAATCATTCATGCTCGTAAGATAACCGGCAGCCGCATCATTCGGAAGCTGGAATGTATCTTCACAAACAAGGTCAGGACATGTTTTCGGATCTGCAAGTTCAAGTGCGATTTTTGTGAAGTAATCGCCTTCTGAAGCTGTAATTTGTGCAAAATCAATTTCAACCTCGTCTTTTTTATCCCAGTTCTCATACCCAGCCTTGATCCACTTATACAGAGCGCTGTTTTCACCAGTTCCATCATCTCTGAAACAAAATGAAATAACCTGTTTTCCTTCATCAGACGAAGTTGCTGTAGTTGTAGCGGAATCTGTGGATGCTGTTGTATCTGCAGCCTGAGCTGTATCTGCCGTTGCGGCTGTGTCTCCTGTTGTGCTGCTACCACAGGCCGTAAGACCTGCAATCATAACCCCTGTAAGAGCAACGGATACAACTTTCTTAAATTCATTTCCTTTTCTCATTTATTCTTGCCTCCCATTTTGATATTTGTTATGTTTGACTTGACCGGTCATTCATTGGATATATTTAGTCTATATATGTTTTCGTGATTGGTCAACGTTTATTTGCATTTTTTCTGTTTATACCAAGTTATGCGCTGTTCATTTGTGCATTATTTTGTATTTGGCTAAATTATCTGTCGCTATGTTGACTTGCAATAAAATATATGATATATTTGTTATGTTGATTTCGTTAACAAATTGAACTGTTAAAATTTCTTTGGCATTAATTATCGAGATTTTTGAGTCTTGCACTCAGCAACATTTATATCAAATGTAATGGCATAAAAAACGAAAAGGTCGCATAATTGTTATATAGATGCCAGCAAACGAAAAAGGAGCAATGTAAATGAACACAACAAGTTCATACCTATATAAAAAAATCGTGAGTGACATCATTGACCAATTAAATAATGGTTCACTTCATGTTGGAGACAAACTTCCAACAGAAATTGAATTGGCGAAATCCTATTCCGTAAGTAGAATTACTGTAACAAAAGCCATGAACATTCTAAAGCAAGAAGGTTATCTCATAAGATTTCCTAACAGAGGCACTTTTGTGTCTGAAGATTTTCCCCGTGTGAATCAGTCCAACAGTTTAAAAACTGATATTCTTACAACAAACGCCAAGCTGAATAATGGCGATACGCATAATATAAAAAAAATTGCATTCTTAATGCCTGTACTTGAAGGCAGTTTTTGCCTTAATATCATTAGGGGCTTGTCCACAGTATTTTCAAGAAGTGGATTTGGGCTATTAATAATGCCAAGTGAGGACGCAAAAAAGGAAGAGCAATTGTTGCAATTTTGTATGCAAACAAACGTAGATGGAATAATCCTATTCCCCGTAAATCAAGAATACTATTCAGACAATTTACTATCCGTAAAATTATCTGGTCTTCCCTTTGTTCTTATTGATCGTGAATTACCTGGGATTGATACAGACTACATAATTTCGGACAATGTCATGTCCGGATTCATGTGTGCAGAGCATCTTTACAATCTTGGACATAAATCAATAGCTTTCGTCAGCAAAACAAGTTCAGAAACCTACACTGTAAACAAAAGAATTCAGGGATTACTTAACAAAACTAATTCTCTTATGCTTCCCAGTAGTAATATACATATTATTGAACAATTAGATATCAATCAACCATTTGATGTATATACAGATAAGTTTAAAGAATTGATTGAAGATCAGGGTGTTACGGCTTTTGTGCTCTGTGAATCTGAAGTATGTATCTACATTTATAATCTACTTAAAAAAATGGGTTATTCCATTCCTGAAGACATATCTATGATAAGCTTTGACAACCCAATAAATAGCAGCCCTGATTTTGATTTTTTCACTCATATTGATCAATCGGAGTACTTAATGGCTTGTGATTCAGCTAATCTTATAATTCAAAGGATGCAGGATAAAAGCACTCCTACACAACATAAAGTAGTTGCCCCCAAATTAGAAATCCGAAGATCCACCTCTGTGATTCGTTAACAGGTGTCTAATAATCAATTTTCATAAATAGCAGCAACGCGTGAAATACCATTGCTCTTAAGATATGTGTTAACTTCCTAAGTTTTTACGCCTAAAGATTCTCATCTGTACAAGTTGCACAAAACACAGATATTGTCATGGATCCTTATTCTGTAGCCTCATCTGTCTCCGCGCTTATGTATTTCATGAT
>Ga0160425_1002150_pt1 | contig 16685 bp, 16 predicted proteins | sample BioMet8_FD_108193 | JGI IMG/M metagenome (GOLD analysis project Ga0160425, IMG submission 108193) | Microbial communities from bioreactor (seeded with sewage sludge) at Lawrence Berkeley National Lab, California, USA - Biofuel... | ecosystem: Engineered > Bioreactor > Anaerobic > Unclassified ...
GCTCAAACAAAAGAAAGTTGAGGATCACCTATGAACGACATTCAAAAAACGGCCATGATCACCGTCTGCGGCCGGCCCAATGTGGGCAAGTCCAGCCTGACCAACGCCCTGGTGGGCGAAAAGATCGCCATCGTGTCCAACAAGCCCCAGACCACCCGCAACCGGATTTACGGCATCGTCAACCGGGGCGACACCCAGTATGTGCTGCTGGACACGCCGGGCCTGCACAAGGCCCGCTCCCGCCTGGGGGACTATATGGTCAAGGTGGTGCGCGAGAGCCTGGCGGAGGTGGAGGCGGCGCTGCTGCTGGTGGAGCCCATTCCCCATGTGGGCGAACCGGAGAAAATTCTCATCCAGCGCATCCGGGAGGAAAAACTCCCGGCCGTTTTGTGCATCAACAAGATCGACACCGTGGCGCGGAAGGACGACCTGCTGGCCGTTATGGCCGCGTACAGCGAATATTACCCGGACTTTGAAGCCATTATCCCCATTTCCGCCCGCACCGGCGACGGCCTGGACGAGCTGATGACCCAGCTCTCCCGTTACGCCAAGGAAGGCCCCCAGCTGTTCCCCGACGGCATGACCACCGACCAGCCCGACCAGCAGGTCTGCGCCGAAACCGTGCGGGAGAAGATGCTGCTGTGCCTGGACAAGGAGATCCCCCACGGCACGACGGTGGAGGTGACCCGCTTTACCGAGCGGGACTCCGGCATCATCGATCTGGACGTGACCATCTACTGCGAAAAAGCCAGCCACAAGGGCATCATCATCGGCAAACAGGGCGCCATGCTCAAAAAGATCAGCACCCTGGCCCGGCAGGACATTGAAAAATTCATGGGCACCAAGGTCTACATGGAGGTGTGGGTCAAGGTGAAGGAAAACTGGCGCGACAATGTGAATTTCATGCGTCAGCAGGGCTATGACGACGAATAAGAGGCGCTCCTTCAAAGCCGCGGCCCCGGGAAAAAGGGGCTTCCCCTCCTTTTCGACAATCTAACATTTACCACCGATAAAACCGCCCTTTTGCTCACAAGCTATGAGAGCGGGAGGTGGACGAAATGGACGCGCAGGCTTGCTGGACCCTTTTTCTGGAAACAGGCGACCCGGCCGTGTATGTACGCTACCGCCGGGAAGCACAGACGACAACAGGCGCACAGGGCGGATGACCTCCGCCCTGTGCGCCGTGACGAAACCGCCGCGGAGGAGCTACATAGATGCCGGTCATCAAAAAAGTCACCACAGGACTGGTGCTGCGGGAAACCGAAACAAAGGAAACGGACAAGATCCTCACCGTGCTGACGCCCGACCTGGGGAAGATCCCCGTCATCGCCAGAGGCGCCCGGCGCAAGGGCAGCAAGATCGCCGCCGCCAGCCAGCTGCTGGTGTATTCGGAGATGACCCTCTGCCCCCGGGGCGACTGGTTCTTTCTGGACGAGGGGTCCACGCTGGCGCTGTTTGACGGCGTGCGGCAGGACGTGGTGCTGCTGTCCCTTGGCTCCTACTTCGCCGAGCTGACGGAGGCGGTGCTTGCCGACGGGCTGCCCGCTCCGGAGATCCTGAGTCTGCTGCTCAACGCCCTGTACGCCCTGGGCGTGCAGCAGCGCGACCCTGCGCTGGTAAAGGCGGGCTTTGAACTGCGGCTGATGGCGCTGGCGGGCTTTGCCCCCATGACGGAGCACTGCGCCGTCTGCGGGCGGGAGGAGCCGGCAGAGCCCATGCTGGACGTGGTGCAGGGCGTGATTCACTGCCGGAAATGCCCTCTGCCGGGCGGACTGTCCCTGCCCCTGACACAGGGCTCGCTGGCGGCGCTGCGGCATATCCTGTACTGCGAGCCGAAGAAGCTCTATGCCTTTTCGCTGCCCGACCGGCCGCTGCACCAGCTCAACCATGTGTCGGAGGCTTTCGTGGCCAGTCAGCTGGAGCGCAGCTTCCGCACGCTGGACTTTTACAAAACCATGCAGGGGAAAACGGTTCCCTCTGCGGAGAAATAAAACCGCTGCTTTCCTGAAAGCAAGGAGAGATCTATGAACGATATGTTTGAAAAATCCGTCCGCACGCTGGAGCTGCCCGCTGTGCTGCGCCTGCTGTCCCAAAAGGCGGTGAGTCAGGCGGCCAAGGAACGCTGCCTCGCGCTGATGCCCCGGACGGACCGGGGCGACGTGCTGCGGCTGCTGGACGAAACGGACGACGCCAAGGCCATGATCGGCCTGTGGGGCAGCCCTCCCTTTTCCGGGGTGAAGGACGTGTCCCCGTCGCTGGCCCGGGCCGACCGGGGCGGCATGCTCAATACCCGGGAACTGCTGGACATCGCCTCGCTCCTTACGGCCAGCCGCCGGGTGGAGGACTATTTCCACAAAGAAAACCGCACCGAAAGCACGGTGCTGGGACACCTCTTCGCGTCGCTGCACACCAACCGCTATCTGGAAGAGCGGATCCAGTCCGCTATTCTGGACGAGGACACCATTGCGGACACGGCGTCGCCGGAGCTGGCGGACATCCGCCGCAAGATGCGTCTGGCCGCCGCCAAAAGCCGCCAGATTCTCCAAAAGATCATTTCCTCCTCTTCTTATGCCAAAATTTTGCAGGAGGCGCTCATCACCCAGCGGGACGGCCGCTTCGTGGTGCCGGTGAAGGCCGAGCACCGGGGGGATATGCCGGGGCTGGTGCATGACATCTCCTCCAGCGGCGCCACCCTTTTTATCGAGCCCATGGGCGTGGTGCAGGCCAACAACGAACTCAAGGAGCTCACCGCCCGGGAGGAAAAGGAGATCGACCGCATCCTCATGACCCTCTCCGCCGACTGCGCCGCCCAGCAGGAAAACATCCGCTGGGACTATGACGTGCTGGTGCAGCTGGACGTGATCTTTGCCCGGGGGCAGCTGAGCTATCAGATGAACGCCTCCCGGCCCGAGGTGCAAAAGCGCTTCGCCGTGACGCTGCGGCGGGCCAGACACCCGCTGCTGGAAAAGGCGGTGCCTATTTCCGTGGAGGTGGGCGACCGGTTCGACACGCTGGTCATCACCGGCCCCAACACCGGCGGCAAGACGGTGACGCTCAAGACGCTGGGACTTTTGTGCCTTATGGCTCAGTGCGGACTGCATATTCCCGCCGACGACGGAAGCGCCCTGCCGGTGTTCAGCCGGATCCTGGCGGACGTGGGCGACGAGCAGAGCATCGAGCAGAACCTCTCCACCTTCTCCGCCCATATGGGCAACATCATCGACATTTTGCGCCAGGCGGACGGTGAGAGTCTGATCCTCTTTGACGAACTGGGCGCCGGCACCGACCCGGTGGAGGGCGCGGCCCTGGCCATCGCCGTCATTCAGAACGCGCGGAGCAAGGGCGCAAAGATCGCCGCCACCACCCACTATGCGGAGCTCAAGACCTTCGCCATGACCACGGCGGGGGTGGAAAACGCCTCCTGCGAGTTCGACGTGCAGACCCTGCGGCCCACGTACCGGCTGCTCATCGGCATCCCCGGCAAGTCCAACGCCTTTGCCATCGCCCAGCGGCTGGGGCTGGAGGAAAGCGTCATTGAAGCCGCCAAGGCCCAGATCGACAGCGAGTCCGTGCGGTTCGAGGACGTGCTGACCCAGCTGGAGGAGAAGCGGCAGACGCTGGAACAGTCCCAGACGGAGGCGGAGCAGCTGCGCCGTCAGCGGGAGGAGGACGCCCGCAAGGCCCGGGAGTTCCGGGAACAGATGCAGCGGGCCAGAGAAAATGCCCGGGGCAAGGGCGAAGCCGAGGCAAAGCGCATCATTCGCGACGCGCAGGCTCAGGCCGACGCCATCTTTGCCCAGCTGGAGGAGCTGCGCAAGGCCCAGCAGAAACACGATAATTTCCAGCAGATCAACGACGCCCGCGTGGCTGTGCGGCACAGCCTGAAGATGGCGGACGAACTGCTGCAAAAACGGGACGAAGAGCCCATCGCACGGCCCAGCCGTCCCATTGCCGAGGGCGATCTGGTGGAGCTGCCGGGGGTGAAAACAGCCGCCGCGGTGCTCCACGTCAATGGCGACGGCACGCTGCTGCTCCAGGCCGGAAAGATGAAAATGACCACCCGGGCGTCCGAGGTGCGGCTCATCGAAAGCGCGGAGCAGGTGGAAAAGAAAAAGGCGATCTCCGTGGAAAAGGGCTCGTCCACCTTCCGCATGGCGGAGCGGGCCGCGTCGGAGCTGGACATCCGCGGGCTTGAAACACTGGAGGCCGAGAGCGTGGTGGAGAACTACCTGGACAGCGCTCTGCGCTCCAAACTGGGCACCGTGACCATCATCCACGGGAAGGGTACGGGCGCTTTGCGCAAGGCTGTGTGGGAGATGCTGAGGCGTAATAAAAACGTGAAGAGCTTTCGCATGGGGCGCTACGGAGAGGGCGAAGCCGGCGTAACGGTGGTGGAGCTGAAATAGACGCGATTTGTGCAAAGCAACAAAATTGTTGTCCAACCGAGGAATAAACCGTGAAATTTTTGTTGAAATCTATATTGAATTCTGGCATAAATCCTATATAATAGTTATACTAAGAATTGTGCTTTCAACGCTGAATGGCAAAAGGAGTGCTATTATGTATACACAGGAAGTTACCATCAGAAACGAGGTCGGCTTGCACGCAAGACCCGCCACTTACTTTATTCAGAAGGCCAATGAGTTCAAAAGCGGCATCTGGGTGGAGAAGGATGAGCGCCGTGTCAATGCCAAGAGCTTGCTGGGCGTTCTGTCCCTGGGCATCGTGAAGGGCTGCACCATCACGCTGATTGCCGACGGCACCGATGAAAAAGAGGCCGTCACCGCACTGGCCGGGTTGATCGAAAACAACTTCGGCGAATAAGAGGGCAAATGAAAAAGCACAGAGGTCATCGACCTCTGTGCTTTTTTTCTGCTTTTGCTGCCGCGGCGCAAAGCGCGTTCTCCCGCTGCATGCCGTCGTCCGTCCCCGATCAAAAGGCGCGCAGGGTGAAAAACACCGCGCGTATCTGTGCAGGCAGGAAAAGGCCGAAAGGGAGAAAACGGTCAGCTTCGCCCGGACAGTATACCGCAGAAGAGAGAAAAAGTCCATGCGTTTCCGGTCGCTTTTTCATTTTGTTTCAGATATTTTTTCATAAACGACGTGGGCATAGTCGGAGTATTGCGCGCTCCGACGGCACATCGCGCCATAGCACCGGTCCCGCAGTTCCTGCTTCCGCTCCTCCGCCGGCAGAGAAAAATCGGCGTAAAAGGGACCGTCCACACAGGTGACGGCTTTGGGAAAGGAGCCGAAGCGCCGCTTTTGATAGCAGGTGGTGAGGGTAAAGACCGGCGCACCGTCCCGGGCCGGATAGTGGAAGCTGTCCGCCGGAAAAGGCCGGATGCGGGTATAAAAAGGCCAGATATGGGCTTCCGGATAGATGGCGACGGCGCTCTTTTCCCGGATGCGGGTGTGAACACAGCCAATCATCTCCATTTTTTGGTGTATGGTTTCTCCCAGCGGTATCGCGCCCAGCATTTTTACCAGATTCTGCAGCCCCGGAAGGGACATGGTGTCCGGCCCCACCAGAATGTAGCCCCGCCGGCGCCAGCAGACGATGTTGGGCACAAAGGCGTCCAGCACCGCCTGCGTATGGTTTCCGTAGAGATAAATGCCCTGCCCCGCCGCCTGACGCAGCACCTCGCGGCCGATGAAGCGATGGGCGAAAAACAGCCTGGCGTACAAAAACCCCAGCGGCTGGGCAAGACACCGGTAAAGGAGAAACTTCAGTGCCCGCCAGAGCGGACTGCGGGGCATATAACAGTAGTCCGGCCGCAGGGGCTTTGTTTTGATATGGGTGCCGGCAAAGTCGTCGTGCAGCTCGTCGCGGTAGCGGATCACACGCTGCTCTTTCATGGGCGCGCCGCCGCGTTTTCCCGTTTGGCCGCCGTTTCGCGCAGCATCCGCTCCATTTTGTCCATACAGACTTCCTGGTCGAACTGCTCATGGGCGTAGGCAAGGTAAGCGCGGCTCCGCTCCGCCCGCGCGGCGGGATGGGTGATCCACCAGTCGATCCTGGCCGCCAGATCGTCGGGACTGTCGAACTGGAAGAGATTCTTCTCGTCTATGGCGTAGGCCTTGGTGGCACAGCGGGGGGAATTGGAGATTACCGGCACCAGCCCGCAGGCAATGGCCTCCAGACAGCCCACGCCCTCGGCCTCGATCTCTGCGGGATGAACGTACAGATCGGCGTAGTTAAGGATCTGCACCATCTCGGCCCGCGTGAAAAAGGAAAACACCGGCGGCAGAGGCAGCACGGCGGCTTCCCTTTGCAGCTGCTCCTTCAGCGGGCCTTCCCCTGCGAAGATCAGCTGGATCTGCTCCCGGAAGGCCGAACGGGCCACCGCCTGGATCAGCACGCGGTGGGACTTCTCCCCGGAATACCGGCCGGTGAAAAGGATCACGGTGCGCCCGGCGAACACGGCGGGCTTTTGGGCCTTTACCGGGTGGATATCGGGGTGAACGCCGTTGGAGATGACATAGCCGTTGGTGGGGCCGCAGAGCCCCTCATAGAGATCCCGCAGGAACTGCGTGGGGTAATGGATGGCGTCGCACCGGCGGTAGAGCCCGGCGAAGCAGCGATAGGTCAGGCGGTTGACAGGCTCCGCGTTTTTCAGAAAAAGGTGGACGGTGATGTTTTCCGCCATGGCGTGGAATCCGGCGCTGACGGGGATCCCCGCCTGTTTTGCCAGATACGCCGCCCGCCGTCCCAGAGAAAAGGGCATCATGACGTGAACCACATCCGCCCCTTCGATGGACGCCTTGATAATACGGTCCCTGGGCCGCGCCAGCACCACGCCGTTTTTTCGCACATAGCCGTTGAACGGCCCCAGATTCCGGGCGGGAACGATATCATAGCCGGGCTGCCCCGCCCGGTCGGCGTCGGGGCAGAGCATACGCACCTGATGCCCCCGCGCTTCCATGCTGCGCTTGAGGTTCATGGCGGCAATGGTGGTGCCGTTGTTTTCCTCGCCCAGCACATCGCATACGATGACGATTTTCATTTTTTAATGCTCCGTTCTTTGTTTTGATAGGAAACGGTTTTGTGAGAAAGCAAAAGAAAGGGGCCGTTTACGCCGCGCCGTAAAGCCGCCTTTCTATCATGCCATATTTCCAAAGGATCTAATCCTCTACAAACTCGCAGATGTCGTCCAGTTTGCAGTGGAGCGCGGCGCAGATCTTTCCCAGTACGTCCACTGTCAGATTGCCGCCGCGGTTGAGCTTGCGGATGGTGAAGGCGCTGATGTGCGCCCGCTCCATCAGATCCTTCTTTTTCATGTCTTTGTCGATCAGGAGCTTCCAAAGTCGTTTATAGCTGGTTTTCATAGTCAGTTCCCCTTTTTGGAAAGTAGCACCAGTATATCACAGGACTTGTGGTATAGCAACTAAAAAGAGAGTGTTCGCTCTCTTTTTGGGCGGGATGAATGGGAAGAAGACAAAAAAAGGCCGCTGATGAACAGCGGCCTTTTAAACGGGGCTTGTCAGATCAGATCCTTTTCAGCCTCACGGACGGTGTTGATGAGGTACTGCACGGCCTCCACGGGGTACTTGCCCTGAGCGGTTTCCCCCGTGAGCATCACGGCGGCGGCTCCGTCCATGCAGGCGTTGTAGATATCCACTACCTCGGCGCGGGAAGGAACAGGCCGGTGGGTCATGCTCTCCAGCAGATGCGTGACCAGCAGAAAGGGCTTGCCGTGGGCGCGGCAGACCGCCGAGATCTGCTTTTGCACATGGGGCAGCTGCCACAGCGGCATGGCGTTGCCCAGATCGCCGCGGGCAATGGTCACCACATCCGCCAGCTCCAGCCAGTCCGCCAGATTTTCCACACCCACCAGATCCTCCACCTTGGCGAAGACCCGCAGGCGGGAAAGACCCTTTTGCGCCATGGCCGCGCGCAGCTCCTCCAGGTCACGGCGGCGGCGGATAAAGGGGTGCATGATGCCGGTGACGCCGTATTCGGAGGCCAGAAGCAGATCCGCCCGGTCCTTCTCCGAGAGAATCGGACGCTGCAGATCCACTCCGGGCAAAAACAGACTCTTGCGGGATTCCAGCGTCCCGCCCCGCAGAATGCGGCAGCAGGCAGTGCCGTCTTCCACTGATTCCACCGCCAGACGGACGGCGCCGTCGTTGAGCAGCAGCTCCATCTTCGTGTGCAGGGCGGCGATCACGTCCCCGCCCACGGGAATGCCCAGCTTTCCCATGAGAACGGTGTCCCCGTTTTGCAGCAGCATGGGGCGGCGCAGCTCGCCGATGCGGACTTCGCAGCCCTGCAGATCAATGATCAGCTCCGGCTTTGTCCCCGTCGCTGCTGCGGCGCGGTGCAGATTATCCACCCAGGGCCGGCATTCGGCAAGGCTCTTGTGGGACAGATTCAACCGCACGCCGGTCAGGCCCGCGGCAAGCATGGGCGCCAGTGTTTCCGCACGGTAGCAGGCGGGACCCAGCGTGGCATAGGTTTGGATCATGACGTTTTTTCTCCTTTTTCATGGAAATGTGACCACAAAGCGCGGGCGGCGGCCTTAGGAACAACAGCCGCCAGCGCTTCCTCCGGAGCCTCGCGGATATTCTTCACCGTTTTGAACTGCTGCAGCAGCGCCGCCTGCCGCGCTTTCCCGATACCGGGGATCCCGTCGAGCTGACTGGTGAGGGCGCTGCGGGAGTGCTTTTCGTGGTGATAGGTAATGGCGAAGCGGTGCGTTTCCTCCTGGATCTGACCGATGAGGGAAAAAACAGCCGGATTGGACTGAATGCCGATCTCACGGCCTTCGGGCGTCATCAGCGCCCGGGTGCGGTGCCGGTCGTCCTTCACCATGCCCAGCACGGGCAGCGACAGCCCCAGGGTCTGCAGCACCTCCAGGGCGGCACGGGCGTGGGTTTCACCGCCGTCGATGAGCAGCAGGTCGGGCAGGCGGGAAAACTTTTCGTCGCCCTCCAGATAGCGGCGGAAGCGGCGCGTCAGCACTTCCTGCATGGCGTGATAGTCGTCGGGGTGATCCAGGGACTTGATCTGGAACCGGCGGTAATCCCGCTTCAGAGGCCGGGTGCCGGCAAAGACCACCATGGACGCCACCATGTCGGCGGAGCCCGTGTTGGAAATATCGAAGGACTCCATCCGTTCCGGCGGGGCGGAAAGACCCGCCATTCCGGCAAGAGCTTCCAGAATCCTGCTGCTGCGCTCGGCGTCCGAGGTAACGCGCTCCACCTCTTCCCGGGCGTTGCGGCAGGCCATTTTTAAGAGATCGGCCCGTTCTCCCCGCTGGGGTACCCGCAGCGTGACCCGATGCCCCGCCTGCCGGGAGAGAACGGTCATAAAGGACTCCTGATCCGCTGTTTCCGACGGCAGCAGGATCTCCGCCGGAAAGGCCGATCGCCCCAGATAATACTGGCTCAGCACGGCGGAGAGGATCTCTCCGTCCTCTTCTTCATTGGGAATGTGAAAGACTTCGGTTTCACGGCCCAGCAGATTGCCCTCCTCCACATGGAGCACGGCATAGCCGCATTTGACGCTGCCCCGGTAGAGCCCCCAGATGTCGGTGTCGGCACAGACACCGGCGATGACCTGCTGGGTCTTGCCCAGCACGGCAATGGCCCGGATGTGATCCCGCAGCATGGCGGCCCGCTCAAACTGCAGCGCCGCGGCCGCTTCCTCCATCTCGGCCTGCATCTCCCGCGTCAGCTGGCGGTATTTGCCCCCCAGCAGACGCGCGGCCTGCTCCACCCGGGCCCGGTACTCCGCTGCGGGGGGCTTCCCTTGGCAAAAGCCGTCGCACTTGCCCATGTGGAAGTTGAGGCAGGGCCGCTCCTTCCCGATGTCGCGGGGGAAACGGCGGGCGCAGGTGGGCAGATGCAGCGCCGCACATACGGCGTCCAGCGCCCGGCGGGTTTCCTGACGGCCGCCGAAGGGACCGAAATACCGCGCGCCGTCCTCCAATGCCCGGCCTACCATGGAAAATTTGGGATAGTCCGCGTCGGTTTCCAGACGCAAAAAGGGATAGCCCTTGTCGTCCTTGAGCAAAATATTGTAGCGGGGCATATGCTGCTTGATCAGTGAGTTTTCCAGGATCAGAGCCTCAAATTCGCTGGATACGAAAATGGTGTCGAAGTGATCCACCTGGGAAACCATGATGCGTGTCTTGAGATTGTGAGAGCTGTTTTCCTGAAAATACTGGCTGACGCGGTTTTTCAGCTTTTTGGCCTTGCCCACATAGATGACTTTTCCGGTTTTGTCCATCATCAAATAGACCCCCGGCAGCAGAGGCAGGTCGTTTGCCTTGTCCAGCAGTTCTTCCTTTGTCAAAAAAACACCCCCGATCCCCGCGGATACTTCAGTATAGCATCGCCCCGGCGCTATCTCAAGGGGAAAAGCCGTTTTCCCGTTGCGCTTTTGTCTGTTTGCCTTTATAATAGAAGAACCATGAAAAAAGAAGAGGCACCGCCATGATACAGGATATCGCCCCCCATCAATATGACCGTACTTACCGCCTTGCATCACCGACGCCGCAGGACCGTGTTCTCTGCTACGCCTCCGGCGGCGTGCTGCTGCACCGCCGGGAGGACGCCTGGTCTGTTCCCCGCTTTTCCGACTTTCCGGAGGCGGAAGCTGCCCTGCAGGGCGCCCGCCACCTTTTCAGCGTGGACGGGGAGGGTTACTTCTGGCTGCGGGAGCCGCGTCTTGCGGAGAAAGAGGGCTTTGCCTACTGCGCCATGCGGGAGGTGCGGGCGGTGCGCCCCATGGAGGTCGCCTTTGCCGCAGTGACCGGTTCTCAGCTGGCCCGCTGGTACCGCAACCGCACCTTCTGCGGCTGCTGCGGAGAGCGGACGGAGTGGAGCCGGACCGAACGGGCGGTGGTCTGCCCGCACTGCGGGCTGATCGAATATCCCAAGATCTGCCCGGCGGTGATCGTGGCCGTGACCAACGGGGACAAGCTGCTGCTCACCCGCTATGCCAACCGCCCCTTCAAGGGCTATGCCCTCATCGCCGGTTTCGTGGAGATCGGCGAAACACTGGAGGACACCGTCCACCGGGAAGTGATGGAAGAGGTGGGCCTCCGCGTTAAAAACCTGCGTTACTACAAAAACCAGCCCTGGAGCTTTACCGACACGCTCCTGACGGGCTTTTACTGCGATCTGGACGGCGAGGCGTCTATCACGCTGGATCACAACGAGCTGTGTGAAGGTATGTGGGTGGATCGCCGTGAGCTGCCCGCGGAAAACGGCGATGTGAGCCTGACGTCGGAGATGATCGCACACTTTCGACAGGAGAGAATATGAGAAAACAAAGAAAGTACAGACGATACCGTTCATCCGGAAAGCGCCGGTATATCAGCCTGTTTCTCCTGCTGGCCGTGCTTTTGTGCGCGGAACTGGCGGCCGCGTGGCACATGGAAAAGACAACGAAAAACGCGGCGGAGCCGACGGCGGAGATCTCCGAGCAAAGCGACGGGGCAGATGTCCGGACGCCGGAGCCGACAGGCGAAACCGCCGGGCAGCCCCAGGAACAGACGGACAGCGGGCAGACACAGACCAATACCGCCGCCCCGTCCGAAGAGAAGACCGCCGATCCGGAAACACCCGCCCAGGACGGAACGTCCGCTTCAGCGGTGCAGGATGCGCCGGTCGCCCAGACGTCCTCCGGTCAATACTATATAAAGGTTAACTACAGCGCCAATGTGGTAACGGTGTACGACAGGGATCAGCAGGGGCGCTACTCCGTGCCTTCCCGGGCCATGCTCTGCTCCACCGGCGCGGATACGCCGCGGTCGGGGAGATACAATCTGTACGGCACCGGAAAGTGGCAGTGGCTGGGCCTTTATGACGGGGTTTATGGGCAGTACTGCACACAGATCACCGGGGATATCCTGTTTCACTCGGTGCCCTATCTGGAACGGGGCAACAAGGCGTCTTTGGAATACTGGGAATATGACAAGCTGGGCACCAGCTGCTCCATGGGCTGTGTCCGTCTGCAGGCGGGAGATGCCTTGTGGATCTACGAGCACCATGACGTGATCGAGGCGGTGGAATTTTACGGCGCTGCCGACGATCCGGGGCCGCTGGGCCGGCCCGCTGCGCCGCAGATCTCCGACAACGAAAGCTGCCGCAGCTGGGATCCCACCGATCCCGACGCGGGCAATCCGTGGCTTGCGGCGCAATGACCTTGTGAAATGGCGACAAACGGAGTATAATGAAACCTTCATGAAAGGATGGCGTGATATCGTGATAATCCGGAAAACCAAAATCGTCTGTACACTGGGACCCTCCACCGACCGGGACGGCGTCCTGCGGGCTATGCTGCAGTCCGGCATGAATGTGGCCCGTTTCAATTTTTCACATGGATCTTATGAAGAACACAAGGCGCGTCTGGACGAGCTCAAGGCCCTGCGGCAGGAGCTGGACCTGCCGGTGGCCGCCATGCTGGATACAAAAGGGCCGGAAATCCGGCTCAGAACGTTTGAAAAGGGCGCGGTGCAGCTTGTGAGCGGCAGCGAATTCACGCTGACCACGGAGGCGGTGCAGGGCGACGCAACGCGCTGCTCCATCACTTACGCCGAGCTTGCCAACGACGTCCGGCCCGGCGACACCATTTTGCTCGACGACGGCCTGGTGCGCCTGACGGTGCTGAGCACCACGGCGACCGAGATCCGCTGCCGTGTGGAAAACGACGGCGTTATGAAAGACCGCAAGGGCATCAATGTGCCCGGCGTCAAGCTGTCTATGCCGTACATGAGTCAGCAGGACAGGGACGATATCCTTTTCGGTGTGGAGCAGGGTTTCGACTTTATTTCCGCCAGCTTCGTGCGCAAGGCGGCCGACGTGCGTGAAATCCGCAGTCTGCTGACGCAGGCCGACTCCCATATGCAGATCATCGCCAAGATCGAAAACCAGGAGGGCCTGTCCAACCTCGCCGAGATCATTTCCGCGGCGGACGGCGTCATGGTGGCCCGGGGCGACATGGGCGTGGAGATCGACTTTGCGGAAATCCCCGCCATCCAGAAAAAGATCATCGCCCAGTGCCTGACCCACGGCAAACCGGTGATCACCGCCACGCAGATGCTGGAATCCATGATGGAAAATCCCCGTCCCACCCGGGCGGAGATCACCGACGTGGCCAACGCTGTTTACGACGGCACGTCGGCTGTGATGCTCTCGGGCGAAACGGCGGCGGGCAAATACCCCGTGGAAGCCATCCGCACCATGGCGGCCATCGTTCTCAAGGCGGAGGCCACCATCAACTTCCCCAAGCGGATGCGTCATATGGAAACGGAGGGGAAGCTCTCCGTGGCCGCGGCAGCGGCTCATTCGGCCTGCACCACGGCGCTGGATATCGGCGCCGACGCCATCATCACCGTGAGCCAGCGGGGCCTCACCGCCCGGCTGGTGAGTAAGTTCCACCCCGGCACCACCGTCATCGCCTGTCTTCTCAGCGAACAGGTGCGCCGGCAGATGGCGCTGTACTGGGGCGTTGAGCCGCTGATGATGCCTTACGCCAGGAGCACCGACGAACTGGTGGAAATGGCGGTGCATACGGCGGAAAAGGCCGGCTTCGTGCATCAGGGCAATCTGGTGGTGGTGACGGCGGGGATCCCCGTGGGCGTCACCGGCACTACCAATATGATCCGCATCTACCAGGTGGGCGGCTCGCTGCTCAGCGGCATCGGCGTGGGCGACAGAAAAGCGGGAGGGCCGCTGTGCGTGTGCCATACCATGGAGGAGCTGCCCGGGAAATTCCACCCCGGCGACGTGCTGGTGGTACCTTACACCACCAATGAGATGCTGCCCTACATCCGGCAGGCGGCGGCGGTCATCAGCGAGGAGCCGGGCGCCAACAGCCACGCGGCCACCGTGGGGCTGACCCTGGACAAGCCGGTGGTCATCGGCGCAGAAAACGCCACGGCCCGGCTGAAGGACGGCGTCATGGTTTCGGTGGACTGCACCCGCGGCATCGTACAGACGCTGCCGGAATAAGAATAAAACCGATAAAAGTCCCTCGGCTCAGCATTGCTGATCCGAGGGACTTTTTCATCATGTGCGGTTCTGCCCACCATCCGGAAGGTATTGGGCGGGGACTTTGTAGCCCAGATCCTTCAGCATCCGGGCATAGGAGGGGTCGGACAGACGCCGACGGGAGGCTGCGGTCTCCTGCTCCAGATAGGCAAGACGACGGGGACGATTCCTGATCTCCCGGGAAAAGATCACGGCGGGAAATCCGATGAACATCAGCACAAACAGGGACTGAAACACGTCAAATCGGGCGGAACCGATCATGTAGACCAGCACCAATACGCCCAGCAGCAGCGGAATGCCGCAGACGCGGACGGTGTTGGGCGTCACTGCCCAGCGGTCCATACGCGCCACACCGCTGACGGCGATCTCCCGGTATTCCTTGTCATAGTAAGTCTTTTTGCAGTCGGGACAGGTGCGCTCAGGACTCCCGTAGGGGCCGATGCCCTGTTCGGGGGCGACGCGGAAGGCGGCACCGCAGTGGGGACAGATCTTCTTCTTAACGGCCATGGGAAAAGGCCCTCCCTTGCATCAGATTGTTGTAAGGTATCTTACCACGCCGAAAGCAGGAACGCAAGCTCAGTTCAGCATACCGGCGCTGACGGCGAAGAGCTCTGAGAGGCGCTGCCTCAGAGGCTGATGGGCCGGCTCTGTCAGCTCCGGGTCGCCCGAGAGCAGTTCCTCCGCCGCTTGCTGGGCCTCCTTTAAAAGCCGCATATCGCAGCTCAGGTCGGCGATCTTCAAGGCGGGCAGGCCGTGCTGCCGCTGGCCGAAGAAATCGCCCGGCCCCCGCAGACGCAGGTCTTCTTCGGAAATCTTGAAGCCGTCGTTGGTTTCGGTAAGTACCTTCAGACGCTGCCGGCTTTCGTCGCTGGGGTGGTCGGAGAGCAGCACGCAGTAGGACTTGGCGGCGCCGCGGCCCACCCGGCCCCGCAGCTGGTGCAGCTGGGAAAGACCGAACCGCTCGGCATTTTCCACCACCATCAGCGTGGCGTTGGGCACGTCCACGCCCACCTCGATGACGGTAGTGGACACCAGAAGATCGCTTTCGCCCCCGGCAAAGGCGGCCATGACAGCCTCCTTTTCCCTGGGCTTCATCTGCCCGTGCAGCAGACTGATGCGCAGGTCCGGGAATACCTCTTTTTGCAGCTGCGCGGCATAGGCCGTCACAGCCTTGCGTTCGTCGGGCATTTCGTCGTTTTCCTGTACCATGGAGCAGACGATATAGACCTGCCGCCCCTCCTTCACCTGCTTGCGGATGAAGGCGTTGAGCCGGGGACGGTAGCTTTCGTCCACGGCAAAGGTGTCCACCTTCTGCCGTCCCGGCGGCAGTTCGTCGATCACCGACACGTCCAGATCGCCGTAGATCATCAGCGCCAGCGTCCGGGGGATGGGCGTGGCGGAGAGCACCAGCAGATGGGGATTTTCCGCCTTGGCGGAAAGCGCCGCCCGCTGGTCCACGCCAAAGCGGTGCTGCTCGTCCGTGATGGCGAGGCCCAGGCGCTGATACTGCACATCCTCCGTCAAAAGAGCGTGGGTGCCGATGCACAGGTCGATCTCGCCCGCCGAAAGCTGCTGCAAAAGCTGCCGCCGCTGCCGGGCGGGCGTGGAGCCGGTGAGCAGGGCGCAGCGCAGATGCAGCGTTTCAAACAGGGGGGCCAGATTCTGATAGTGCTGCCGGGCCAAAATCTCCGTGGGAGCCATCAGAGCGGCCTGCCAGCCGTTTTTTACGGCAAAATAAACACAGGCCGCGGCCACCACGGTCTTGCCGGAACCCACGTCGCCCTGACACAGGCGGTTCATGGGCCGTTCCGCCCGCATATCCGCCAGCGCCTCGCCGACGGCCTTTTGCTGCGCGCCGGTGAGAGAAAAGGGCAGCGCACTGTAAAAAGGCGCCATGTCCACATCGTAGCAGGCGGGGCCGCTGACCTCCGCCCGGCGCTGACGCAGACGCCGCAGCCCGCAGGTGAGCAAAAACAGCTCCTCAAACACCAGACGCCGCCGGGCCACCTCCAGCGCCTCCGGCGACTGGGGGAAGTGGACGTTTTCATAAGCGTAGTTGACATAACACAGATGATGCCGGCTGCGCACCTCGTCGGGCAGCACGTCCGGCAGCAGCTCCGCCACGGCGGAGAGGCCCTGCTGCACCGCGTGGGCCAGCTGCAGCTGGGACACGCCGGCGGTGAGGGAATAGATGGGCATGATGCGCCCGGTGAGGAACTGTTTTCCCTCCTGCTCCAGCAGGGGGTTGACCATCTGGCGGCGCAGCAGGTCGCCGTCGATCCGGCCGTAGAAGATATAGGTTTGGCCCTGGTGCAGGGCGTTTTTGATGTATTCCTTGTTGAAAAAGACCAGCTCCATGGAGCCGCTGTCGTCCACGGCCCGGGCCTTCACCAGCATCCGGCCGCCGCGGATCCGCACGGCGGTGGGCTCGGCGGCCAGCATGGCCCGGACACAGGCGCTTTCGCCCGGCAGCAGGTCGCGGATGGGACGGGTCATGGTGCGGTCCTCGTAACCCCGGGGAAAGTAGGCGATGAGATCCTGCAGCGTGCGGATGCCCAGCTTGGCCAGCGCCTTGGCGCGGGTTTCGCCGATGCCCTTGATATACCGCACGTCTGTGGTCAGCTCTGCCATGGCTGTTCCCCCTTTCACGCTATGCGCGCCGAATATAGGTCACATACTGAAAC
>Ga0160425_1002175_pt1 | contig 16484 bp, 8 predicted proteins | sample BioMet8_FD_108193 | JGI IMG/M metagenome (GOLD analysis project Ga0160425, IMG submission 108193) | Microbial communities from bioreactor (seeded with sewage sludge) at Lawrence Berkeley National Lab, California, USA - Biofuel... | ecosystem: Engineered > Bioreactor > Anaerobic > Unclassified ...
ATTGGAATTGATTACTCTCCAATTCTCAATAAAGAGGTTCAATTTATGAAAATTTCCGTTATAGGGTCAGGATATGTGGGCTCGGTCACAGCCGCATGTTTTGCAGAAGTCGGGCATGAAGTAGTCTGTGTAGATATCGACAAGAAAAAGATGGATCAGATAAATGCAGGCATTCCCCCGATCTATGAAGAAGGACTTGGAGAACTTTTGCAAAAATATGCCGGAAAAAGTCTCACTGCAACCACTGACTATGAATCTGCGATCAAGAATACGAACATTTCTTTTCTCTGTGTAGGAACTCCTTCCGCAGAAGATGGAAGCATAGATCTTTCAATTGTTCGTGCGGCAACAGCAAGTATAGGAGCAGTACTGGCAAAGAAAGAAGGGTACCATGTAGTGGTTGTTAAAAGCACAGTTGTGCCCGAGACAACTGAAAAATTTGTCCTTCCAATCCTTGAAGAAACTTCAGGAAAGGTAGCAGGAAAAGACTTTGGAGTCGCAATGAACCCCGAATTCCTCAGAGAAGGGAAAGCCGTCTACGACTTCATGCATCCTGATAAAATAGTTGTTGGAGCAATTGACCAGAAATCAGGAGATCTTGTCTCAGAACTTTACCGAACCTTTAAATGTGAGGTCACCCGCACGAGTGTATCAACAGCGGAAATGATCAAATATGCAAATAACTCCCTTCTGGCAACCAAAATATCCTTTGCTAATGAGATTGGCAATATTTGCAAAAGGTTAAACGTTGATACCTACGAGGTTATGAAAGCGGTAGGTAAGGATTCCAGAATATCCCCAAAGTTTTTGAATTCAGGAGCAGGATTTGGAGGGTCCTGTTTCCCAAAAGATGTAAAAGCACTTATAGGAAAGGCAAAAGAAATAGGATATTCGCCAGTGCTTCTGGAATCCGTAATTGGAGTAAACGAAAAACAGCCAATTCTTATGACCGAAATACTCCAGAAAAAAATAGGAAACCTTGCAGGCAAAAAGGTTGCAGTCCTTGGGCTTGCTTTTAAGAACGACACGGATGATATAAGGGAATCCAGAGCTATCCCTGTCATTGCTGAACTTCTAAGATTAGGAGCAAAGGTTTCGGCTTACGACCCAATGGCAACTGAGAATATGAAGCGAATCTTTCCAACAATTGAATACTCTGGGAAAGCTAAAGATGCTCTTGAAGGTGCTAACGCCTGCCTTGTAATGACAGAATGGGATGAGTTCAAGCAACTTGACTCTGAATTTAAAGTCATGAAAGAAAAGATAGTAATTGATGGAAGGCGGGTAATTAAAGCGAAAAATATAGATTGTGAGGGGCTCTGCTGGTAAAAACCGGCAGAGATTATTTTCTCTTTTTTATACAAATTAAGATAGTTTAACTTTGCTGGCTTCTTATATAGTCTACCCTTGCTGGCCTCTAACGGTCTTATTATGGAATCTTATTTGTCTGAAGGTTCCTTTACCTCTGCTAGAATTTCTCTTAAGTACTCAAGTACGTCTTCTCTAAGATTTTCGTTCTCAAGGGCAAAATCTACTATTGATTTCACATACCCTAACCTATCGCCAGTATCGAATCTTTTTCCTTTGAACCTGCATGCGTAGATCATCTGCGACCTGTTAAGGACCCGAATCCCGTCAGTCAGCTGGATTTCGTTTCCTACCCCTGTCCCGGCTTCTTTTATACAATCAAATATTTCTGGAGTGAAAACATAGCGGCTTATTGCTCCCAGATTTGAGGGAGCATTTTCAGGTGACGGCTTTTCGACAATATCCTCCAGTACATAGAGAGAATTACTAAGAGGTTTGCCCTTTATAATTCCGTAACTACTTAATTTTTCACGAGGAACTTCTTCCACTGCGAGCGTGGACCTCCCATATTTCTCAAAATTATCTATGAGCTGGGCAGTACAGGGCTTGTTATTCACAATAATATCGTCTCCGAGAAGCACGGCGAAAGGTTCATCTCCAATATGGTTTTCTGCCCTGAGAACCGCATCCCCGAGCCCATTAGGTTCTTTCTGGCGGATATAGTGAATATCCACAAGAGAGGAGACGTCCCTAACAAGCTTAAGAAGTTCAGTATTGTGCTTTTTCGCAAGATGCATCTCGAGTTCAGGAGAATCATCGAAATAATCTTCAATTGCCCGTTTACCTCTGCCTGTGATAATGATTATATCCTCAATTCCCGAGGCAATGGCTTCCTCTACAACATACTGAATCACAGGTGTGTCAATAATTGGAAGCATCTCTTTTGGCATCGACTTGGTGGCAGGCAGGAAACGGGTCCCAAGACCAGCCGCCGGAATAAGTGCTTTTTTAACGGTCAACATAAACTCTCCGGTGAAGGAATTCAGTGAAAAGTTATTCATACAGTTAGGTAAATAATACTCTTTAACCAGAACATGTTTAATTTCCTCTGGTTATATACTCACCCCACATTATAGGGAATGAGATAAAAGTATTTTCTGATTACTTTAAGACATTATAAAGTATTAATTGAAAGAACGATTATTGGGAACGATTATTGGGAGAATTTTCCATGGCTGCAAAGAATAAAATACTTGTGACAGGAGGAGCCGGTTTTATAGGGAGCCACCTCGTAGATCACCTTATAGAAAAGGGGAACATGGTTACTGTTTTTGATAACCTGAGCTCAGGAAAAATGGAATTCATAGAAAATCATCTTGAAAACCCGGACTTCACCCTGATAAAAGGAGATCTTCTTGACCAAGAGGCGATAGAGAAGGTCTGTGAAGATATTGACTTTGTTTGTCATGTGGCCGCAAATCCTGATGTCAGGCTCGGAGCTTCGGATACCAGAGTTCATCTAGATCAGAATATTCTGGCGACCTATAACCTTCTGGAAGCAATGAGGAAAAACAATACTAAAAAAATTGCATTTACTTCCACCTCGACAGTTTATGGGGAAGCTAGCATTATTCCTACTCCGGAAGACTACGGTCCTCTTATTCCTATATCTCTTTACGGTGCCTCTAAACTAGCTTGTGAAGCCTTTATTACTTCATATTCTCATACCTTTGATATTCAGGCCTGGATATTTCGCTTCGCAAACATCGTTGGCCCACGCAGCACACATGGAATCACGGTCGATTTCATAAAAAAACTGTGGAAAAACGCTAATCTGCTGGAAATCCTGGGAAATGGCAAGCAGGAAAAATCCTACCTTCATGTTTCGGAGTGCGTTGACGCGATATTGTTTTTAATTGAGAACAGCGAAGAAAAGGTAAATATCTTTAATATCGGCTCCGAGGATACCATCAGTGCCACAGAGATAGGAAAGACTGTTATAGAAGAGATGAGACTTTCTAATGTTGAATTTACCTATACCGGAGGGAACAGGGGCTGGAAAGGCGATGTGCCAAGAATGAGATTAGGGATTGAAAAAATGAAAAGTTTGGGCTGGAAACCGGTCTATACATCAGAGAGAAGCATTAGGGAAACGGCAAGGGCATTACTTGAGGAAAAGTTAGTAGACTAACTTTTATTCCTTTTCCTAACAATTTTTTTGTTGGCCAGTATGAAAATAAAGGTAAAATTACTGCTTGACTTCGCTTTTGACTTTGAATAAGTACCTCCGTATTAAAGAAAGTTCCTGGTCGGTGAATCCGCCTACCAAGAACATCATAACCAGATAGATAAGTACACCCATACCTGCAATCTCAAAAAGCTCAATGATGCTTGAGATAGCGAAGTAGGAAACAAAAAGATACATAGTTATTGAGGACAGAACGCTCTTTGCAATATCATGAAGATAAAAATCAAGTTTAAAGTGTTTTAAGGAAATATGCATACAAAGCACAGCCATTAAAAAGTAAGAAAATAAGGTTGACAGTGAGGCTCCAACAATTCCAATGGATGGTATCAGCAGAAGGTTGATCAATACATTCGAAACTGCTGCAACAATATTGATGTAGGTCGTAGTTTTTGTTTCCTTGATAAGGAGCATTGTGTTGACAAATATCTGGAAGATTCCTGCCAGAAGACCGGAGAAGGCAATAATGGGAATTACAAACCAACCCGAAAGAAAATCGTCAGTGGTAAGGATCCCAAGCAAAGGTTTTGCAAGAGCTGAGAGCCCGAAGACTGCAGGAATTGAGATAAGAAGAAAATACCTTAGAGAATGAGACATATAAATTTTTACTTCATCCATTTTATTTTCATCGAACAGCTTTGATAACTCGGGAAGAAGAATGAGCTGAAGAGAACTTACAAAAAGTTGTATAAGACTGCCAATTGAACAGGCTGCCGAATATACGCCCACACTTCTAAGGCCGAGAAAGTAAGTAACCATATATCTATCACTTGATTCTGTAATCCACCTTACAAGTGAATTGGGAGTTAGCGGTAGAGAAAATTGCAAATACTCTTTTATGTAAGTAAATCGAGGGATAACGAATCCTATCTGTGATATGATCATCAGAAGAGAAATTAAAAAAATGGAGCCCTGTACAAGTAGAGTGGCCTCTATTACACCAAGAAGCCCGTATCCCATTTTGAGAAGAAAGAGAATAAAAAACAATTTTCCAAACGTTTCAAAAAGGGTTAAGTAAGAAAATGTCTGAATCTGCCTGAAAATTCTGAAATAAAAAAGAGATATAGACTCAATCACGCTCAGAAAAATTAAAAGGGAACCTGCCTGGATAAAATAAGTTGCATGAGGGTCTTTAAAACCGAAGGTGGCAAGAGGCTCTGCAAATGTATAGAGTAAAAACGAGGCCAACAGACCAGATATAGTTAAAAAAAAGAGAATTGAATATACTGCTTCCCTTATTATTTTGGTTTCCGTTTCAGAAGATAAAAACCTGACAAAACCCATAGAGAGGCCCATCAGTGCAATGGGAGAGATGAGAGATACAGTGATATTGATCTGAGCCCAGAGTCCATAGTCGTATGTTCCAAGGGTTTTTGTGATTATCGGAAGCAGGAAAAAAGTTCCCAGGCTTGTAAGTACCTGAACTGCCCCGATAAAACCAACATCCTTTGCAAACTTTTGATATGACACCATATCACCTTAAAAAGAATTCCGTTTTTAAGAATTTCCATTGAAATAAGTTGTGAAAATAGCCTTACATGAAAGTTTTTCTTACGACTTGACCCGACTCATTATCCAGAGCCTGATATTTAAATCCTTTTGAACACTGATCATCTTGCTCAAGTTTTAACCTCTCAGTAGAGGTTCTATTTATAACCATATTATAATAAGTTTCATTCATATAAAATACCTTTAATTTTGAATTCAAAAGTTTCGATATATCATACATAGATTCAGTGTTAACTTCAAATTTTTTTAGATACATTTTTATTCAACAACGACAGATTTCAGCTACCCCCAGTAAGAGATTTCTACAAAAGATAAAAGCCTTTGTGTTGAGATAAATTTTGGTAGAAAATCAGTGTAATTTTGGAAGAAGTTCAGTGTATGTCTTGACATTACTTTTTAAAAAGCATATGGGTAAGACAAAAAGAATTAAAAATGCAAACATCGTAAATTCTGGCTTATTAGAGGAAATGAGTAGAAATATTATACAGTTTGGGTATAAATTCAAAAGATATCCTGACCTTAGAATAAGACTTTTACAAAAAGAATAAGTTTTGGAGGAAAAACAAATAAATTAATCCTGATTAGTAGGTCTAGAAACCATACTAGCTCGCTTAAAAAGATTCCTTCTGGAGAATTTAAAAATTCATGTTTTTCGTACATTAAAAGAAAAAAGTTCCAAAACATCCGACAGCAGAAGTTTATTTTCGGGTCGGAAGTGATGGAAAATCTTTTTTGAGAATGCAAATGTTACCTGTACACCAGATTCAGTTTTGGTACCTGACTCATGTTTCCGCAGTCAGCACTGTAGAAGGCAATATAGTTATCACTTTCACTGCGTGCTTTTATAAGGAAACCTGTATTTTCGTACCTGCCACTGACATATTCTTTTACAAGATCGGTTACATCGAGCTCATAGTACCTGTTATCTGGCAAGCTACTGGCTCTCAGGGTTAACGTAGCATATGGAGTACTTCCCTGGAGGACACCATTTCGGTCATACCAATCTCCTCCTGTGTTATTCCAGGCAATGCCTTTACTCTTTTTATTCCAGCTTACATATTCAGGGTCCCAGGAAGCAGGCCTGTAAATTTCGATAACAGTATCATTTGATCGTGTGCTGGAAGGATAATACCAGAAAAGGGAAAGAGTTGCACTGTCTACCTCTGTGGCACTGGTATATTCACTTAAATTAAACGATATAACATCCCTATACCTTCCAACATTGCTCAATTCTCCTACATCGATAAATGATGTGTCAGAAAAGACGCCCCCAGGTGAGGTTTCACGCAGACGGTTGTCTTTCGCGCCAGTAATAGTTGCATTTGCAGTCACCCTTTTCTTAATATCAAGCTTTGGTGCCTGGCTTGTGTTTCCACAGTCAGCACTGTAGAAGGCGATATAGTTATCACTTTCACTGCGAGCCTTTATAAGGAAACCTGTGTTTTCGTACCTACCACTGACATATTCTTTTACAAGATCGGTTACATTGAGCTCATAGTACCTGTTATCTGGCAAGCTACTGGCTCTCAGGGTTAATGTAGTATATGGAGTACTTCCCTGGAGGACACCATTTCGGTCATACCAATCTCCTCCTGTGTTATTCCAGGCAATGTCTTTATTCTTTTTATTCCAGCTCACATAGTCAGGATTCCAAGAAACAGGCCTGTAAATCTCGATAACAGTGTCATTTGGTCGTGTGCTGGAAGGATAATACCAGAAAAGGGAAAGAGTTGCACTACTGATTTCAGTAGCATTGGTGTATTCGCTTACGTTAAACCATATAAGGTCTCTGTATCTACCAACGCTACTTATTCCTCCGACATCGAGAAATGATTTATCCGAAAAGACATCTTCAGGAGAAGCTTCACGCATACGGTTGTCGTACATCTCGCCAGAGAGATTCAAAGAGGTTCCTGAAAGAGAAGCGTAGATTGTGTTTCCATATCTTCCGATATTGATCCTGTTTCCATTATCTTCAGGCTCGTTAGAGTAATCCGAGAAAGAACATCCAGCATCAATACAGGGAGAGCTCACTGTATCTTTAACCCAGGTTTCTCCGTTCCAGCGACCTGAGACCGACTGAAGATGGTAGTCATGGTTTTCCAGGTCTGCAAAAAGAGGGTTTACATAGATATCAGTTGTCGATGCACAGTTTTTATAGTTACCTGCTGAGTTATTGTAAAGGCAGTTATTTTCCAGCACAAAGGAATGTGTTGCAGGCAGATAATTCATAATTCCATACCCTGTTCCACTCGGGGACATTGTACGCGGCCTGGTATTTACAATTATGTTGTTGCGGACAATTGTTGTGAATCCGTCGCCTTCTGGCACGTAAGTTGGAGAATAACTGTTGATATACATATTGGCGATTGCAGTGTGGTAGATTCCATCAAAGACATTGTTTTCAATGACAGTGTCTTCGAATCCGCCTGTTATAATGCCGCCTACCCATGTAATGCTAGGGTTAGTGCCCGTGTCATAGAAAGTATTGTGATGGATGTAGACATTTTTCGCCTGGTCTCTGGTAGCAGAAGAGCTATCATAGTTAAAAAGCCAGATGCCAGGACAATAGGTATTATGGATAGTATTATTGTAAATCTCTACATCATCCATAATACCTGCAGACTTTTCTACCTGAATCCCTGGCCCGCCTGCACTCCAGTGGTAGAAAGAATCGATTAAATTATCATGGAACTTTACATGGTTCGAATTCCAGATTCTAAGACCGCTATTAGTCCTGCAGGTTATTGTATTATTCCAGGCCTCTACATTCTGACACTGAATTGCAAACAGACCGTCATGCCCGAGCTTGTATATCCTGTTGTTGTAAAACTTGACGTTCTCACCATATTTTATCCTCAGTCCGTCTCCGTGACCATCGTGCATATACATATCGCATACGGTTACGTTCTTGCAGTAAAGGAAGTAAATCACATTATAATACCCTTTACCCTTAGCGAACTCGGTGTTACCGTCATGGTTCACATTAACCTCGAACCCTCTTATTACAATATTATTATTTCCGGAATTGCTCATCTGCTTGATCAAAGGTTTCATTGTAACCCAGCCTGCGTGATCAACCAGCTTGACCACAGCAGTCGAATCTCCTTCAAGAATAGTATTGCTGCCGATGAGAAGAGTATCGTTAATAACATACGTAAAAGGACCTTTAAGGTGGACAGTGGTATATTCAGAATTATCGGCCACAAACTTAAGGGCCTGATTTATCTGTACATGATCATCTTTTCCATCGCAGTTAAAATCTCCACTACCGTCCCCTGAAACGTAAACAGTTGGTGCAGGACTTCGGCATAAAGCAGTAGGAACAATTGCAAGAATAAGGCAACCTACCAATAAAAAGACTCCTAATTCTCGTTTTAATATCGAGATTACCTGGGATTGATCACAACAGCGCATATTGTTAATTTTCGTAGGTAGATTTTCATGTGGTGACGTATCGATATCCCCGTAAAATTTGTTATTATTTGTCAAAAATTTAATTAAACTTAATATTCGGATTCTCGCAAATTGGATATGATTTTTTAGACAGTATTCACTCTCAGACATTCAAGGCTATAGAAAAGTTCTGGAGAATTTATTCATGGCAAAAGCTGCCGAATCCGATAAAATGCAATAAATAAGGGACTCAGAATAAATCTCCCTAATTTTCAGGCCAATTCCTCGAATTCACCTAATCCCCCCATGAAACATAGTGAATAAGCTGAGTATTAGCCCTTCAATTAAATTTCTATAGTCAACACTGTAAACTATATCATGATGTTATAAAAATATTTGTTCAAACTTAATAAATATTTAAAGAGTTTCATAGTGTTTGAGGGAACAAATAAGTATTTGGAACGAGAAAAGCCAAAGTCAAAACATAGTTTTATTGAGCCTACATAGTAACTAAATTTATTGTGTGAATTTTAGATCTTCATTTTTGAGAGGAGGTCTTCTTTTGATAATACATCACATAGTTTTGGCAAAGTCAACTTTTTGCTTTTACCTTAAAAGAGGGAATTAGACACTTTAAAAACAGTTTTGTAAATTATAAAAAGTCAAACGATATGGATTAAGATTCCACAAAGGATAGAAAATTACCAGGAAAACCTGCCAAAAAATAGAAAAGAATACGGAAGTTAGAGAGGAGTGGAAGGTAGGCGTAACTATCTGACATATCATAAAAGTACTGTCAGAGTATATTGCTCCAATGCCATTCTTGCAACTCCATTCTAGCTACGTTCTTAAGATATTAAGACCATTTTTCCTAAAAAAGCTTTTTTTATCTAATGCATCGATTCCACATATCCTCAATAAATCACGGATAAACACAGATGAACACAGACAGTTTCAATTCGTGTTTATCCTTGTCCATCACTAGTTTTTTGTGGGAAACTCATTGATCAGCGTTGATTTTAAAACTCATTGATCAGTGTTGATTTTAAAGTTCAGTTTTATCCATAATTTGGAATCGATGCACTAGAGCTAGTTTTACCACAAGCTGCGAGTTTTTTAGGTTTATTAGAACTTACTAATCATCGATTATTCCTCCAATCCGAGAGATAAATTGTTCAAACAAAGACCTTCAGGAGATACATCGTAAAGATAGCTGTCGTACACGTTAGAAAGGTTCAAAGAGGCTTCTTCAACCACACTTATTATTGCAACTTCAGAATCGTTGAAAATACCATCACTTACCTCAAAAGATATCGTGTATAGTCCTTCCTGTCCGTCTGAAGGCGTCCAGATAAAAATCCCTGTTTCGTCAAAACTGGCGCCTGCAGGAAGATCAGATGCTGAAAAGGTAAGGTTGCCTCCATTAACATCAGAAGCTTTCAATGTAAAGTTCAAAGTTTCTCCAATCTTAACTGTAGTTTCGGGAATTGATTCGATAACCGGACCCTGTGTGTCGACAGAAAGATCTTCGGAGTATGTGAAGTTATCTTCGTCCACGTCAAAAACTTCTGCCGTAAAGTTAAGATCCTCATCAGTATCATTTGTAGCTTCGGAGATTGAGTCTGTTAACGAAGACTGCACAGTCTTTACTTGTGAACTCGATGACAGCGAAGCATAGATCGTGTTTCCATATCTTCCTATGTTGATCCTGTTTCCATTATTTTCAGGTTCTTTAGAATAGTCCGAAGAGGCATATCCGGCATCAATACAGGGAGAACTAACTTTGTCCTTAACCCATTTTTTTCCATTCCAGTGACCTGAAACTGACTGAAGGTGGTAATCATGGTTTTTCTGGTTTACAAATAATGGGTTTAAGTAGATATCAGATTTCGAGGTGCAACCTTTATAATTGCCTGCTGAGTTCTTGTAAAGGCAATTATTCTCCAGCACAAAGTTATGGTTTTTAGTGAGGTAATTAATCACTGCATACCCTGTTCCACTAGGGGACTTTGTACGTTTCTGAGTGTTTACAATTATATTGTTACGGACAGTTGTTGTGTATTTTGACGAATACTTTGGAGAATAAACTTCTGGATACATGTGAATAACGGCAGCATGGTATACGCCGTCAAAAACATTATTTTCAATTAGAGTATCATGGAACCCACTAAGGACAATACCTCCAACCCAGGTAATGCTAGGATTGGTGCCTGAGCCGTAGAAGACATTATGATAAATATGGACATTTTTCCCTTGGTCTTTGGTAGCAGAGGTATCATAGTTGAAAATCCAGATGCCTGGGCCATAGGTGTTAGATATAGTATTATCATAGATCTCTATATCATCCATAACACCTGCAGACTTTTCGATCTGAATGGCCGACCCGCCTGCACTCCAGTGATAGAAAGAATCAATAACATTATCATGGAATTTTACATGGTTTGAGTTCCAGATTCGAAGGCCACTGTTAGTTCTGCAGGTTATCCTGTTTTTCCAGGCCTCTACATTCTGGCACTGAATTGCAAACAGACCGTCGTGACCAAGTTTGTATATCCTGTTGTTATAAAACTGAATATTTTTTCCGTATTTTATCCTCAGCCCATCTCCAAGACCATCGTGCATATACATGTTGTATACTTTTATGTTATTACAGTTAGTAAAGTAAATTACATTATAGTACCCTTTACCCTTAGAAATTTTTGGATTACCATCATGGTTTCCATTAACCTCGAACCCTCTTATTACAATATTGCTATTTCCGGAACTGCTCATCTGCTGGATCATGGGTTTCATCGTAACCCAACCTGCGTTGTTAGCCAGTTTAATAACAGCATTTGAATCCCCTTCAAGAATAGTATTGCTGCCGATGAGAAGAGTATCATCAATAACATACGTAAAAGGACCTTTGAGGTGGACAGTGGTATATTTAGAGTTACCTGCTACAAACTTAAGGGCCTGATTTATCTGTACATGGTCATCTTTTCCATCGCAGTTAAAATCCCCACTCCCATCTCCTGCAACATAAACCGTTGGTGCAGGACTTCGGCATAAAGCGGTAGGGACGCTTGCAAGAATAAGGCAACTTACCAAGAAAAAGATCCCTAATTCTCTTTTTAGCATCTATATCACCCAAGATTACTATAAAAATTTATTAATGAATTGGTAGAGTAAGAACTGGGTAAAAAGTATCCATATGTCTACAAAAAATTAAAATTGCCTGTCAAATAATTAGACAAATTTCTTACTCAGTTCACTGAATGTTGGATAAGATTTTTCAAATAGTATTCACTCTCCAACATTCAAGGCTATAGAAATTATAAGAGAAATTGCCATCGTGAAAGCTACTGAATCCTATCAAAGGAACAAATAAAGGATTCAGAAGAAATCTCCCTTTCTTTCAGGACAATCCCTCGAATTCACCTAAGTCCCCCATGAAACATCGTGAATAAATTGAGTGCTAGTCTTTGATTAAATTTCTATAGTCCACATTATAAACAATATTGCAATGTTATAAAAATATTTGGACAGCTTTTTTAAATTTTTAGCCAGTTTTTGAAAATTGTAAGAAGACCCTATGAAGATTCTGGACAAAAACGGAAGTCAAAAACAGCTTTATTTAAATTTATAAGAGGTCTCAAAACGATATTCAATTCTATAATTGGGAGAGACATTTTTAACTTAATTCAGACGGAAATCGTTCTAAAATTTATGCAAGTGTTTACCCTTATTGCCAATAAATTATCCCAATTATAGAATTGAATATCGTTTTGAGACACTATGTACCACTATTATTTAAGAATACTATCAAATGATATCGTCAAAGTTACACAAAATCTTTTTCAATTTCCTCCCAGCTATAATTTTCAACTATCTAGTTTTTCCATAACGACTAAGGCACTTCAGCAATGTTAATTTATTAACGCAATCTCGAGTATCTGGATTCGCGGTCAAAGAAACAATAGATATATCGATGTATCAGTGCTTTGATTTCGATGCATAGATTGTGTTCCCATACCTTCCGATGTTGATCCTGTTTCCATTATCTTCAGGTTCTGTGGAATAGTCAGAGGATGGATAGCCGGAATCAATACATGGAGAACTCACTTTGTATTTAACCCAGGTTTTCCCGTTCCAACTTCCACCTCTTGATTGAAGGTGGTAATCATGGTTTTCCTGGTCTACAAATAATGGCCTTATATGGATATCGGCTTTCGAGGCGCAGTTTTCATAGTTACCCGCTGAGTTATTGTAAAGGCAATTATATGCAATCTCAAAGGAATGTGTTTCAGGGAGGTAATTGGCAATTCCATATCCTGTTCCGCTCGGGCTTTTTGTACGCTTCTGAGTATTTACAATTATATTGTTGCGGACAATTGTTGTGTATTTTGACGTATAATCTGAGAAAAAACCATCGGGACTCATGCTGACAATGGCAACATTATATGCACTGTCAAAGACATTATTTTCTATAAGTGTATCATGGAATCCACTACCCAAGATACCCCCAACCCATGTAATGCTAGGATTAGTGCCTGTGCTGTAGAAGACATTGTGATGAATATGGATATTTTTCCCTTCGTCTTTGGTAGTAGAGGTATCATAGTTAAAAAGCCAGATTCCAGGACCATAGGTGTTATTGATTCTATTATTGTAGATATCAATATCATCCATAGTACCTGCAGACTTTTCAACCTGAATGCCCGGGCCACCTGCGCTCCAGTGATAGAAAGAATCGATCACATTATCATGAAATTTTACATGGTTTGAATTCCAGATTCTAAGACCGCTGTTAGTCCTGCAGGTTATTGTATTATTCCAGGCCTCAACGTTTTGGCACTGAATTGCAAATAAACCGTCGTGTCCGAGCTTGTATATCCTGTTGTCGTAAAACTGAATGTTCTCTCCATATTTTATCCTTAGCCCGTCTCCGTGACCATCGTGCATATACATATCGCATACAGTTACGTTCTTACAATAAAGGAAATACATCACATTATAGTACCCTCTGCCCTTAGCAAGCGGGGTTTTACCATCTGCAAGGTAGGGGTTACCGTCATGATTCACATTAACTTCAAACCCTCTTATTACAATGTTGCTATTTCCGGAACTGCTCATCTGCTGGATCAGAGGTTTCATTGAAACCCAGCCTGCGTTGTTAGCCAGTTTGATCACGGCAGTCGAATCCCCTTCAAGAATAGTATTGCTGCCGATAAGAAGAGTATCGTTAATAACATACGTAAAAGGACCTTTAAGGTGGACAGTGGTATATTCAGAGTTAGCGGCCACAAACTTAAGGGCCTGATTTATCTGTACATGATCGTCTTTTCCATCGCAGTTAAAATCTCCACTACCGTCCCCTGCAACATAAACCGTTGGTGCAGGACTTTGGCATAAAGCGGTAGGAACACTTGCAAGAATAAGGCAACCTAACAATAAAAGGATTCCAAATTCTCGTTTTAACATCGATATCATCTGAAGGTGATCAGAATGAAATTTATTAATATTTTTGATAATTAAATATTTGTGCAGTGACGTATCCACACCTCTGTAAAACTTATAATAAGTTGTTAAGAATTTGAAGTAGTTCACATATATTTTCAGATATATTGGGCAAGATATTGTAAACATTAGAGCCTTTCAGAATTCAAAGGCTTTATATGCACAAATTAATTTCTGAAAGCGTAAAGAGTAAATATATAATAACGTCTTCAAGGATAAGGCAACCCATCAATAAAAAGATTCCTAATCTCGTTCTAACATCGAAATCATTTAGTATTAATCAAAACAAAATTTATAATTATTTCTGTTAGATAAATATTTGTGTAGTAACGTAATACACAGTCACAAAATTTGATGTTGTTTGATAAAAATCTTTATAAATTTAGTAGTTTTTTAACACATTTTGACAAAATTTTGCAAAAAAATGGTTATATGAGTTTAGGGATTGTAGAATAAAGTGCTGAAAGAATTATTCATAGCGAAAACTACTGAATCAAACAAGATGCTATAGTAGAGAATTCAGAATAAATCACCTGTTTCTCAGGCCAATTTTTCAACTCACACAAATTCCTCTTGAGAAAAAGAGTAAATTTAGTGTCAGTTTCTAAAATTCCTTGCAGTAAAAAAAGTGTGATTAAGATAAATATCATATAATTTCCGGACTCTGTTACAGCAGAGCTGTAATATATTAAATAATGAAGAATTGCAGGATTGGAGATTGGTAGTCTACTCAAGCCGGAAAATGCCGAAAGTTATAAAAAATACTCCCTCAGCCTGCGTTTGTTTTATGAAATGCAGCCATGAATAAAGCTGCAGACATTCATAGATACAAATTATAAAGAGTTAATCAAATGATATCTTTGCATATGTCCAGAATCTTTCTTGCAACTCCATCCCAGCTGTGATTCTCAACTACATATCTTCGGCCTTTCTCTCCCATAAGGGCTCGGGTATTTTCATCAAGAAGTAATCTGACTACAGCAGTCGCAAGTTGTTCAGGATCTTCAGGAGTTACTGAAATTCCGCCATCTGAAGCTTCAATTAAATCTTTGACTCCTGAAATCCCGCTTGCCACAATCGGCTTCCCACAGGCAAGGTACTCATAAGTTTTCAACGCCGAAAGTCCTATTTTTGAGTTCCTTTCCTTGATGAAAGGAGCAACGCAAACATCGGCCGCGTTAATGTAGAGAGGAACTTGTTCGTAGGGGATTCTTCCGGTGAAAGTAAATTTATCCGAAAGCCCTAACCTGGAAGTCATTTCCATCAATTTATCCTTCATAACTCCGTCCCCGACAATAAGGAAATGAGTATCAGGACATTTCTCCAGAATTAAAGGAGAAGCATGGATGAGAAATTCAACTCCCTGCCAGGCTGCAAGATTCCCTACAAAGCATACGTACTTTTTTGAGTTTTCAAGCTGCAGTTTTTTTCTTGTCTGTTCTAAACCAAGAGGCTTGAATACATCGGTATTTGCCCCATTGTTAATAACATAGATTTTACTCTCAGGAACAGAGTATAGTCTCACGAGTTCGTCCCTGAGCTTATCCGTGACAGAAACAATTCTGTCGCAGTGCCTGTAATTAAAGTTCTCAGACCGGAGTGCAAGATGAGAGAAAACTCTATACGCAAAAGACTGTGAATTTGGATCGACCTTTAACTCATCCAGAACTATCCCATTGACTTCTACTATTGAAGGAATTTTTAGAATTTTACATAGAAGAATGGGAAAGAACGGAAAAGAATTCTGGCGAAGATAGAGCACGTCAGGCCTATTTCTTATGCAAGAATAAAGAAGGTAAAAAGAAAGCATGAATTCGTAAGAGGGCTGTACAAGATATTTATTGTCTATTACAGGCACGCATTTGATCCCTGGAAGAGTACGGTCTACACTCTTCTGTCCGGGTGCAAACAGGACTATATCAGTATATTTTTTTAAATTTCTTAGAAGCTCAATAATGTGGACATTTGAACCTGATTTAGTATTAAAAGAGCCGTAATAAACCAGGAAAATATTATTTACTTTTTTAAACATAGTAGCCGGTTACCAGAATAGCAAAAGTAGTTAATTAGTTTATCCCATAGCTTTAGTTATTATTTTTTTCAGTTCAAGGACGAGTGTTTAGCATAAAACCTATGGACAAGAATTTAATGCATTTTGCAGAGAAGTATTTATAGGATTAATTCTCTCCTCTGTCTGCTTTTGATGCATCCGAAGCGAAAACGAGCAAAAGATTATGAAAGTACTGGAAGCATGTCAGGAATTTCCTAACAGGTATTATCCTCAACTGGGGACATTCATAAAACAGAGTATAGACTCAATTGCAAACCAGGGCGTAGATATTACTGTTATCTCTCCAAAACCCTTCGTCCTTCCTTTTTCCGTATTTCCATATCATAACTTTTATAAACTGCCTCGGATTGAGCATACCGAAAAATATGACCTTCATTATCCACGTTATATATATGCTGTCCCCAAAAAATATTTTTATCCCATAACAGGGTTTTCGTACTCTCACTTCATTTTCGA
>Ga0160425_1002178_pt1 | contig 16474 bp, 15 predicted proteins | sample BioMet8_FD_108193 | JGI IMG/M metagenome (GOLD analysis project Ga0160425, IMG submission 108193) | Microbial communities from bioreactor (seeded with sewage sludge) at Lawrence Berkeley National Lab, California, USA - Biofuel... | ecosystem: Engineered > Bioreactor > Anaerobic > Unclassified ...
ACCTCGCCCAGCTTTTCCGACGGGATCTTCTCTTCCCGGTTATCCAGGATCACAAAGTCGTTTCCCGCTCCGTTCATCTTCCAAAATTTCATCTCCGGCCTCCTATTTGCCTGCGTTTTGTTAAGGTACTTCTTATCTCTTGTTAAGCAAATTTTGTGCCACATCACATCCTTTTTGCCATTTCCGTTTTTGGGGGAATAGTGCTGCTTTTTGGCATTGTAATTTACTGGTCCTATGCAAAAAAGCAGATTTTCTTCACGAATTCTTAATTTTCACGCAATCACGCTCTCTTTGCCTGGTTCTGATTTCCGGACTCTCTTTCCCGATTTACGGACTAAAAACAAACGGTAAAAATGAGGAAAGTTCCGTGCCGGTCATCGCGGCTGGATCTGTCTTATCCTATATTAAATAAGTATCAGACAGAACCGACTTTCTTATATGCAGGCGGGCAGGTAAAACGCCGGTCCGCCCGGATAAGCCTTCTGAACGGGGGAAAGTGGGCAGCGCCGGCGCCGCTGTCCCGTTTTCGGAACATACAGGCCTTCACTGCTTTGAAAAGAGGGGGAAATATAAAAAAGCGGCTGTACTCCGAGAGTACAGCCGCTGAACTGCTTTACCAGTCAGGGAAACTGCGGACTCTCCCGAAGTGCATAGACAAACTGCTTCCCCTGTTTTTTAGAGGCAGCATTCATCGGAGCGCACACGGCCGCTGCGGCCACTGCGCCCTGTTTATTGGCATTGCGGGAAATAAGAAGGGACGCCACGGCAATGGCGTCCACAGTCAGCAGAATGGAGTTGTCAGCAAAGCGTACGGCAAAAGAAGCCTCTGCAGAATCGGCAGACGCAAACATATCGGGCAGAACGTGAGATGTGACATACATGACCGGCAGGCTCCTTTCACTGTTTGATATTGGGACTTATTGTACGAGGAATGTTTTTGAAAGTCAATCGGCAAAAAAGCTGACATCTGGAATCGATCCCAAAAAGTTTCTGTGCAACTTTTTGGGCGGCATCTGCAGAAAAAACAGCGGCATACGAGAAACAGCACGCGTTCTTCTACAGCGGAAAGCCTTGGCGCGCAGGGACTGCGTGCCTGCGGTAAAACGGACCGGAGAGGTTTTTCCCGGTATAGTGACGCCCCGCCGTCCTGCCGTCCGCTTTTTTCGGCCGGGCCGCAAAAAAACCGGTTTTTTTCAGTTCCTTTTAAATTTTATGCCTTACAGTAGGGGCACAACAGGAAAAGAACCTGATTCGGAAAGGGGATGTCCCTATGGCAACAACGATGATCGCGCTGATCCCGGCTTATGAACCCACCGACACGCTGCCTATGCTGGCAGAGGAGCTGGCTCAGGCGGGCTTTTCCGTTTTGGTGGTGGACGACGGCAGCGGCCCGGCCTACGCGGAAATTTTTCACCGCACGCAGACCTGGGCACGGGTGCTGTCCTACGGCCTGAACAGCGGAAAAGGCCACGCCCTGAAAACGGGCTATGCCTATATAGCGGCGCATTTTTCACCTGAGAGCGTGGTGGTTACTCTGGACTGCGACGGGCAGCACTCCGTGGCGGACACGGCAAAGGTGGCGGCTATGGCGGCCGTACATCCCGACACGCTGGTGCTGGGCGTGCGTACCTTCGGAAGAGAAACGCCCCTGCGCAGTCAGCTGGGAAACCGTATCACCAGAGGCGTGTACCGTGTTTTGACCGGACAGAAGGTCAGCGATACCCAGACGGGGCTGCGGGCCTTCAGCACGGCGCTTCTGCCCTTCATGCAGTCCGTTGAAGGCGAGCGCTACGAATATGAGATGAACGTGCTGATGACCTGCCCGGGCCGTCAGGTGCCCATCTGTGAGGTGCCCATCCACACCATTTATTTCGACAGCAACCGGGGATCGCACTTCAGCACGGTACGCGACTCCTGGCGCATTTACAGCCGATTGCTGAAGTTCGCGGGTTCGTCCCTTTTTTGCTTCGGCGTCGACTACGGACTCTACAGCCTCCTGACGCTGCTCCTGACCGGTTTGGGAGCCGCCGGTGTGCCTGTGGCCAATGTCGGCGCCAGAATCGTCAGCGCGGGCGTCAACTTTACGGTGAATAAGCGCTATGTATTTGAAAACAAAGAAAGCGGCTGGAAAACAGGCGTCCGCTACTTCTCTCTGGCCGCCTGCATTCTGGCGGGCAATACACTGATGCTCAGCGGGCTGGTCAACGGTCTGGGCTTCAATCCGTTCGGAGCGAAGATCCTCACGGAACTCACGTTTTTCATCATCAGCTTTTTGGTGCAGCAATGCTGGATATTTCGCCGGGAAAAAACCGGGCGGACACCGGCGGTCTTATCATAAAAGGGAGGACTTACCTTGAAACAAAAACGCCGCGGCCTCTGGCCGCTGCTGTACGGAACGGCGCTGGTACTGTTTACCGCCTATGTGCTGCTGGATGCCTTTGTGATCCCACGGCGCTACGTCACGGTGGAATCCGACTCCTCCGGCAGCAGCATTTCCGCCGTTTCCGCCGACACCGGTCAGACAAACACCGCCGCACAGGCGACGGTGACGGCAGATTCCTACAGCGACGGCAGCATTTCCATTCAGATCACCACATATCGGGTGAACAACACCAGCGTCTATGTGGCCGACGTCACACTGTCCGACGCCTCTGACCTGCAGACAGCGTTTGCACAGGGGACGTTCGGTAAAAATATTACCCAGACCACCTCCTCCATCGCCAAGAGCACCGGCGCCATTCTGGCCATCAACGGCGACTACTACAGCGCCCGCAGCGGCTATGTGATCCGCAACGGCGTGCTGTATCGCAGCACTTCTGCCGGCGCTTCCCAGGAGGATCTGGTCATCTACGCCGACGGCACCTTCGCGCTGGTGACGGAGGGAGAAACCTCGGCGGAAGCCCTTCTGGCGGCGGGCGCCCGGCAGGTGCTGTCGTTCGGGCCGGGCCTCGTGGAAAACGGGCAGGTGGCCGTCACCGCCAGCGAAGAGGTGGATCAGGCCATGACCAACAATCCCCGGACAGCCATCGGCATGATCTCGCCGCTGCACTATGTGCTGGTGGTGGCCGATGGCCGGACATCCCAGAGTACCGGCCTTTCCCTCTACCAGCTGGCTGGCTTCATGCAGGGGCTGGGTGTCCAGACCGGCTATAACCTCGACGGCGGCGGGTCCTCGACCATGGTGTTCGACGGCAGCGTAATCAACCAGCCCACCACCAACGGAAAGACCATCACGGAAAGGAAGGTGAGCGACATTGTCTGCATCGGATAAGAAACTGCTGCGGCGCAGTGCGCTTGCCTACCTGTACACCGCTCTGGGCTGCGGTGCATTCGCCCTCATCTACGAGCATTTCAGCCACGGCGTCTATTCACCTTTCATGACCTGCCTCTTTGCCGTGCCGCTGCTTTTCGGACTCTGGCCGCTGGGATGGCTGCTCTTTTCCAGAGGCCGCGCGCCCGGACGGCTGTCCCGGCGTCTGTGGGGTGCGGCGGCAGCCACGCTGACCGTGGGCGCCTGCCTGCGGGGCGTGTTCGACATCTACGGTACCACCGTGGCGCTGGTCAGCGTTTACTGGTGGGCGGGCGGTCTGCTGGCGGCGGCCGCTGTCCTGACCGGTATCCTCGGACATCGTTTTGACGCCTCCTGAGCGCCGTTTTGCATCCCCGGCCGAAAGGCCGGGGATGTTTTCGTCTTTTCGCGTTAAACAGACGTTAAAATCAGGAGGCAATATAGGCGAAATGACGGATAACAAGAAACGGGACCAAAAAAATTTGTGGGTATTGTGTGTTGCCCGGCGACAAAAAACGTAGTAGTGTAAAAGGCGAGTTAGTATACCTGTCAATCGACAGGGAGAGAGAGGAAAAAACAGAATATGGAAAAAAGATATGGGCTGCCCGTCGCCATCGCCATGGTTGTGGGCACAGTTATCGGCTCCGGCGTCTTTTTCAAAGCGGAAACAGTGCTGAACAAGACCGGCGGCAACATGATGCTGGGCATTGCCGCGTGGCTGATCGTGGGCCTCGTGATGATCATCTGCTCCTATACCTTTGGGATTGTCGCGGGCCATTATGAGGGCGCCGAAGGTCTTGTGGGCTTTGCAAAAGCCTCATGCGGCAATAGCTACAGCTATTATGTGGGCTGGTTTATGACCACCGTCTATTATCCCACGCTGACGGCCGTCCTGTGCTGGCTGCCCGCCCGCTACTTCGGCGTGCTGGTGGGTTGGGACGATCCCACCGGCGGACCTGTGATGGCGCTTTCCGTGGGCTTTCTGGCAGTGACCTACGCCATGAACGCCCTGGCGCCCCGCCTGGCAGGCAAGTTCCAGATTTCCGCCACAGCGATCAAGCTGGTTCCCCTGCTGCTGATGGCAGTGGTCGGCACCGTTGTGGGGCTGGTCAACGGTCAGATCACCTATAACTTTGCCAATGTGGTCAACCCCTCCGTAGCACCCAGCGCGGGCCTGTTCGCCGCCGTGGTGGCTCTGTCCTTCGCCTATGAAGGGTGGATCTGCGCCACGTCCATCGGTTCCGAACTCAGGGACGCCAAACGCAACCTGCCAAAGGCGCTGGTATTGGGCTCCTTCGTGGTCGTGGCCGTGTATGTGCTGTACTATATCGGCCTCTCCGGCGCCATCGACTCCGCCACCATGATGAAGGGCGGTCAGGCCGGCGCCAAGATGGCGTTCCAGAACATTTTCGGACGCGTGGGCGGCGTTGCGATTTTCGTATTCGTGGTGGTTTCCTGCTGGGGCACCTGCAACGGCCTGATGATGGCCGCCACCCGCGGCATGTACGATCTGGCCACCGAAGAAAACGAGAAGCTGGCCATGTTCCGTTCCGTGGACCCCCACACCAATATGCCCACCAACTCCTCTGTGTTCGGCCTTCTGATGACGGGCCTGTGGCTGGTGTATTTCTACGGCGCCAACCTTACCTCCGGCTGGTTCGGCGTGTTCGACTTCGATTCCTCCGAGCTGCCCATCATCACGCTGTACGCCATGTATATCCCCATTTTCCTGGCGCTGATGAAGCAAAAAAGCCTGGGCGGCTTCAAGCGCGTGGTGGCACCGATCCTGGCCATCCTGTGCAGCCTGTTCATGGTCTTTGCCACGTTCTATGCCTACCGCATGACCGTGGTGTACTATCTGGTGATCTTTGTGATCATCATGGCTGTGGGCGCCGCCCTGAAGGGCAAGAAAAAAGCCTGATATGGCTTACATACGCGATCAGAAGCACGGCTGCCTTTCGGCAGCCGTGCTTTTTGGTACAGGCTGTATTAGATAGGCGCGGCGGCGGGAGTCAGCCGTCGGCCTTTTTTCTGCCGGGCTTGACGGCAAAGCCCAGCAAAAGACCGATCACCGAGCCGTAGACCGTGGAGATGAAGGGATCGGAGGAGATGGGACAGGTGCCGCTGGCGCAGCCCACCAGCCGGTAGTACAGATAGCCGCCCACCGCGCCGAGGACGGTGAGGATCAACAGGGGAAGCCAGGACAGCAGGGGAGAGCGGGAATTTTTCTTCATGGATGACACTCCTTTCCGGTTGTGACATTTACAATAACACATACCGGCGCGGAACGCCGTGATTTCGTCACATTTCCGAAAACGTTCCCTTGCCAAGGGGAAAGAAAGCAGATATACTGTACAGGCGAATGAAAAGAGGATGAAATAAATGAAATATGACGCGATCTTATTTGACATGGACGGCACGCTGCTGGACTCGCTGGACGATCTGATGGACGCCACCAACGCCATTCTGGCCCGGCACGGCTACCCCCTGCGGAGCCGGGAGGAAATCCGCGGCTTCGTGGGCAACGGCGCGGCGATGCTGATCCGCCGGGCTGTGCCCCGGGGGACGGACGAGGAAACCATAGCCCGGTGCCTGGCCGAATACAAGCCCTATTATCAGGCGCATTCCTGCATAAAAACAAAGCCCTATGAGGGAATTCCGGAACTGCTGAAAACGCTGAAGGCCGAGGGCGTGAAGCTGGCAGTGGTCAGCAACAAGCCGGACGCCACCACCAAGGACCTGAGCGGCCGCTTCTTCGGCGACACCATGACGCTGGCGCTGGGCGACGGTATGGGTCTTGCCAAAAAACCTGCGCCGGACATGGTGCTGCGGGCGGTGGAAGAACTGGGCACGGAACGCGGCCGGGCTCTCTATGTGGGCGACAGCGAGGTGGACGTGGCCACGGCGGAAAACGCGAAGCTGGATCTGATCGCAGTGAGCTGGGGCTTCCGCGGCCGGGAAAAACTGACGGAGGCCGGCGCCAAGACTGTGGTGGACACTGCGTCCGAGCTGCTGACGCTGGTGCGGTAAAATTTGCTTTTCTGCCGCCCGAAAGGCTTGACAGTTTGACAAAAAGGTGCTATATTGACTGACAATATAAAAGGCATGGAAGAGGAAGCTGTCTGCGGATGTTCCCAGAGAGAAGCCCGGTTGGTGCAAGGGCTTTGTGCAAAAACAGACGAGTACCGCCTCGGAGCCGCCCGCTGAAAGGAAAAGTAAGCAGGGCCGGGTTCTCCCGTTACAGAGATCACGAGCGACGGCAGTTTTGCCGTAAGCAGGGTGGAACCGTGGAGTAAGAATCACTTACCTCACCCCTGATGGATCAGGGGTGAGGTTTTTTTGCCGCCTGCACCCCGAGAAGGAGGAACATCTGATGAGCGAAGAAAATCTGTATACGTTTGAAAACGAAAAGTACCGCAAGACCTACTGGCATACCTGTTCCCATGTGATGGCGCAGGCGGTGAAGCGCCTGTGGCCGGAAGTGAAGCTGGCCATCGGCCCCTCCATCGACGAGGGCTGGTATTACGATCTGGACGCACCCTTTGCCTTTACCCCGGAGCATTTCGAGAAGATCGAAGCCGAGATGAAGAAGATCTGCAAGGAAAAAATCCCGCTGGAGCGCTTCGAGCTGCCCCGTGCGGAGGCGCTGGCATTCATGAAGGACGAGCCCTACAAAGTGGAGCTGATCAACGATCTGCCCAAGGACGCCGTGATTTCCTTCTATAAGCAGGACGACTTTACCGACCTGTGCGCCGGACCTCATCTGGACAATACCGGCCGCATCAAGGCCAACGCCTTCAAACTGACGGCCTGCAACGCCGCTTACTGGCGCGGCGATTCCTCCCGCAAACAGCTCCAGCGGATCTACGGCATTGCCTTCCCTAAAAAGGAAGAACTGGACGCATACCTGACGCAGCAGGCGGAGGCCCGTAAACGCGACCACAATAAGCTGGGCCGCGATCTGGAGTATTTCACCACCGTGGATGTCATCGGCCAGGGCCTGCCGGTGCTGCTGCCCAAGGGCGCCCGCGCCGTGCAGCAGATGCAGCGTTGGATCGAGGATGAGGAGGAAAAGCGCGGCTATCTGCTCACCAAGACGCCCCTGATGGCAAAGCGTGATCTTTACAAGATCTCCGGTCACTGGGATCACTATCTGGACGGCATGTTCGTCATGGGCGATCCCGACGACTACACCAAGGACTGCTATGCCCTGCGCCCCATGACCTGCCCCTTCCAGTATCAGGTGTTTCTCAACCGCCAGCGGTCTTACAGAGATCTGCCCATGCGCCTGGGTGAAACCTCCACGCTGTTCCGCAACGAGGACTCCGGTGAGATGCACGGCCTGATTCGCGTGCGTCAGTTCACCATCTCCGAGGGCCATCTGATCCTGCGTCCCGACCAGCTGGAGGAGGAGTTTAAGGGCTGCCTGGATCTGGCCAAATACTGTCTGGAAACGCTGGGCCTGGAGGACAAATGCTCCTACCGTTTCTCCCAGTGGGATCCCTCCAACCCGGGCAATAAGTACGAAGGCACCGCCGAGCAGTGGGACCATGCGCAGGCTGTCATGAAAACCATCCTCGACGATCTCCATGTGAATTACAAGATCGGCTTCGATGAAGCCGCCTTCTACGGCCCCAAGCTGGACATTCAGTACAAGAACGTGTTCGGCAAGGAGGACACCCTTGTAACCATTCAGATCGATATGCTGCTGGCCGAGAAGTTCGGTATGTATTATATCGACGAAAACGGCGAGAAGAAGCTGCCCTATATCATCCACCGCACCTCCATGGGCTGCTATGAGCGGACGCTGGCCTACCTGATCGAGGAGTATGCCGGTGCGCTGCCCACCTGGATGATGGCCGAGCAGGTGCGTATCCTGCCCATCACCGACCGCGCCGCCGACTATGCCAAAAAGCTGTGCGCCGGCCTGAAAGCCAAGGGCTTCCGCGCCGCAGCCGACTTCCGCAGCGAGAAGATCGGCAAAAAGATCCGCGATGCGCAGATGGAGAAGATCCCCTATATGCTCATCGTGGGCGACAAGGAAGTTGAGTCCGGCGAGGTCAATGTCCGCCACCGCAGCGAAGGTGATCTGGGCAACATGACGCAGGACGCCTTTGCCGCTCTCCTCCGGGACGTGATCGAAACCAAGGCCAAAAAGTGATTCTGCCGCCCATATTTTTCAATAAAACAGGGACGGAACCGGGTATCCCGGTTCCGTCCCTGCCTGTATTCTGAAAGGAGAGGCGACCGCTCAGATCACCTGAAAGAGATAGAACTTCAGGTAGCTGGTTTCGTCCACGCCCCAAAGGATGGGGTGGTCGCAGCACTGCTGGCGCGCTTCGATCTGCCGGAGCTGCACATCCGCGTCGCGGGCGGCGCTGTGAAGCATTTTCACGAACAGCTCGTCCGTGGCAAAATGGCTGCACGAACAGGTGGCCAGATACCCGCCCCGAGGCAGCAGCTTCATGGCCCGGTAGTTGATCTCTTTATAGCCGGTCATGGCGCTGTCCACCGTGCGGCGGGATTTGGTAAAGGCGGGCGGGTCAAGGATGATAAAGTCGTAGCGCCGGGGCTGCTTTTCAAGGGCGGGCAGCAGGTCGAACACGTTGGCTGCCAAAGCGTCCATACGGTCTTCAAGCCCGTTGCGGCGGGCGTTTTCCCGGGCGCATTCCACGGCGAACTCCGACACGTCCACCGCCGTGACATGAAGCGCGCCGCCCATGGCGGCATTGAGGGCGAAGGAGCCGGTGTGGGTGAAGCAGTCCAGCACCGTTTTGCCCCGGGCCAGCTTCGCCACCGCCAGACGGTTGTACTTCTGATCCAGAAAGAATCCGGTCTTTTGCCCGTTTTCAAAATCCACTGTGTAGCGGATGCCGTTTTCCACAATGTCCGTTGCGGTGAAGGCCGGCACCGCTTCTCCCGGCAGGGAGCACCAGCCCTTGCCCTGCGTCAGTCCCTCCAGCTCACGGATGGCCACGTCGTTGCGCTCGTAGACCCCGTTGACGGTTTGCCCGTCCTCCCGCAGAATTTTCAAAAGCAGGGAGAACAGCAGCTCTTTGCGGATTTCCATGCCGAAGGACAGCACCTGCGCCACCAGCACGTTTTCAAAACGATCCACCGTCAGACCCGGCAGACCGTCGGCTTCCCCGAAAACAAGACGGCAGCAGCGACTATCCGTCGGCCCCATGACCGTTTTCCGGTATTCCCAGGCGTAACGGAGCCTGCGCTCCCAAAAAGCATCGTCGAAGCGGTCGTTGGCGTTGCGGGAGAGCAGGCGCACACGGATCTTGGAGTGGTCGTTGATAAGGCCCGTGCCCAGATAGCTGCCCTTCCGATTCACCACGTCCACCAGATCGCCGTTCTTATAGGCGCCCTCCAGACTTGTGATCTCGGCGCCGTAGACCCAGGGATGCCCCCGCAGCAGGGCCGCTTCCCCCTTGGCCGTCACGAATGCCCGGGGATAAGGACGTTCTGTTTTCAAGGTGTCACCGTCTTTCTTCTTTGTTTGTGCCGTATTCTATCACAGATCCCGGCAAATTTCCATAGAATAGACCGATGAATTAAGCGCAAAAGGAGAAATGCTTATGCCCGCCATCTATATCAGTCCTTCTTCGCGGGAAACCGTGCCGTCCCTGACCGGCAGCGGCTCGGAGGCGTACCAGATGCATCTGCTTGCCGACGCACTGGAGCCGTATCTGCTTTCCTGCGGCATCGAATACGAGCGCGCGCTGCCGGAGATGGACAGCGCAGCCTGCTTCCGGCAGGCGAACGAAGGTGCTTACGATCTGTTTCTGGCGCTGCGCCCGGTTCCCGCCGGCGGCGGGAGGGAGCGCGGTGTCACGGTGCTGAGCGGCGCGGCCGGCAGCAGAGGGCAGACGGCCGCCCAATATCTGGCCGCCGCCCTTCGGGCCGTCTATCCGCTGCCGGATCAGGTGGCGGCGGTCACGGCGGCGGGGGCGGCGGAACTTTTGCGGCCCAAGGCGCCGGCAGTGGTGCTGATGCCGGGCTGCGCCGACAGTCTTTCCGACGCCGTCTGGCTGGAGAGTCATCGGGATCTCTGCGCCGAGGCCATCGCCGCGGCCCTTGCCGCCTTTTTCGATCTTCCCTTCGTCTATCCGCAAAAGGTGTGCCGCGGCACCGTCAGCACGCCCGGCGGCGCTCCGCTTCCGCTGCGAATCCGCCCCTGCGCGGCGGCGGAAACGGTGGCCGCGATGCCGGCGGGCAGCACGGTGTCGGTCTGCGGCCGGTGCGGGGCATGGTATGTGGTGCGCTTCGGCGACAGGACAGGTTACGCGGCTGCGGCCTACATCGTCATGTGACAGGTGTCGGAATTTTGGCCGAAAAGCGGAGGCTGACCGCTGCGTCAAAATGGCGCCCGACAGTTTTTTCACGCCTTCCGGGGCGGCCCGGCGTAAAGTTTACCGTCCCGCAGGGTATATTTATACTTGACACGCTTCCCGGTTGCGTATAAAATTAACAAGGATTATTATCGGGGGCACAGGGGATTCTCCGATTGTTATCTGATAACATTTGTCAAAATCTGTCGATTGAAAATCAATGTATACACACGAATGAAACAGGAGGTTAACCGATTATGACCACAACCGGCTACATTGTAGCAGCGGTTGCAGCGATTGTTGCGCTCCTGATCGGCTTCCCCCTCGGTATTCGCTACCGGAAAAAAGTAGCGGAAAAAGAAATCTCCAGCGCGGAAGAAGAAGCGACCCGCATCATTAATGAAGCGATTAAAAGCTCTGAAAATAAAAAAAGAGAAGCACTTCTTGAGGCAAAAGAAGAGATTTTGAAATCCCGCAGCGAATATGAGAAGGAAGTCAAGGAACGCCGGGCGGATCTGCAGAAGCAGGAACGCCGGCTGCAGCAAAAAGAAGAAAGCATCGATCACAAAACGGAGCTGATCGAGAAAAAGGAAGAAGCCCTGGCCGACAAGCATGCGGCTATCGACAAGGAAACAGAAGAGATCAAGCTGGTGAAGCGTAGCCAGACCGAAATGCTGGAGCGTATTTCCGGTTTTACCGCGGAACAGGCCAAGGATTACCTGATCAGCCAGGTGGAGTCCGACGTGACCCACGAAACGGCTGTCAAGATCAAGGAGATCGAAGCCCGCGCCAAGGAAGAAGCGGACGCCCGCGCCCGCGAGATCGTGGCCACTGCGATCCAGCGCTGTGCCGCAGACCATGTAGCCGAGATCACCGTCAGTGTGGTTCCCCTGCCCAATGACGAGATGAAAGGCCGCATCATCGGCCGCGAAGGCCGCAACATCCGCACGCTGGAAACGTTGACCGGCGCGGATCTGATCATCGACGATACGCCGGAAGCCATCACCGTTTCCTGTTTTGAGCCCGTCCGCCGCGAGGTGGCCCGTCTGGCTTTGGAAAAACTGATCGCCGACGGCCGCATCCATCCCACGCACATCGAAGAAATGGTGGAAAAGGCCCGCCGCGAGGTGGATGCCGTCATCCGTTCCGAGGGCGAGAGGGCGGTACTGGAAACCGGTATCCGCGGTCTTCATCCCGAACTGCAGAAGATGCTGGGCCGTCTGCACTACCGTACCAGTTACGGTCAGAACGTGCTGCAGCACTCCATCGAAGTTTCCCACATCGCCGGCCTGATGGCCGCCGAGCTGGGCGCCGACGTCTACGCCGCCAAGCGCGCAGGACTCCTGCACGATCTGGGCAAGGCCGTGGATCACGAGATGGAGGGCACCCATGTGGCGCTGGGCGTGGAATTCGCCCGGAAATACAAGGAAAAAGAGGACATCATCCACGCCATTCAGGCGCATCACGGCGACGTGGAGTGCAAGACGGTGGTGGCCTGCCTGGTACAGGCGGCCGACGCCATTTCCGCCGCCCGTCCCGGCGCGCGGCGCGAAAATCTGGAGAACTACATCAAGCGTCTGGAGAAGCTGGAAGAGATCACGGGCACCTATCCCGGCGTCGAGAAGAGTTACGCCATTCAGGCCGGCCGTGAGGTCCGCGTGATGGTGAAGCCTGAGCAGGTTTCCGAAGACGAGATGGTGATCCTGGCGCGTGAGCTGGCCAAGCGCATTGAAAATGAGCTGGAATATCCCGGCCAGATCAAGGTCCACGTTCTGCGCGAAACCAAAGTGGTGGAATACGCCAAGTGACAAGAGGAAAAAGGCAGAGTGTGTTTGCACTCTGCCTTTTTTATGGTATACTATACCCATTATAAAGGAAAACTGACGCAGGAACAGAGGAAACGAAATGATCTATCATGTGCTGGCGCTGGGCGACGTGACATGCGAGGCGGGGACCCGCCATCTGGCGCGTCATCTGCGCGACCTGAAAAAAATAAAAGACATCGCCTTTACCGTGGTCAACGGGGAGAATGTTTCCGGCGTGGGCCTCACGCCGGCGCAGGCCGAGGATCTTTTTTCCGCCGGCGCGGACGTGATCACCCTGGGCAACCACACCTGGGGCCGCCAGCAGATCGCCCCCATGCTGGAGGAAAACCCGTATTTGCTGCGCCCCGCCAACTTTACGGGCCGGGCGCCCGGCCGCGGCTGGGGCGTGTACGACTGCGGCGCGGTGCGGATCGGCGTCATGAACCTCATCGGCCGCTGCGATCTGGACTTCAACGCGGAAAACCCCTTCACCACGGCGGATCGGGTCCTGAAAGGGGACAAGCCCACCTTTACGCTGGTGGATTTCCATGCCGAGGCCACCAGCGAGAAGCTGGCCATGGCCTATTATCTCGACGGCCGCGTGTCGGCGCTGTGGGGGACGCATACCCATGTCCCCACGGCGGACGAGCGGGTCTTTCCCAAGGGAACGGGATATATCACCGACCTTGGCATGACGGGCCCGGTGGAATCGGTGCTGGGCATCTGTCCGGAGCAGTCCATCGAGAAGTTCCTGGGCGGGATGCCGGGCCGGTACCGGGCGGCGGAGGGCCCCGGCAAGGCCCAGGGGGCTATTTTCAGTTTGGACAGCGACACCGGCCTTTGCGTGGCCGTGGAGCGGGTGGATATTCGATAAACAGAAAGGAAGCATACAGACATGTCGGTTGAAAAAGTGCGGGAGTATCTGAAATCTTACGGTGTGGCGGATCGGATGCAGGAATTTACCGTGTCCAGCGCCACGGTGGAGCTGGCGGCGGTGGCTGTGGGCGTGGAGCCGGCCCGGATCGCCAAGACCCTCAGCTTTAAGATCGGAGAAGACCCCATTTTGGTGGTAGCGGCGGGAGATGCCAAGGTGGACAACAGCAAGTACAAGGGCTATTTTCACACCAAGGCCAAGATGCTGACACCGGAAGAAGCGGTGACGCTCATCGGCCACGCCGTGGGCGGCGTGTGCCCCTTTGCCCTGCCTGCCAATGTCAAAACCTATCTGGACGAGTCGCTGCGCCGTTTTCACACGGTTTTTCCGGCGGTGGGCAGCGCGGCGTCGGCCATTGAACTGACCTGCGAGGAACTGCAGACGTGCTGCGGCCCCAACTTTGTGGAGTGGGTGGACGTGTGCAAGGGCTGGCAGGAGGAATAACCGGAGGAAGAGCGCCCATGGTCAAAATTTTACACGCCGCCGATTTTCATCTGGACAGCGCCTTCGGCTCGCTGCCGGAAGAAAAAGCCCGGCAGCGCCGGCGGGAGAGCCGGGAAACAGTGGAACGGCTGGTGGATTTTGCCAACGAGCAGGGGGTGGAGCTTCTGCTTTTGGCCGGAGATCTGTTTGACAGCGACCGCCTTTACGGCGAAACCGGCGAGCAGCTCTGCCGCGCGCTGCGCCGCTTTGGCGGGCAGACCGTCATTGCCCCCGGCAATCACGACTGGTATACAGCGCGCGGGGCCTATGCCCGGCTGCCGTGGCCGGAAAATGTGCATCTCTTTACCGGCGGTTCCCTGGAAAAAGTGACCTTTCCCCGCCTGCAGTGCACGGTGTACGGCGCCGCTTTTACCTCCCCGGAGGAACCAGACGGCGGCGTGCTGGACGGCTTTGCGGCAGAGAAGGACGGCTTTGCCCAAATAATGGTGCTCCACGGCGATCTGGGAGCCGTGAACAGCCGCTACCGCCCCCTTTCCCGGGAAAAAGTGGCTTCCGCGGGAATTGATTATCTGGCGCTGGGCCATGTGCATCAGTACAGCGGCCTGCAGCGCTGCGGAAACACGGTCTGCGCCTATCCGGGCTGTATGGAAGGACGCGGTTTCGACGAGTGCGGGGACAAGGGCTTTTTGCTCGGTACGGTGGTGCCCGGACGGGTGGAGCTGCGGTTTGTCCCCTTTGCCGCGCGCCGGTATCAGATCCTCCGGGTGGACGTATCCGAACTTCCGGCGCTGACGGCGGTGGAACACGCGCTGCCCGGCGACACGAACAACGACGTCTACCGTATCATTCTGACAGGAGAAACGGAAGAGGAGCTGTCGGAATCCGAATTGACGGCGGCCCTGGCCGACCGGTTTTACGCGCTGGAGGTGCGGGATCACACACGCATCAAACAGGACATCTGGAGCGGGGCGGGAGAAGATTCCCTGCGGGGACTTTTCCTGAAAAAATTGCGGGCGCAGTATGAGGCTGCGTCCCCGGAAGAACGGCCGCAGGTGGAAAGGGCGGTCCGTTTCGGACTGGCAGCGATGGATCACAGAGATATGTGAGGAACGGATATGAAAAAGATACTGATGATCGGCACCGGAGGAACCATTGCTTCGGAAATGACGCCCGATGGGTTGACGCCGGAGATAACCAGCGAGCAGCTGCTCAGGTATATTCCCCGTATCGCGGAGATCTGCCGGGTGGAATGCCGCCAGCTGTACAGCCTGGACAGTACCAATCTGATGCCGGAGCATTGGCTGGGCGTGGCGGAAGTCATTTATCGGCAGTACGACGATTACGACGGCTTTGTCATCAGTCACGGCACGGACACCATGGCCTACACGGCGGCGGCCCTGAGTTATCTGATCCAGGACAGCCCCAAGCCCATTGTTCTCACCGGCGCCCAGAAGCCCATCTGGTTCGACAGCACCGACTCCAAGCGGAACCTCACCGACGCCTTTTTATATGCGGTGAACGGCTGCGGCGGCGTGCAGATCGTGTTCAACGGAAAGGTGATCCTGGGCACACGGGCCAGAAAGACCCGCACCAAGAGCTTTCAGGCCTTTTCCAGTATCAATTACCCGTATCTGGCGGTGGTGCAGGATGAGTTTCTCATGCAGTACATCCGCTGCGAAAGCCTGACGAAGCCCACCTTTTTCCACCGCCTCGACAACAACGTGGGCCTCTTGAAAATGATACCCGGCATCCGGCAGGAGCTGGTGCAGTTCATGGTGGATCACTACGACGGCCTCATCATCGAGAGCTTCGGCGTGGGCGGACTGCCGGAATACGAGGGCGCCGACTTTTACGGGATCCTGGAGCGGGGCATCCAGGCGGGGAAGCTCATCGTCATGACCACTCAGGTGCCCAACGAGGGCAGCGACCTGTCGGTGTATCATGTGGGCTGCCATCTGAAAAAATCACTGCATCTGCTGGAGGCTTACGACATGACCACGGAGGCCGTGGTGGCCAAGCTGATGTGGATCCTGGCCCAGACCCGCGACTTCGCGGCGGCGGAAAAGCTGTTTTACCGGCCCGTGGCCCATGATATTCTGTATCAGCCGCAGGAGAAAACCGGGGAGAGCGGAACCCTCTCTTGACAATTCCGTCCCCACCGCCTACAATAAAATTTCAGTGAAAAAGCTGCAAAAGCGCAGCAATACTATAAGATAGATAAAGGATTGAACGATATGGCGAAAGATCAGAGAAATGTGGAAGCAATCACTCCCATGGAGGAGGACTTTGCCAAGTGGTATACTGACATCTGCCTGAAGGCGGAGCTGGTGGACTACGCCAGTGTGAAGGGCTTCATGATCCTGCGTCCCTATGGCTATGCCATCTGGGAAAACATCCAGCGCATCATGGACGGCGAGTTTAAGAAAACAGGCCATGAAAACGTGGCCATGCCCGTACTGATTCCCGAGAGCCTGCTGAAAAAAGAGGGGGAGCTGGTCAACGGCTTTGCCCCCGAGGTGGCCTGGGTCACGGAGGGCGGCAGCGAGAAGCTGGAGGAGCGCCTGGCGTTCCGCCCCACGTCCGAAACCATGTTCTGCGACCACTGGTCCCACGTGCTGCACTCCTGGCGGGAGCTGCCCATGCTGTACAACCAGTGGTGCTCCGT
>Ga0160425_1002181_pt1 | contig 16462 bp, 13 predicted proteins | sample BioMet8_FD_108193 | JGI IMG/M metagenome (GOLD analysis project Ga0160425, IMG submission 108193) | Microbial communities from bioreactor (seeded with sewage sludge) at Lawrence Berkeley National Lab, California, USA - Biofuel... | ecosystem: Engineered > Bioreactor > Anaerobic > Unclassified ...
AATTGTGCTCTTGATGAGGTGAAAAACAGCTACCAAAAAAAGAAGTTAGAATAAAAAAAGGGAAAAAAACAGCGTCTGACGGCAATCTGGGGTTGACACTTTACATAACGGTCCGGGGAAAAAACTTGAAAAATTTCCAAATTTTTCGGGGTTTTTCCCCGGAGACTCGTTTTGAGACTATCGTCTCCCATTTTGACCCCGCAAAACTTTTATTTTATTTATCTATTTGCTTTGCAAAAAGATAAATAACTTGAAAAATTTGAAAGTCAGAAAATGGGGTCCGGGAAGAAACCTGGAAAACTTCTCAAAGTTTTCGGGGTTTCTCCCCGGAGATTCGGCTGGGCAATTTTCGACCGGGGCCCTGCTAGCGTTTGACTTCCAGCGTTTTGAAGTGCGGCAGGTAATCTTTGTTGGCCCGCAGCATTTCATTGACCATATTCCGGATTTCTTCCAGACTCAAAACCGCCGAAGTCAGCGGATCGAAGATCACCGCATGGTAAATCATCCGGGCATCGCCGGCCAGTGCGCCTTCGACCGCCAGTTCTTCGCAACGGGCGCTGGTGTTGTTGAGTACTGCCAGTTGGGCGGGAAGCGAACCGACGTGCATGGCGTCCAGACCGCGGTGCGAGGCCAGTACCGGGACTTCCACACAGCAACCGGTCGGCAGGTTGTCGATCAGCCCGTTGTTCCGGACGTTGCCGTTGAATTCGTACATGGCGTTGTCGCCGAAAATCGCGTTGAAAATGTACGACGCGTATTCATGGCCGCGTTTGAGGTCAACCGGCTTTTTCAGGTCGGCTTTGGTTTCTTTCTTCCAGGTTTTTTCCCGGTTGAGATATTCGTTGAGAATGTAGGCGTGATGGCCGGGATTCCAGTTGGTGCTGTCGGTGCAGTACTTTTTAATCAGGGCCGGACGTTTGCGGAACCAGGCGTTGTATTCGGAATTGTGGCCGCTGGATTCGGTCACATAGTAATTCAGTGCCAGATACATTTCGTTGCGGACCAGTTCGGCCCGATAGATTTCCGGCTTTTCGACAATGGCCTGATGAATCAGCGGGTAAGCATCCTCGCCGTTCCACTGGTATTTCAGGTAAAAGGCCTGATGATTGATGCCGGCGCAGAAATACGTGATCTCGTTCATCGGCGCGCCGATCCACTTGGCCAACATTTCCGCCGTCCCCTGGACCGAATGGCAGAGGCCGGTGATGTTCAGGTCGGGGAACTGGCTCTGCATGCCCCGGCAGAGCATCGCCATCGGATTGGTATAATTCAGCACGATGGCCCGCGGACAATAGCGGCGAATGTCCTTACAAATGTCCAGCATCACCGGAAGGGTCCGCAAAGCCCGGAAAATTCCGGACGGGCCGCGGGTGTCGCCGACATTGATATCGACTTTATACTGCATCGGAATTTCGATATCGGTCCGGAATACCTGCGGTCCGCCCTGGAGGATCGTGATGACGACTCCGTCGGCATCTTTGAGTGCTTTCGCCCGGTCCATGGTGGCCGTGACCTTGGCTTTATATTTGCCGGCGGCAATAATTTTTTCCACCGCCGTCTTGCTGAATTCCAACCGTTCTTCGTTGATATCCATCAATGCGATCGTCAAATCCTGAAAGGCGTCGAACGTAAGCAGATCGCGAACCAGTCCGCGGGTGAAACCCAGACTGCCGGCCCCGATAAAAGCAATTTTTTTCCCCATTTTTCTTTTTCCTATTTATTCTCTTTTGGTCTGAGAGGCGTAAAACTAATTTGCGGAGAAAAACACCGAAAAATCGGAAAATTTTTCAAGTTCTTTCCGCCGCGGCCCGCCAGGTGACTGCGGTATTTATCCGGGTTATCTGTACTTCGGCAACATCTTGCCGTGGGCTTTGATCAGGTCGTCGCAAAGACTGACGATGTCGTCAAGCTTCAGTTCGGAACCGGTATGCGGATCGAGCATCGCGGCCTGATAAATGTGTTCCTTCTTGCCGGTCAGCGCCGCTTCGATGGTCAGCATCTGGACGTTGATGTTGGTCCGGTTGAGGGCGGCGCACTGTTCCGGCAGATCGCCGACGTAGGTGCCTTGCACGCCGTTCGTATCCACCAGACACGGCACTTCAACGCAGCAGTCGTGCGGCAGATTGGGGATCAGCCCCTTGTTCAGCACGTTGCCGCCGATCTGGTACGGCGTGTTGGTGACGATGGCGTTGATGATGCCGGAGCCATATTCCCGGCTGAGGGTATGGTTGAGTTTCGGATTGCCGCAGATATCCTTATACTGTTTTTCCCAACTGGCGATCTGGTTGACGCAACGGCGGGGATATTCGTCGAGCGGAATGTTGTATTCGTCCACCAGTTCGGGATATTGTGCCTTGATCCAGTAGGGCATGTATTCGGCATTGTGTTCGCTGGATTCGGTCACGTAGTAGCCGAACCGGCGCATGATTTCGAGCCGGATCATATTGCCGCTTTTCTTATCTTTGGGAGCCTGGCGCCATTCCTTGAGCTTTTTGTCGGCGCGTTTTTTAATTTCGGGATAGAGGTCCCTGCCATTTTCGGTGAGTTCCAGCAGCCAGGCCATGTGGTTGATGCCGGCGGTCTTGGACCGGATGGCGGCGGCGCGTTTTTCATCCCACATGCCGACGGTTTCCAGCAGGCTCTGCGCGCCGACCTGCACCGAGTGGCAGAGGCCGACGGTTTTGATCGGGGTGCCGCGCAACATGGCGCCGGTCAGCATCGCCATCGGATTGGTATAGTTGAGAAACCAGGCGTTCGGACAGACTTTTTCCATATCGCGGGCGAAATCCAGCATCACCGGAATGGTCCGCAGGGCCCGGAAAATTCCGCCAATGCCCAGGGTGTCGGCGATGGTCTGCCGCAGACCGTATTTCTTCGGAATTTCGAAGTCGATGACGGTGGAGGGTTCATACCCGCCGACCTGAATGGCGTTGACGACGAAGCTGGCTCCGCGCAATGCTTCCTGCCGTTTTTCCACGCCGAGGTGAGCGGAAATTTTCGCCCGACCGGCGTTGATGTTCTGGTTCAGGGTAGTCAACATTTTGACCGATTCCTTCAGCCGTCTGGCGTCGATGTCATAGAGGGCGAAATGGACTTCCTGCAAGGCTTCGCGGCACATGCAGTCACCCAGAATGTTCTTGGCGAAAACGGTACTTCCGGCTCCCATGAACGTAATCTTCAACATATCGTCAACTTTCCTTTTTTGGCGGGCATCGGCCCATTTTTTATATTGTCAACTTGACTTGAATAGTAATTATATGCTAGAATATAATCAGGATATCGAACTAAGTAAATAAGATTTTTATGCTAAGAATGGTAATTTTATGATTAAGTCGTCACGTCCTGCCACGTCCCGCCATTTCGATATGTTTTTTTCCGGAGCGCCGGTCATCAACCATATCTGGATGCTGGGTTGCGGTCACGAGGCGGTGACGTCTCACGGCTATTCCTGGAACGGAATGATGCGGGGCAGTGAGAAAATCGCCATCTGGCAATATACGCTCTCCGGCTGGGGAATGGTGCGCCGCGCCGGGCAGGAATATCGTGTCGACCCCGGACAGGCGTTTCTGCTGCCGGTGCCCGACGAACATCTCTATTTTCTGCCGCCGGAATCCTCCCGCTGGGAGTTTATTTTTCTTACGCTTGTCGGTGATGAAACGACCCGGTTGTGGGGCGAATTGCTGGCGGAAGTGGGACCGGTCGCCACCTTCGGCGACGATGCCCGCTGCGTCAACACGGCCTGGGAGATTCTGGATTTGCGCGGACAGGAAAAGCTGGCTTCGCCCTATCAGGTTTCCCGCTATACGTACGACTTTCTGATGGATGTTTTTCTGGACCTGAAATTCGACTTGCAGGGCAAGCGTGACGCGCCGGATTTCATGGTTCGGGTCACGGATTTCTGTCTGAAAAACCTGTCGCGGCGGATCGGCATCGACGAACTGGCGGCGATTGCCGGGTTCAGCCGGGCTCATTTTTCCCGGGAATTCAGTCGCTACATGGGGATGCCGCCGGCGGAATACCTGCACGAATTGCGGATGCGCAAAGCCTTGTCGATGTTGCAGAACGAACTTATGGTGGTCAAGGAAATCGCGTTTGCCTGCGGCTTTGACGACTGTAGTTACTTCTGCAAGGTTTTCCACCATTTCTACGGCAAAACACCGGCGGCCTTCCGTCATGGCCGGATTCGACCGGACTGAGTGTTACGACGGCAGTCTCCCATCTTGGATAGCGGGGAAGACACGAGGCGCTTTTGAAACCGCGCCCCATTTCTTCCCCGCGCCCCAATTTTGACCCCGCAAAACTTTTATTCTATTTATCTTTTTGCATAGCAAATAGATAAATAACCTAAAAAGTTTGAAAGTCAGGACATGGGGTTTCTCCCCGGAAGCTCGTTTTGAGACGATCGTCGGTTACGCGTAAACACAAAAATTTATTAAACGTAGATGTTGCAGATCAGGCTCAAAGCAAGGCGACATAAGGCACAATAAATAAGCAGGACCGCTTACGCCGATTTCCGGACGACCAGTTCCGACGGAAAAATATATTGGCGTTGCGCCGGCTGTTGGCGGCGGATCAGTTGGTCCGCCAGTTCGATGCAGGTGCGACTGAAAAGCTCTTTGGGCTGCCGCATGGTGGTCAGCGTCGGTTCCAGATAAGCGCCGAAACGCAGGTGGTCGTGACCGGCGATCCGGATGTCGCGGCCCGGGACCAATCCGGCTTCCCTCAGCGCCAGCATGGCGCCCAGCGCCACGGCGTCGGTCACGCAGAACACGGCGGCGGGGATTTCCGAGCCCGACGCCAGATAAACTTGGAGATTTTCATAGCCGAACCGTTCGTTGTCCTGCTGTTCCCGGCTGGCGTGGTTGGGAATGAATTCCGGAATCAGACCGTGTTCCCGCATGACGGCTTCATAGCCGCGCCGCCGGTCGGCCGCCGCCGAATTCGCGTTGCCGTAAAAGCTGTCCAGATAAAACGGAATGCTCTGATGGGCCAGCAGATATTCGGTCATAGTCCGGCTGCTGAGGTAGTGGTCGTTGGCCACCAGATATTCCGTGGCCGGGAGCGGACGGTCGAAGTAGATGACCGGAATTTGCGCCGCCATGAGCCGGTGCAGATGCAGGTCGGGCTGGTTGACCGTCGGCGTGACGATCATCGCGCACACTTGCAGCGCCAGAAAATTTTTGATCACGTTGGCTTCCACTTCCGCGTCGTTGTAGGAGGACTGATAGATCAGCCGGTATCCGTGCTTCGTTGCCTCACGTTCCGTGAGTTCGATCATCTCATTGTAAAAGTCGTCGGTAATGTACGGTACGATCATGGCGATCGTGTTGGTGCTGCCGCGAACCAGTCCGACGGCATAATGATTCGGCACGTAGCCGTGGCGGGCACAAATAGCCATCACCCGGTCCCGGCTGGCCGGTTTGACCGTTGCATCGCCGTTGAGAATCTTCGATACGGTATACCGGGAAACACCCGCTTCCCGGGCGATATCGTTCATGGTAATCACGTTTTCTCGCCTCGAAAAATAACCTGTTTGTTACCATAACTTGGCGGAGGCGGCCTGTCAATGCCAGGAACCCCGAATTGGGCGCCGGTTTCCGATTATAGTTCGCGGCGGACCTGTTGCAGAAACGCGTCGCGCGCGTCGCGTTCCCGCCACGGCGTATGGCCGCAGTGCGGCAGGACGACCAGCCGAAAATCCGGCAAAACCGCTTGCAGGGGGATGCCGACGCCGTCGATCGGGTGCGGGTCGTAGTCGCCATGAATGGCAACCACCGGACCGCGGATGGCGGCGAATTCCCGCAGCAATCTGCCGCTGCGCCGGAGTTCCGCAGCCTCCGGCCAGACGGCTTGATAAAGATCTTCCCGGAGTTCCACCGCGTCGTCCGGCGAGTCCGGCAGCGGGGCGTAGGCGTCGGTTCTGCCGAACAGCGCGCCGAAGCGGGCGAACGCGGCTTGTCGCTCGGGCGAATCCGGTCCGTCGATAATCGGCATCAGCCGGTTGATTTCGTCGCGTTCCTCCGACGTCAGCCGGTTCATCCGGGCGGTTTCGATCGATTTTACGTATTTTTCCTCGAACGGTCCGCTGCCGACCAGAATCAGTTTGCGGACCAGTTCCGGATGTCGCGCCGTCAACAATCCCGCCAGCCACGCACCCCAGGAATGGCCCAGCAGTACGACCGGTTCCGCCGCGTGCTTCCTCAGAGACTCTTTCAGTTCCTCCACCTGACCGTCGACGGTCGCGGCGGTCTGCAGCGGTTCCAGTACCCCGGTAACGGCGGCCAGCGCCCGGGCCGGTTCCGCCATTTCGCCGTTGGCGCCCGGTCCGCCATGCACCAGCGCCAGCCGGTACGGCGGACGTCCGTAATAACGTTCCATGTTTTGAATCCTTTTCGCTTGATCATTGAAAGCCTTTCGGCCGCGGTTACTTTAATCCCTATGCGGTCAACTGAAAAGGTGAGAGTCATGCGGTTGTCGAAGAATTGTTTCGGGCTCGGCAAACCGGCGGTGCCGGAAATCGAGTTGTTGAGTTGTCGCCGGTTGCTGGTGGCCGGCGGCTGGCGGCTGCCCGATCTGCGGGCGCCGTACTGGAGGTTGTACCGCAATCGCGACGAGGGGGCCGCGATTGTTCGTCCGGACGGAACCGTTGAGCTCCGGCGCGACCGCTTTTACCTGATTGCGCCGGAAACCGTCGGGCACGGTACGCAGCAGGTCGATTTCGACCAGCTTTTTCTGCATTTTCTGGTGGGCGCGCCGTATGACCGCTGCCGGAATTTTATCTGGGAATTTCCGGAGGATCCGATCTTGCGTCATGCCGTGGCGGTGATTACGGTCGAACAGCGCCATCCCCTGTTGACGCCGGTGGCGGCGATGGCGGCGCTGAGTCTTTGCGCGGCGGCGTTGACGCAGTTGCCGAAAACGTTGCTGCCGGTCCGGGCGCCCGATCCGCAATTGCAAGCCGTGCTGGAAGAACTCAACGCGCATCCGGAACGGCATTACGTCAATCGCGAACTGGCCGAGCGCATCGGTATGAGCGTGAATACGTTTTTGCGGCGGTTTCATGCGGCGTGCGGCAAATCGCCGCAGCAATATCTTACCGAGGCGCGGTTGCGCCGGGCCTGCGTACTGCTGCAGTATTCTTCGCTGAGCATGGAGGAAATTGCCGAGCGGACCGGATTCTGCGACCGGTTTTACTTTACCCGGATGTTTACCCGTTGCCGTCAGCTCAGCCCGGCGGCATTCCGCAAGTTGAACGAGTTGCGGACGTCGGCCGTTTAGCCGCGGGGCGATGCGTTTCCGGTCAAAAAAATCATTATATTGAACTTTTGTTATAACGTATTAAACTTTTGGCTATTATGGGCTTTGCCGCTTTATTCCTCCTGAAAAGATGCTATAGTAAAAAGAATTTTGTCAGAACGCCGGTAACGCCGGCAAGTCAGGAAGGAAGAAAAGAAAAGTGAAAGAATTTAAAGTTGGCATCGTCGGTTTCGGCACGGTGGGTGCCGGGGTAGCCGCCAATTTGTTGAATAATCAGGAAGTGATTGCCCGGCGAACCGGAATCAAGCCGGTGCTGGCCGGCATCGCCGATCTCGATATCGTCCGCGACCGCGGCGTGAAAGTGCCTCCCGAACTGTTGACGACCGATGCCGCCGCGCTGATTGCCAAAGTCGACGTGGTGGTGGAACTGGTCGGCGGAACGACGTTTGCCCGGAAACTGATCCGGTCGGCGCTGGAACAGGGCAAAACGGTGGTCACCGCCAACAAGGCGCTGCTGGCCGAGTACGGCGAAGAACTGTTTGCCGTGGCGGAAAAATCCGGCGCGGATATTCATTACGAAGCCAGCGTGGCCGGCGGCATTCCGATCATCAAGGCGTTGCGCGAAGGCCTGGTGGCCAACCGTATCAACCGCATTTACGGGATCATGAACGGCACCTGCAACTATATTCTGACCCGGATGGAACGGGAAGGCGCCGATTTCGAACCGATTCTGAAAGACGCCCAGAAACTCGGCTATGCCGAAGCCAATCCGTCGCTGGACATCGACGGTTTCGATACCGCTCACAAGACCGCCATTCTGGCCTCGCTGGCCTACGGCGAATGGTTCGGCCTGAAACCGATTCACATCGAAGGCATCAGCCAGGTCGAACAGTCGGATATCCAGTTTGCCTCCGAACTCGGCTACCGGATCAAACTGCTGGCCGTGATCAAACAGGAAAACGGCGCGGTGCAGGTGCGGGTCCATCCGACCTTGGTGCCGAAAAATTCGATGATCGGCAGCATCATGGATGTTTTCAACGGGGTCATGGTGGACGGCGATTTCGTCGGCCAGACCTTGTTCTACGGGCGCGGCGCGGGCCGCAGCGCCACGGCGAGCGCCGTGGCCGCGGACATCGTGGATGCCTGTCTCGACCTGAACTGCGGTTCGGTGCGGCGGGTGCCGGCGTTCCGGCGCGGACCGCAATTCACCAAGCTGACGCCGATCGAAGAAATCGAATCGCGCTACTATCTGCGGCTGGAAGTGCTGGACCGGCCCGGCGTGGTCGGCCGGATTGCGTCGGTGATCGGCGCGCACGATATCAGTATTGCCAGTTTCATGCAGCATGAAAGCCGGACGAACGGCAAAGTGCCGGTGGTGATCTTGACGCACCTGGCCTGCGAAGGCAAAGTCCGGCAGGCGCTGGCCGAAATCAGCCAACTTGACGTGGTAACCGGACCGGTCAAGTTTTTCCGGATCGAAGATATTTAACCGGTTGCTACCTCAGGAGCGAAACCATGCATACCGTAGAGAAGATCGGCGGCACCTCGATGAGCCGTTTCGGTGACGTCATGCGCAACGTGATTATCGGCAAGCGCAAGAGTCATGAATTGTACAATCGGATTTTTGTGGTGTCCGCCTACGGCGGCATTACCAATATGTTGCTCGAAGACAAGAAAACCGGCGCCCCCGGCATTTACGGCCGTTTCTGCCAGGACGATCCCGGTTTCAGCGACATGCTCGAAAACACCCGCCGCAAGATGCTGGAATTCAACCGGTCGTTTGCCGACATCGGCCTCGACCAGTCGAAAGCCGATGTCTTCGTCAACGAACGGATGGACGGCATTCAGGATTGCCTCAACGACCTGATGCAGCTGCGGACGTTCGGTCATTTCAGTCCGGCGGAATATCTGCCGGCCACCCGCGAATTTCTCAGCGCGGTCGGTGAAGCGCACAGCGCCTACAATTCCGCGCTGATTCTGCAAGCCAACGGGATCAACGCCCTGTTTGTGGATTTGACCGGCTGGAAGGAAATGGAAGAATATACTTTTGAAGAACGGGTGAAGAAAAGTTTCGCCGGCATCGAAGTGTCGCAGGTGCTGCCGATTGTCACCGGTTACGCCAAAGTCAAAGGCGGAATCATGAACCGGTTCGACCGCGGCTACAGCGAAATTACGTTCAGCAAGATCGCGGTGGTCACCGGCGCGTCGGAAGGCATTATTCATAAGGAATTCCACCTCTGCACCGGCGATCCCAAGTTGATCGGCGCCGATCACGTTCAGATCATCGGCAATACCAATTTCGACATTGCCGACCAACTCTCCGACATGGATATGGAAGCCATTCACTCCAAGGCGTCCAAGGAAATGGAAATGCAGCACATTCCGATCCGGATCAAAAACGCGTTCGACCCGGAACATCCCGGAACGCTGATCAGCGACGACTACGTTTCCCCCGACCCCCGCGTGGAAATGATTTGCGGCCGCAAGGACCTGGTGGCCATCGAAGTTTTCGACCCCGAAATGGTGGGAGAATGCGGGTATGACTACAAACTGATGGGCTGTCTGGTCAAATACGGCATCAGCTACATTGCCAAGAGCACCAACGCCAATACGATTGTCCACATGGTGCCGGAAAAGAATAAGAAGCTGTCCCAATGCCTGAAAGACATTCAGGATACGTTGCCCGGGGCGCAGGTGACGACCGCCAAAGTGGCGATTGTCGGCGTCATGGGCACCAATATGCGGATTCCCGGCTTCCTGGCCAAGGCCGCCCGGGCGCTGGCGGATGCGGGGGTCAATATTCTGGCCCTCGACCAAAGCATGCGGCAGGTCAATATTCAGTTCGTGATCGACCGGAAAGACTTCGGTTCGGCGCAGATTGCCCTGCATCGGGCGCTGGTCGAAAACCGATAGAAAAATCACCGGGGAAAAACTCTGAAAAATTTGCAAATTTTCCAGGGTTATCCTCGGGAATATAGCTATGTTCAGCGAGATCCAGGGGCGGCAGCCCCTGGGTATTCGCCGCCGGCGGCTCGCCGGGCCGGGGCCAGCGCGGACTCGCTGGTCGCCGTCAGGCGAAACGAGACATCATTCGGTAGTCGCTCCTCACGGTTGAAACTCTTGCTTTGCTATCCATTGGCGGCTTTTTCGGACAAAGCGGATTTGCATTTTCCGAAAAACCGGCATACTTTAAATCTTTTCTTTTCAAAAGGGCCGAAAGGCTGGATTTTACAAAGGTTTAGCGAAGGTTGGAAAAAATCATGGATCCCAGTTACTACGACGAACTCGTCGCGCTGCAAAAGCAGTACGTCATGTCGACCAATCCCCCGAATTTGCTGCTGGTCAAAGGCCAGGGCTCCTATGTGTGGGATCGGGACGACCGACGTTATCTGGACTTTTCCATGGGCATCAGCGTAAGCAATCTGGGACATTGTCACCCGGCGGTGGCCGCGGCGGTCAAGCAGCAGGTCGACAAGTTGATGCACGTGTCCAATCTCTATATGAACGAAAATCAGCCGCGGCTGGCGGCGGCGCTCTGCCGTCACGGCATGGACGGCAAGGTCTTTTTCGGCAACAGCGGCGCGGAAGCCAACGAAGGCTTGATCAAGTTCGCGCGGCGCTGGGGGTTCGAACAAGGCAAATATGAAATCATCGCCATGGAAGACTCTTTCCACGGGCGGACGCTGGCAACGCTGGCGGCGACCGGCCGGGCCAAGTATCGGCACGGTTTTTCGCCGGACATGCCGGGCTTCACATTCGTTCCTTATAATAATCTGGACGCGATCAAAAAAGCGATCAATTCCCATACGGCGGCCGTCATGATGGAACCGGTGCAGGGCGAAGGCGGAATTATTCCGGCCGACCCCGACTATTTGCGCCAGGTGCGGGAACTCTGTACGGAAAAAAATATTCTGTTGCTGTTCGACGAAGTGCAGTGCGGAATGGGCCGGACGGGGAACTTTTATGCTTGGCAGGGTTACGGCATTCAGCCGGATGCGTTGTCGATGGCCAAAGCGCTGGGCAACGGTTTTCCGATCGGCGCGTTCATCGTGGGCCGGAAATATGCGGAAGTGTTGCAGCCGGGCATGCATGCCAGTACCTTCGGCGGTTCGCCGTTGGCCTGCGCGGCGGCGTTGGCGGTAATCGAATATATCGATAGTCACAAGGTGTTGCAGAATTGCAGTGAGCAAGGGGCGTATCTGATGGAGAAACTCACGGCGATGATCGGCAAATATCCGGTGGTCAAAGTGGTCCGGGGCCGCGGCTTGATGCTGGGCGTGGTGCTGGATCGTCCGGCGGCGCAAGTGCTGCCGCTGCTGCGGGAAAAAGGTTTGCTGGCGCTCTCCGCCGGCGAAACGGTTTTGCGGCTGATGCCGGCGTTGACGTTGACGCGTCAGGAAGCCGACGAGGCTGTCGCGATTATCGATCAGGTCTTCAAGTCGCCGGCTTTGACGAAATAACCCGCCAGTCACCGGCCGAAACACGGGAGTGTCATATTATGTTCAAGAATCTTCTTACCGTTGCCGATATCAACGAACGGGAACTCGAAGCGATTTTCAAGCAGGCCGCCAAGTTGAAGCAGGAACGCGGCAAGGTGAAATATCAACCGTTGGCCGGCAAGTCGATCGGCATGATCTTTGCCAAGTCGTCCACGCGGACCCGGGTGTCGTTCGAAGTGGGCATTCAGGAACTCGGCGGCCATCCGATTTATCTCGAACAGGGACGGATGCAGGTCGGGCGCGGCGAAACCATGCCCGACACCGCCAAAGTTCTGGGCCGCTATCTGCACGGCATCGTGATCCGGACTTACAGCCATAAAGATGTGCAGGAACTGGCTCAGTATTCGGGCGTTCCGGTCATCAATGCGCTGACCGACGATTTCCACCCCTGCCAGGCGTTGACCGACCTCTTTACCATGCTGGAATACAGCGGCAAACTGGCTGGTTTAAAGCTGGCCTATGTGGGCGACGGCAACAGCAATATGGCGAATTCGCTGATTCTGTCCGCCAAGCTGGCCGGTGTGGAATTGACGATTGCCGCGCCGGAAACCTACGCGCCGCGTCAGGATCTGATGCAGTATCGGTTCGGCAACGGCTCCGCCCGTTGGGTGACCGATCCGATGGCGGCGGTCGACGGCGCCGACTACATCTATACCGACGTTTGGGTGAGCATGGGTTGCGAAGCCGAAACGGAAGTCCGGCTGAAGGCGTTGAAACCGTATCAGGTCAATGCCGAAATGCTGTCTCACGCGGCGAAAGACGTCAAAATTCTGCATTGTCTGCCGGCGCACCGCGGCGAAGAAATCACCGACGAAGTCATGGATTCGACGGCCTCGATCGTGTTCGATCAGGCGGAAAACCGTCTGCATGTCCAGAAGGCGATCCTGTCGCTGCTCTTCGACGCCAAACTGCGTCGGGACTAAGTCGGACGCAGTGCGTTTGCGGGGGAAAGAGGGAGAACTTTTCAGGAAAGTTCTCCCTCTTTCCCCCGCGCCCCCAATCACCTTTTCAAACCTTTTTATATTTGTTGATCTCTTTGCATCGCAAATAGATAAATAAATTTAAAAATTTGAAAGCCAAAAAACGGTTTCCGGGGATTTGCTATTTTTTGGTCTTTTTTCATACCGGCAATTTTACAAAATGACGGGAATGATTATTTTATAGAGGCATGATAAAAATTAATCTGATTGGGGAATCGTACCATCATGTTGTATTATCTGGCGACTTTTCGGGGAGTTTTCGGCCCGTTCCGGCTGTTTGAATATGTGACGTTCCGGGCGGGATGCGCGATGGCGTTGGCGTTGCTGCTGACGCTGCTGCTGGGACCGCTGACCGTCCGACTGCTGAAACGAGTGGGGACGACCGCTCCGACCCGGCTGGAAGGACTGGTGCCGGAGGAATACATCGACCGGGAAAAGGACAAGACGCCGAGCATGGGCGGAATTCTGATTGTCTTCAGCATTGTGGTGTCCACGCTGTTGTTCGCCAACTTTTCCAATCCGCTGGTCTTTGTGTTTCTGGTGACGTTGCTGGCGTTTGCCGCGCTGGGGTTTGTCGACGATTATGAAAAAGTGGCACACCACAACCGGAATGGCATCTCCAGCCGGATGAAACTGCTTTTTCAGTTTGTGATTGCCGTGGTCGGAATTTTTATGCTGAGCAAGATTCAGCTCACTACCGATATTCTGGGACAGCTGATCGTGCCGTTCTGCAAAGATCCGCTGTACGTGAGCAAGTCCACCGGCCTGATTCTGGCGTTCTGCGCGCTGGTGGTGGTGGGGGCGTCCAACGCGGTAAACCTGACGGACGGCAAGGACGGGCTGGCGGTCGGGTCGATGATTTTCTGTACGTTGACTTATATGGGTTTTGCCTATCTGTGCGGGCATAAGATTTTTGCCGGATACCTGAATATTCCATTTGTGCCGGGGGCCAGCGAAGTGGTGGTTTTTGCCGGCGCCATTGTGGGGGCCTGCATCGGTTTCCTGTGGTATAATTGCTATCCGGCGTCGATGTTCATGGGCGACACCGGGAGTCTGGCGCTGGGCGGGACGATCGGGCTGATCGCCGTGCTGGTGAAACAGGAAGTGACGTTGGTGATTGTCGGCGGGGTGTTTGTGATCGAAGCGCTGTCGGTGATTATTCAGGTGGCGTGTTTTAAATTGTTCGGCAAGCGGGTTTTTCTCTGCGCGCCGATTCATCATCATTTCGAGCGGCTGGGGTGGACGGAAACCCAGATTGTGGTGCGGTTCTGGATTTTATCCGGAATCTTTGCGCTGCTGGGTTTGGCCACGCTGAAACTGCGTTAACAATTCTGGCGGGGACGGATATTGGGAATGAAAAAGTTGCCGAAAGCAATTAAAATTGTGCTCAGTCTGGTGCTGGGGTTGCTGGTTTTTCTGTTTCTGGTGGCGGGCGTGTTGCTGCTGTCGCTGGATTCGCTGGTTAAAAAAGGCATTGTCAAATTCGGTTCCGAGATCACCGGGGTGCCGGTGACGGTGACCGGGGTGTCGATTTCCCTGTGGAAAGCGCAGGTGGAAATTACCGGATTGAAAGTCGGCAATCCGAAAGATTATTCTTCGCCGGAAGCGTTTCATTTGCAGCGGCTGTATGTGGAAGTGGACCGAAGCTCGGTGCTGTCCGATAAGTTGGTGATCCGCCAGATTACGGTGGAGGGGGCGAAAATCAATTTCGAGCCGAAGTTGAATGGCTCCAACAACCTCCGCACCATTCAGCAGAATGTCGATCAACAGCTGAAATCGAAGAAGTCGACGGCCGATACGAAAGCGGCGGACACAACGGCGACGGCGGACACAACGGCGACGGAGCAGAAAGCGAGCAAGAAAACAAGCAAGAAAACGAGCAAAAAGGTCATGATCGCGTTGTTCCAGCTTAAAAATACCGAGATTGCCGTCAGCAGCAGCCTGTTCAACGGCAACAGCGTCAGCTTGCCGTTGCCGGACGTGACGATGCATGATATCGGCAAGGATGACGATCTGACTTACGGTCAGGCGTTCGGCCGGATTTTTCAGGGAATCATGAAAAGCGTTTCCGACGCGGTGACCGGCGCGGCCTCGGCCGTGCCGGTGAAAGACGGTCTCGATAAAGTCCGCGACGGCGCACAGGGCGCGGTGGAAAAAACCACCGAAGGCAGCAAAAAGTTGTTCAACGGGATCAAAAATCTGTTCTGATTTTTCGTCCTTGTCATCCGTGACTTTCTTACCCCGAATTCCCGGGGAGAAACCCCATTTCCTAGCTTCCGAGCGGAACTTTTTTCCCGATTGCTTGTCTGAAAGAAAAGCGGATAACGCGAAGATAAGCGAGGATGAAACGAAGTTATGAATACACGATGGAAAATTCTGGTGATGGCGTTGGCAGTCGTGACGGTATTTCTGGCCGGGATGCAAGTCTGGCAATGGATCGAACAGGAAGAACCGGCGGTTTTGGCTCCGGTGAAAAATATGGCGTCGGGGGGCGGCGGCGCGGCGGCCATTCAGGAGGAGTTCGCACGGGTGGCGGACCGTTGCGCTCCGGCGGTGGTGGTGGTGAAAACCGGACGCCGGGTCGTGCCTTACTATAATTCTTCGGCAGCGCGGCTTTACCACTATTTCCAGCATGGCGAAATGCCGCAGGGGGAAGCCGAACCGACCGGGCTGGGATCGGGGTTTTTCGTGCGGCCCGACGGCTATATTCTGACTAACTATCACATGGTCAAAGATCAGGATTATTTTCAGGTGGAGTTGTTCAACCGGAAGGAATATCCGGCCGAACTGGTGGGCAGCGATCCGCTGTCCGATCTGGCGGTGTTGCATGTTCGGGCGGAAGAACGTTTTCCTTATCTGGAATTCGCCGACTCCGACCGGGTCAAGGTGGGGTATTGGGCGATTGCCATCGGGGCGCCGTTCAGCCTGGAACATTCGGTGACCGTCGGGGTGGTCAGCCACTTGAAGCGGACCATGGGAATGAATCTGCATGAGAACTTCATCCAGACCGACGCGTCGATCAATCAGGGCAACAGCGGCGGCCCGTTGCTGGATATTACCGGCAAAGTGATCGGCGTCAACGACTTCATTATTTCGCCGTCGGAAGGGAATATCGGATTGAGTTTTTCGATCGCCAGCAATCTGGCGGAGAAAATCTGTCGCAAACTGATCGACTCCGGCAAGGTTTCCCATCCCTGGCTGGGCATCAGCATGGCGGACGTGCCGGCCACTATTCAGGAAAAATATCAGGTCGACGGCGGCGTGCTGGTGGTGGAGATTCTGCGCCGCGGCCCGGCCGCCAAAGCCGGTCTGAAGCCAGGGGACGTGATCGTGGCGGTCAACCGCGCCCCGGTGAAAAATCCCGCCGATCTCCAGACGGCGCTGGTCAACGTCAATCCCGGCGAACATATCGTCATCCGGGTCAATCGCGACGGGACTTTTTCCGACCGTAAACTTACCGTCGGGACGATGCCGCGTCTCCGTCGGCAGTGAGGTCGGCGTTAGAGATATCTTTTATCGTGGAGCGGGGATGACAAGGGGGCTTTTGACGAAGCCCCCCCACTTCTTTTCCGTGAAATTTGTTTTGAGACGCCCGCCGAAGTCGACGGCAGTCTCAAAACGAGTCTCCGGGGAAAAACCCCGAAAAATTTGGAAATTTTTCAAGTTTTTTCCCCGGACCCCATTTCCTGACTTTCAAACTTTTTAAGTTATTTATCTATTTGCATA